>Ga0265595_1000425_pt1 | contig 39023 bp, 40 predicted proteins | sample saktaG_15_FD_190148 | JGI IMG/M metagenome (GOLD analysis project Ga0265595, IMG submission 190148) | Saline water microbial communities from Sakinaw Lake, British Columbia, Canada - sak_2013_06_06_50m | ecosystem: Environmental > Aquatic > Non-marine Saline and Alkaline > Saline ...
CCATTTTAAACTGTTCCACGTCTAAAAAATTATTTACATCTCTGATTTTATTCTGCACCACATCCTGCATTTTTTCCAAAACATCTTTTGCCTTTTTGGGCATTTTACCGTAAGACTCGCCAATCAGCAAATCAGTATACCCCATCAGCACCGATAATGGGCTCCGTAAATCATGCTGAGTCTGACGCAAAAAGTCATTCTTATACTTATCCAGCTTCTCTAACTCCGCATTCGCCTTTTTCTCCACATCATACGCCCTCTCCAAATCCTTGGCCATCTTCTCAATCTTTTCCTTCTGCTCTATCTCATTTATAACACTTCTAATAAGCATAAATCCGGCCACTATAACCGCTGTTAAAATAATTCCATTCAATAAAATTTCATTGAATGTTTGTGACAACAAAGTTTTAACAGCTAAAAATGCCCAAATTGAAAAAATTAACAATTCTGTGGCGATAACCCGGATATCAAACAAATGGTGTTTTAGTGCAGCATAGCTTATAAAGATTACATACAAGATAATGAAATAATTTCCAAAAGGATAAACGTTAAATAGTTGAGGAAAAAAGTCTGTCATTCCCCCTCCAAAACCAAAAATCTGGGCTACCAAAACATATAATAATTGCCTCTTAAAATTTCTATCAGTAGCCAATCTATATTCTTTTATAAGAATGAAGGCTGAAATAAATACGAACACAATAAAAAATAAGGGGAATAAAAAATATAATTTGCCAGGATCAATCCAAAAATTAATGCCGAATTTTGGGGAAATGCCTGTCTTAAAAAAATTGGTAAAGCTTAAAATTAAAAGACCTGTACCTACAATAACAGAAAACACCTGTAACCCAATTATGCTTTTTTCTTTTTTAACTAGATAAAGAACAAAGTTAAAAAAGAATATCGGTACACAGATGCCACCTATGTCTAAAATATACTGCCAAAACCAAGCAGTTGACTTGTCTGTAAAAAAAACAACACCAAACAACCCAACGCTCCATGCACTTATTGCTAAAGAGTTTAGTAGCCACGAAAAATTTAGCTTTGTTTTTTCTCCGTTAAAATAAACAAACAATCCTAAAAACAAACTGACGGCAGCAGTCATCAACGTGGAAACCTGAAACAATGTTAAGGAAATCATTTTATTTCTTAAATGTTAAAACTGGCCAATTTCTTTTTTTTGCTTGTTTTAAAAGCACTTTATCTGGATTCACCACATATGGCTTGGAAGTTGACAAAAGTAAGTCTAAATCTGAAATATGGTCTGTGTACGCCCAGCTATTCTCAAAATCTAAATTGTTTTTTTGCATAAAGTTCTTTACTAAGCCACTTTTATTTTTACCATATACAATCTCTCCTAAAATTCTGCCTGTAAATTCTCCACCTACCATTTCCAGCTTTGTGCTCATATAATTTCCAATTTTTAAAAATTCAGCCAGTTTTTTGACAATAATCTCAGCGGCATTTGAAACTATAAGCAATTCTCTGCCCTTTGATATGTGTTCGTTTATTATACCAGTCATTTCAGAAAAGATAAATTTTTTAAGCGCTTTGTCAAAAAAATCATCAATTAAAAAATCAATTTCTGCCGCTTTTTTTCCTTTCAAGAAAGAAAAGCTATAGTTCATTATATTTTCTACTTCTTTTGGGTTTTTTAATAGCCCTATTTTATATATAAAAAACCAAAGATTTATTCTCAAGTAAAAAAACAGGCCGACAATTTTTCTTCTAAAAAGATATTTAAGAAAAATCTGCTGGCTTTGTCCGTTTATTATTGTCCCGTCCATATCTAAAATTACCAACTCTTTCATATTTTAGGGTCTGTTAAGGTTATTATTTTTTCCATTATTTTATTTGTTACCATTCTAACAACTCCCTCGTCGTCCACCTCTCCGTAGTATTCCTCGAAAAAAAGTGGCTTTCCAACTTGAATTTGGATAAATCTTTTAAATTTAGGTCTTTTTTCATGACGAGACATCACGTCATATGCCCCAATTATTCCAACTGGAACTACGGGGACTTTAGCACCCAGGGCAAACTTTGCAACGCCAGTGTATGTTTTCCCTATTTTCCCATCAGTAGACCTAGTTCCTTCGGGGAATATTCCCACAACCTTTCCCTTCTCCAAGATAGAAAATATTTTTTGCTTGGCCTGTACTTTGTCTTCGCTGTTTCTATCTACTTTAATTTGCCCTGTAAATTTAACTAGTGGGTACCACCACCATTTTTTAAAAAAAACTTCGCCAGTCAAGAAGTAAATTCTTGTGGGCCAAATCGCGGCCAAAGTAAAAAAGTCTAGATAGCTGGAGTGGTTAGCGGCAACTATATATGCCCCCTTTTTTGGTATATTTTCTAACCCCTCCACCTTTTTAATCCAGATTAATCTAACGACGGGTCCAAATAACGTTTTTAATATCCAGTAAAACATTGATAAATTATACCACTTTTAGCCCGCGCATTAAACAAACCACAAAAAAACAACACCTCAGACAGTGCTTGAGGTGTTAAACCCCATAAAATCGTTGAGCTTGACTAAATGTTGTTATCTCTATAGTGTATAATTAGTACGGATAGAATTTCTATCCTTTCCCAATCAAAAAAAAGGAGATTAAAATGGAAACCCCGCAAGATATTAGAAAAATGGTCCCGATTATAAAGATTGTGTCCAACGCGTGCAATATGAGATGCTTATATTGCTATTACCATCTGGAAGATCAGGGAGAGATCAAAGTCATGAGCGAGAAAGTCCTAACGGAACTTATCGCAAAAACTTTGGCTTTTTCCGATCTAGACCCTGTGCAGTTTATTTGGCATGGGGGTGAGCCAATGTTGGCTGGCATGGATTTATACAAAAGGATTCTATCGATTGAAGAAGGATTGCAAGATGGCAAAAAGATAGAGAATCACATCCAAACAAACGCGACCCTAATCTCAAAAGAATGGGCAGAATTTTTTGCCCAAAACAAATTTGAGGTTGGAATTAGTCTCGATGGACCAGAAGAAGTGCAAAATAGCTGCCGTGTATTCAGCAATGGGCAAGGAAGTTTTAGAACTGTGATGATTGGTTTAGAAAGACTTCATGACGTTAACATCTATCCGAGCGCCATTGCTTTGGTCACCAGGGCTTCCCTTGGCCAAGAAAGAAAAATCTTCGATTTCTTCGCAAACGCGGGGATAAAAAGGTTCCTTCTTAAGCCGTGCTACGAACTCTCTCCCACAGGAGAACCAACAAAGTTCTCTGTTTCTCCCAGAGAATTTTCGCAGTTTATGATTGGAATATTGGAAGTTTGGCTCGAGAGAGACGACCCTTCGATTTCCATTAGAAACCTGGCGCAAATGATGGTTGGTATTGTCGGAGGGAAGCCTTCCCTGTGCGAGTTCTCTGGAAAATGCTGGCTTTGCCCGAAAGTTGAGTTTGACGGGATTGTTGGTCCCTGCGACAGCTTATCACATCAAAGCTATAAGTTTGGAAACATTGCAGATAACACATGGGAGGAAATTTTTCAAAGTAAAGTATTTTTTCAACTCCTCTCCGGTCTTCAGAAAAGCAGATCCCTGTGCAGTGGTTGTGAATGGTTGAAAAACTGCCACAACCATTGCCCCAAATACTCTTATTCAGAGAAAAACGGGGCATGGGTTCGTAATATTTTTTGCGATGCTAAAAAAGAAATCTTTCTTAGGCTTAGGCAAGTCATCGAGAGTGTTTAAAAAACTATGCTTTGACATGGCCTAAAGCAAACGAGCTACCGTGTAGCCCGTTTTTTTATTACTCTTATCACCGCTTTAATAAATTCGCTATCTAGTTTCTTCTTTTTCAAAAAGTATAATGCAACCAAAGGATAGATGAGCCAAACCATGTATGCTTTCAATTTTTGGTAATCTGTCTTTCCATTATTTTTGAAGCTCTCAAAAGATTCCTTGCCATTTGCTATATTATGAAGCAAATACCACTTGAACGGATCGCTGTTTTTTGAATATAACTGAGATGGAAAGCCTGAAGGCGAAATGCTATCAATTATCACCTCTTTTATTAAAGAGAAATTTTTTCCTGATAGTTTTTTTCCAGTTGCATAGTTAGAATTATTTTCAAACCATATATGAGCCAATTCGTGTAGCAAAATACCAGCTGCCAATTCTACTTGTTCCGCAGTCAGATTAAATACGGGGACTTCCAATGTTATGTCTTTATTCCCTAAATTTGCTCCTCCAGAAGCGGTATTTGCTAGTGAAGGTGAAATTAAAAGGTGAATATTCAAAAATAACTCATCTTTTTTTGGCCTCAAAAATCTTTCTGTTGAGTTATATAAATCAATAAATCTTTTGCTGTTTAATTCCTGCTCAAGGGCAGCTTTCCATTTTTTTAATAAATCTTCGTTATAAATTCTATTAAAACGTGGCTCTAATATTTTAAAGCCGTCGACAAATTTTTTGTATTCTGAGGGCGACAAATATTCCTTAACGCTATCCCATTTATCCTTGTCGCTCGGGCAATAAAAATATTTTCCAAGATAAAGGGATCTGTTGTTCTTGACGATAAAACCGTATTTTTTAAAAATAGGCTTAATGTCATTTATGGCTCTTTTTTCTTTTTGGCTTAAATCTCCGTCAGCCGATATCCAATCTTTATTAAAATGCTTTCGGCATGAAAAATGGAATTCCGTCAGATTAGAAACAAAGAAATACAAATTATCTAATTTGGATATTTTAAAAATTAATCTCATTATTATATAATAATACAGCCCCAGCACTTTATTCAAGTGCTGGGGCTTAGCTGACGTCCGCAGTTTCGCCAACCTAATTGTCGGTGTAGCCACCGCCGGAGCTGTCGTTGTAGCATCCGGCCTGTTGCCGCTTGGCCAGATCCTTAATGCTATCAACGATACGCTTGCCAACGGGCTGATGATCAGTCTTGGCTTGCATCTTCGCAACATCATTGTTGCTCTTCATCTTTTTTTCACCTCCTTTCTCTGATATTCTAAAGGTGCCACTTGGCAGAGCTGAAAACAATTCCCAGCGTACTAATTACACATTACAAAACCTAATAAATTTGTCAAGTTTTTCGTCCAAAACAGCGCAAAAGACATTATCTAAAAAAATACCGTTTTTATTTTTTGCATTAAACAAACCCCAAAAAAACAACACCTCAGACAGTGCTTGAGGTGTTAAAATTCTTAATAAGGACAAAAATTCTATGTCTTTATTTATATATCGCGATAATTTGCCGGATGATTAGCTCGTTTGGTTTTAAATATTGTCCTTTGAAATCAAACCAAACCCGCATAAAATCATTTCTTTCAATTTTTCTCATTGCTCCCAGTTCCGGGTCTTGAAGGTAGATAAATTTATCGTCTAATCCCATCACCACCGAGTAGTGACCGTCAGCCGTTTCTGATTCCGGGTAATCATTTCTGCCCTTTGTAAACCAATCCACTATTACAGGCACATCTTTTTTGAGCCAATTTTTTATATCCTTGAAACTGCTGTTGTTTTTTATCTTTATCTTAAAACCGAGTTTTTCTGCGGCGGTTTTTATAACCTTATCATCAACCCCCAAACCCTTTTTAAGCCTACAGAGTTTGGCAAGTTCATCTTCTGACTTTTCAATGCCATAATAATCCAAAACTATTTTAAGGCTTGCCGGCCCGCACATATCTGCGCTTAGAGTCTCCTGAAAAGGTTTCACGTCCAACATAATCTTTTTCATGAATACTTTTTACAAATTAAATCTTTAACCTCGGGCGGGCGCAAATCAATATTTTTCAAATCGTTGGCATTAATCCACTCAATATCATATTTGCCAATATATGGGGAATCTTTTTGAAACTCTGGCCCGTCGCCAGAGCCCAGCTTGCCACCTTTTATTTCACAAAGATAAAAATATTCTCTTTGGCCAAACGTCTCTACTTTTTCTGAATCTATTTCTAAAAATAAGTTCTTAACTAGAATCTCCGCACCCAACTCCTCTTTCAACTCTCTAATTAGAGCTTTTTCATTTGTTTCTCCTTTCTCCACTCCACCGCCAGGAAAAACCCAGAAGGTGCCTTCGGGCTTAGTCCTCTTTATCGTCAGAAGCTTGTTATCTTTAATAATTATTGCTCTGACCCTTTTTTGCATAAAATTATTTATAATAAATTTTATCTAATTACTACCGCATCAAACCATTGCTCCTGAAAGTTAACTGACTTCAATATTTCCTCGTCGCTTATTTCATGATAATTTTCCGGGACAATTACTAATTTATCGTCATTGTCATCTAATCTGTGTATTATAGCTATGCATTTTCCTGTGAACTTTTTTACCGGCTCATTTATGCCTAAAAGATACGCGTCAATTTCTTCTCCGTCCGGAGCTTTTGTATCTGGCACGAAACCATAATTTACTTCGTAAACAAAACCGTGCTTTGGATGCTTTGAGCCAAGAGGACGGTTTATTTTTATCTTTACGGTTTTACCCAAAAATTTAGTGGCGTAAGTTTTAGTCATTTTTTGATTTTTCTAAAAGTAGAACCGGGTAACCTTTGTTAATTTGGATTTGCTCGGCGTTTTTGATGCCCAGCTCTTCCAAGAATTTAAGGCAGGCCTTTCTGGCTTCTGCATTATTTTCAAAGCTCCCGCTTGCCTCAACCTCTATAAAATCACCGAGGCTGGCTATCCTATCTAAGGCAATTTCAAAATTTCCGCAATCCCAGTATTCTATTTGTTTATCAACAGTAATCACCTTTTTAAAATCCAAAAAATCTAAAATCTTTCTGAATTCATCTGGATCTGATATCTCTGTTTCATATTCTTCGGCATATTCTTGTTCGCCATTCGACTTTTTATTTATTGATTTATCGTACTCAAAAACCACTTTGTCCGGATTGGTTCTTATTCTCAACCATTCAGTTGGGTGTGGTTTTTGCGCAAAAAAATTCCTGTGGGAAGGAATGTAATATTCATCAACCTGATTTATTGCTTTTATTAGTTTTCCCTTGCCAGTAACTTTTGCTTTTATCTCGTCAAAATTATCTATTGCTATTTTTACTTCGATTTCTATATTCATACTATTTATTTATTTTTATAGTCAAAGTGTTCGTCGATATTCTTTTTACAATACATCATAAAGTCATATACTTCTTTTTCAGACCACACTTTTAAACTCAATGATTTTAGAACATCTTCAATGTGTTTTTCAGGATTTTTTACTTTTTTGTTGTTAATTAATTCTGCTTCATAAAAACAATATCCACCTGGACACCTAACCAAAGCAAACTCAATATTTTTATAGTTAAAAATATAATTATCTCTTATGGCAATAATTCCTTTATTGTGGCCCAAAAGTGAAAAAATTCTTACGGCCTCTTTTGTTGAATCTGTTTTAAGCGGTATAATTATTTCCTCGCGCCTACGTGCGCCAGCAAAGCCTTTTTTAAGAACTATCTCCGGCACCCCATCGGTTGTTCTGACTTTTAAATCCAACGTCTTATCTTTATTAAAAAATACAAATGTTTTTCTTTTCATTCGCTTAACAAAATCTGCTTCTTTTTGAAAAAAGTTCAATAATTTTTGAAACTCATTTTTTGTCAGTGGCCCGCGAAATTCTATTTCTATTGCCATACTTTTTTATTGATTATCTTATTCTGCCCCTTTCACCCCAAAAAAACAACACCTCAGACAGTGCTTGAGGTGTTAAAACCCAAAAAAAAGGGGCCTATTTAGGACCCCTGCCGAGAACGTTCCCATTCTCTTTGAGCTTTGCTCTTCCCCCTTTGCACTCCATGCAGACTTCTATGATTCTGCCTGTGGCAGCATCATCTGTGGGGCAAAAATTGTACGCAAGCCTTGGCTTTTTCTCTCCTGAAAAAAGACGAGGGCTCATCCTGGGATGGCTATTCCCACACCTTGGACACTTTTGCATAACATCAGCTCCTTGATAGTTGTAAACGAGCTATTTTGCCTTACAAATCAGCTCTGTTACCTTATTCCGACTAATTCTCTGCTTATAGCTTTTAAGATTAACTTCATCATCAACAACCCCTCCTTCCTTTAAAGAGGTGCTTACTATTGCTCCATTGGCATATTCAAACAACTTTCTGATATTCTCTTTATCAACTCCGCTTCCTATTAAGATAGGAAAATCTTTTGTGGCATTTTTTACTGAAATTAACTCTTCTAATATGGGGGCTTGTGCCGTCCATTTGCCCGTGATTATTAAGGCATCCGAACCAGATTTTATAGCCTCTCTCGCAGATTCTTGAATAGTTTTCTTCTCCAATAATTCAGCGTGCTTGACATGAATGTCAGTAAATAATGCAACCTTCTCTGCCCCAATTTTTTTCCTATATTCTAAAACATCTTTTGGATCGCCGGACACTTCTCCATAGTCAGTTTTTACATTGTCCACAAATACTGGAACTCTTATAAATTGCGCTCCTATTTCTTTTGCTATAAATAATGCCGCTTTATAATCATTCCATAAAACACTAACTCCAATTGGAATTTTTGCAATTTTTTTAATCTCCTTACCAAGATAAATCATTATTTCGACAGTTTCTTTATAAACATTTATTTTATGAGGAACATCATAATTATTTTCTATAATAATTCCGTCTGCTCCACCATCTTCAAATACTTCTGTATCTTGTAACGCATTTTCCAATGCAATATCTAGCCCGGGAAAATCTTTGTAGCCGAAAAGCGGCGGAAAATGTATTGCTCCGATAATTATATTTTTATCCTTTTTGAATATTTTACTTAAGATATTTTCCATACTAAAAATAACATTTAAAAATTATTTTTTATTTAATAAATATAAAGAAGCGTTTATAAGAATTTCTGTAGAATCTATTACAGGAATAGGGGCTTGAATATTAGATGCTATAATTTGTAAATCTGTGCATGCCAACAAGATAGCGTTTGCTCCTTTTTTATTTAAAGATAAACAAATTTCGTTTATCACCTTTTTATGTAATTTTTTCTTTTTTTCACTTATAAGTTCTACAATTATTTTATTCAATTTATTTTGTTCTGACCGGCTAGGATATAAAACACTTATTTCATTCTTCTTTAGAATATCTTCATATAATTTATCTTTAACAGTTGTTTCTGTAGCCAATATTCCGATACTCTTAATTTTCTCAGATTTTATATATTTAAGAGTCTCATCAATTATACTCAAAAATGGAATATTTACAGCTTCGCGAATATTATCTATGTATTTATGTAGGGTATTGCATGGTAAAATTCCAAAATCAGCTCCTCCCTTTTCCAATATTTTTGCACCATTGATCAAATAAGTAATCATTTTATGTAAATTTTTACCTTCTACTATCGCTTCGTTTTCTATAATGAACGGAAAAGGTAAATTATATACCAAAATCGCCGGATATGTTTTCTTCCCGCTTTTCCGGAAAAAATCTATTATGGAATGATATATATGAGATGTGGTCTTTGGCCCAACACCCCCCAAAATTCCTATTGTTTTCATATTTTAGAGTATTTAGTAATATGTTTTTGTATAAAAAAACTTCTCGTCTCTATGGCGTAGCAAAATCTACGCAACAGGGACGAGAAGTATTCTCGCGGTACCACCCTTGTTCCCGCCTCTTCAGCGGGCGCTTCGTTGACTCCTCAAAAGTTTTAATCTTTTGATTTAGCAACTATCCTATGATTACGGAGGAAGCCGGATTTGCACTTACGCACAAATCACCTCATCATGCCCAACCCCTAGCTAATGCCAGGGACATGAATCAATGGTTTTATAATTGTAAATGATAATTTATACTATCATACTCATATTCTCCGTCAATAGCCAAATTATAATCCTAGGGTGCCCATATAAGTATTTAAAAATATGGGGGCAACAATCCCCAACACAATCAATGGCAAAACAATAGTCACCACCGTCACAATAAGGGTCCACATAAAATATTTCCTTGTCTTCTCAACAGAAATGTAAATACGATCTAACTTTTTATCTTGCTCTTCAAACTTCTTTAAAATTTCTTCTTCCATAAATTTATTTTTTGCTGTTTATGGCTTTAACATAACTGCAATAGTCACAGCTAGTACCAGATTCTGGGATGCTATCTGCGTTTAAACATTTGTGCGCTTCTATGATGGTTTTCTCCACCCAAGAGTCATTACCTTTATATGGAATTAAGGTCACATCAAAATCCAGTTTACCATCAAAAGCTTTCCTGTCTTTTTTGCCATTGCAATAAACAAAATATCCAGTGTCTGAAACTTTATATTTATTTTGACGCAACAACCACTGATATATTTCCATTTGCCTTTTATAGCCATCTTGCCAGGCTTTGTTTAGCTCTGTAATTTCTTCGTCTTTTGAAGTGGCTTTGTAGTCCACAATAATATACTCCCCTTTAAAGTTTTTCCACAAGTCATCTATGGCACCCGTAAGAAGCAAATTAGTTTCTGCATGTAAAAACTGAATTCCCACAAAGTTTTCTCTCCATTTATTTAAATCTTTGTGCGCAACAGGAAAAGCATCCACTCCGTATTTTTCAATCAAAGGGTGTTTTGTGCCATTGGCTCTGTGTATATCAAATTCCAGCTTTAAAAGATGGTCTACGGCCGAGTTCAAAGCAAAGGGATATCCCGGAGGTCTGCCAACGCCTAGCCTTCTGTCATAATAAAAACATCTGGGACATTCAAAAAACAAATCAATTTTTGACCTAGATAGTTTAAAGGGATCCAATGAATTTGGTTCATACAAACCTTTTACCCTTTGTGCATTATAATAATCTGACATAAAGTTGTTTACGAAGTGCTTAATTTTTACTAATTTTGACATTTTTTAGAGGTTTGTGCAAACATAACTTTGATAGGTTGACTTAGCCACATTAAAGTGCTAAGATGATAGTACTTGTGTTTTGGGCCTATTGCTTACAGCAAAAAGCCGTGAAGCAACAGGTTTTAAAACAAGGTCGCGTAAATATAAAAAGTATTAGATAACAATGACAGGTACAATCAAAACTCTTATGGAGAAAGGATTTGGATTCATTGCTCGCGAAGGCGAAACAAAGGATCTTTTCTTTCATTCCAATGATTTGAGTGGCGTAGACTTCAACGATCTTAAAGTTGGAGACACAGTTACCTTTGATGTTGAAGAAGGCCAGAAGGGTCCAGCAGCAAAGAACGTAACACGCGCATAATAATCGCACACTAAAAAGCCTCCCGATTAGCGGGAGTCTTTTTTTTGATGCAACAAATTGACTTTTGGCATATTTTAATGTATAGTAAATATTATGATTAATAAACTTATAGATAATCTTAAGACAGCCGAACCAGAAGTAACTTTTGGCGGACTTGGCATAGCTCCAAAACTTCTTGATACTCTTTTAAAAATGGGTTTTACCTCCCCCACCTCCATACAACACAAAGCAATTCCAGTGGCTGTGGAAGGCAAAGACATTATTGGGATAGCCCAAACCGGTACAGGTAAAACATTAGCTTTTGGAATACCTTTGGTACAGCAAATTTTGAAATCTGGCAATAAAAAAGGCCTAATAGTATTACCTACTAGAGAGCTGGCTTTGCAGGTAAATGAGTCTATACAAAAAATAGGCAGGCCATTTGGATTAAAAACAGCCGTGCTAATAGGAGGATCTTCCAGCTACGCACAGATAAGAGAGCTTCGGGGCAACCCACATATTGTTATTGGAACTCCAGGCAGGATTAATGACTTGGTCCAGCAAAGAGCTTTGAATCTACAAAATGTTACTATTTTAGTTTTAGATGAAGCTGATAGAATGCTTGATATGGGTTTTGCCCCGCAAATAAATAAAATTATAAAACTATTACCAAAAGACAGGCAAACTATGCTTTTTTCAGCAACAATGCCAGACGGCATTGTAAAAATTGCCGGAAGCTACATGAAACTTCCTGTAAGAATAGAAATTGCCAGACCGGGAACAACTGCTGAAAAAGTGGAGCACGAATTATTTGTTGTTAAAAAAGACCAAAAAATCCCTCTATTAAAAAAACTACTTGAAGAATATAAAGGAAGTGTTTTGATTTTTTTAAGAATAAAACACGGAGCCAGAAAAATTTGCTGGGCTTTACGGGATGTTAAAATTTCGGCTACAGAAATACATTCAAACCGCTCACTGAACCAAAGGAAAGAGGCCTTGGAGGGCTTTAAAAATGGCAAATACAGGGTGCTTGTGGCTACAGACATTGCCTCCCGTGGAATAGATGTAAAAAATATTGAGCTGGTTATAAACTTTGACCTTCCCGAAAACCCAGAAGACTATGTTCACCGCATCGGTAGAACAGGAAGAGCAGGTATGGCAGGAAAAGCCATTTCCTTTGCAATGCCAGATCAAGGATCTAAAGTCAGGGAGATTGAAATACTGACCAGGATTTATCTACCTATTTCCAACTTGCCCGACATTTCAAAGCATTTAAATCAACCTATTAATAACTTTAGCGTTCCAAAAAAGAACAACTACCCACCCCGTAAAGGCGGACAAAGAAAACACTCCAACTATGCCGGCAAAAAAAGATACTAATTTAAAATTTGATGTTGCTGTTATTGGAGCAGGGCCTGCAGGAATGATGGCAGCAGGAAAAGCGGCTGAACTCGGCCTTAAAGTTGTTGTGCTGGAAAAAAACTCCTCATCGGGAAAAAAATTGCTTTTAACCGGCAAAGGCAGATGCAACATATCTAACGCTGAATTTAATTTAAAAAACCTAGCCGGTAATTATAACAATGGTGAATTTCTTTTTCATGCTTTTTCGGTTTTTGGCCCAGAAAGAACAATCAAGTTTTTTAATCAACTTGGGGTAAAAACAAAAATAGAAAAAAATAAAAGAGTTTTTCCAAAAAGCAATGAAGCTCAAGAAGTTTTAAATGCGCTTTCAAAGCATTTAGTAAAAAATAAAGTAGAGATACTTTTTAATTCAGAGATTAAAGATATAGAAAAAAAAGGTAAAAAAATAATTAAACTTATTTTAAAAGATAAGAAAGTAATTGCCAAAAAATATATATTTTGCACTGGAGGGAAATCTTATCCTTTAACGGGGTCTGATGGAGCAGGATATGAATTGGCAAAAAAATTAGGTCACACAATTATTGATCCATCCCCTGCACTTTGTCCAATAAAACTAAAAGAAGAATGGGTTAAAAATTTACAGGGAATAAGCCTAAAAGATGTTAAAATATACTTGTCTGGCGATAAAAAAGTTTTTAAGGAACAGGGGGAAATTATATTTACCCACTTTGGAATAAGTGGCCCAGCTATTTTAAACATCACCTCAAACCTACAAAATTTTACCAAAATTAGTGGAACAAAAATGGTTCTTGATCTTTATCCCTCACTCAACCAAGAAGAACTTTTAAGAAAACTGAATGAAATTTTCCAAAGATATCCCAAAAAAGCTATTAAAAACCTACTATCTGATTTTATGCCAGAAAGGCTGACAGAGGTTTTGCTGGATAAAGAAAAAATAGAAAGCAACAAAATAGCCAACAATATGCCAAAAGTGGAAAGACTATTAATCGTAAAAAGCATCAAAAATTTTGATGCTACGGTGGAAGGCCTTACCGGATTTGACCAAGCGCTTGTTACAAAAGGAGGAATATCTTTACGAGAAATAGACCACAAAACAATGCAATCAAAGATAATTGATAATTTATATTTTGCCGGGGAAATTATTGACGTTAATGGAAAAACCGGCGGATTTAACCTGCAAATGTGCTGGAGCACAGGTCATCTTGCAGGAAGCAAATAAAATGCTAGTAGATGATGTAAAAATAACAGCTGAGGCGGGACATGGCGGAAACGGCCTAGTGACTTTTAGTAAAACAAAAATGACTGAAGGGCCCACGGGCGGAAATGGTGGAGGCGGAGGAAACATATATATAGAAGGAGTCTCTGATTTAGGAGCTTTAAGACAATTTCGCTTTAAAAAAAATATTAAAGCGGAAGACGGGGAACACGGAAAGTCCCAGCTTAATGATGGCGCCGATGCAGAAGATTTGGTTTTATATGTGCCCGTAGGGACACTGGCACATATTGTGCAAACTAACTCGTCTGTCTGGGGCGGACGCGATATTGAAATAAAAAAAATAGGTCAGCGGGAAATTGTTGCCAAAGGAGGCCGAGGTGGAAAAGGGAACTTTTTTTTCAGATCTTCCACTAACACCAGCCCTACAAAATTTGAAGAAGGCAAACCAGGAGAAACTTTTGATATAAGGTTTGAACTGAAAATGATTGCCGATATAGGATTTATAGGCCTACCAAATGTGGGCAAATCTAGCTTATTAAATGAAATTACAAACGCAAAAAGCAAAGTTGCCAATTATCAATTTACTACCCTAGAGCCTAATTTGGGAGTTTATTTTGAACTGATATTGGCAGATATTCCCGGACTTATTGAGGGGGCTTCCACAGGTAAAGGCCTTGGCACAAAGTTTTTACGCCACATAGAAAGAACAAAAATTTTATTTCATTTTATTTCAGCTGAATCAAAAGATCCTATTTTAGATTACAAAACAGTCAGAAACGAACTAGAATCTTACAACCCACTACTTTTGGAAAAACCAGAATACATTTTTATTAGTAAAAGCGATACAGTCACCGACTCTGATATCGAAAAAATAAAAAATAGTTTTGAAAAAATAAACAAAAACGCAAAGCCGGTTTCTGTAATTGACGAAACTAGCTTAAAAGACTTTAAAAAAATATTAAACACTCTTATTACAGAAAAGAAGGCCTAACTATGTTAGGCCTTCTTGGTATTCTACGCCGTTCATTTTGGGAAATTTAGGATATATTTTTTGCACTCGGCCGACTTGCCCGTCTTCTAATCTCACCTTAATTCCACGTGGATGAACAGGCTTGCTAGTTAAAAAATCCTTTACCTTTCCGTGAGTCAGCTTACCCGTAGGCTGATTTTTTTTTAAAACAATATCCACTTCCATCCCTATTTTAATTAAAGCCCTCTTAGTCCCATCCATAGGTTTATGTGTACATTGATTCTATGCCCTTGCTGTAATGCCTTTCAATCATGTGCCTGCGGAGCTTTAAGGTTGGGGTAAGCTCTTCTTGCTCCTGAGAAAATTCCTGAGGAATTAGTTTAAATTTTTTAATTTTTTCAAAATCGTTTAGCTTAGGATTTATTTTTTCATCAATTCTTTGCTGAAACATTTTTAAAATTTCAGAATTTTTAGTCAAAGCTTGATGATCTTTTAAAGGCAAATTATTACTTTTTAAATATATTTCAATTTCCTGCCAATCGGGCACAATTAAGGCTGAAATAAATTTTTTAGAGTTTCCCACAACTATTGACTGGACAATAAACTTGTCGTCATTTAACAGGTTTTCAATTTTTTCTGGCCAAATATTCTTACCTCCCGAGGTTACAATCATTTCCCTGCCTCTACCAATAATAGTTAAAAAACCTTCATTATCTATAAACCCCATGTCACCGGTGCAAAACCAGCCATCTTTGTCAAAAACCTGTTTTGTTTTTTTCTTATTATCAAAATACTGGCAAAAAACATTTGGGCCTTTTACCAGCACCTCCTTAGTGTCTGAAATTTTAACTTTTACTCCTGGCAATACTTTGCCCACTGTTCCAAATTTAAAATCCTTTTCCCTGTTGGCTGCGATAACAGGTGAGGTTTCTGTTAGGCCGTAGCCTTCCAGCACCGGAATTCCTATTTTTGAGAAAAACTTACCTACTTTTTCATTTAAAGATGCTCCTCCTGAAATAGCAAGACGGATTTTGCCTCCCATTTGTTTTCTTATTTTTTGAAAGGCAATTAAATCCCCCATCCCATAATTAAAGGATCCTTTTTTTTGCTTTAAAGTCCAAAGGAAAAACTTTTTTTGCAGTTTGCCGGATTTATTTATCTTATCCCAAATTGCATCGTGAAATTTTTCAAAAATTCGGGGCACGCAAATTAACACGGTTGGTTTTACCTCTTTTAAATTACATGGAAGATATTTTACGCTTTCCGCATAAGCTATTGTGGCCCCATAACAAAGAGGCATATAATAGCCGGCCAAGCGCTCTAAAACGTGTGACAAAGGTAAAAAAGACAAAAAAACATCGTTATGCTTTACGGGTATAACATCGGCAACCGCTTCTACATCGCTCAAAAAATTTCTGTGGCTTAGGGCCACTCCTTTAGGTGCGCCGGTTGTGCCCGAGGTGTAAATAATACTACAAATTTCATCTGGGTCTAAAAATATCTTTTTGTGTTTCACTCCTTGGTTGTGTTTTAATATGGCATTCCAACCTATTACCTTATTACTTAAAATTTCTTTTTGCGTGGCGGTAAGATTTTCTAAAACAATAATTTTTTCGAGGTGCTTTAAATATTTTTGTCCCAAAAGAACTTTATTTAAAAAGTCACTATTTGAAACAACCAAAATCTTTGCTTTGCAATGATTTAAAATTGTCAGTATTGCTTTTGGGTTAAAAGTTGTGTGCAGCGGCACAACAACTCCTCCAATCAACATTGTTGCCAAGTCTGCAATTGCCCACTCGGGCCTGTTTTCAGACAATATGGCCACCTTATCCCCTTTTTCAAATCCCAAATTTTGTAGACCGCAGCCAAGGGCTATAACTTTTTCTGAAAACTCTTTATATGTAATAGGAAAATAAACCCCTTCTTTTTTATAAAGCAGTGCGGATTTACTTGAATTCCTTTTAGCTATTTCAAAAAAAACTTCCGGAATAGCTTTGTACATAATTAGATTTTTTTTACTTCTTTTATAAAATCAAAAATCTTTTTAAACAGCTCGGATCGATTTTCATCTATTGTTGCTATATGGAATTTACTACGAAACCAATAAATTCTTTTTAGTTCAGAACCCAGATGCTCATAAATGTATGTTGCGCTTTTGGGGTTTACAACCGGGTCTGTATCTGAATGAATTACCAAAGCCGGAATTTCTATTTTTTTAAGATTTTCTCTTGTCTCGTTTTTAATAAAACTTAAAAATTGCCTTACACTCTTTGTGGGAATTTTAGCATAAGTAACTTCGTCTATCATATCAGTAAAGTCTGTCCTGTAAAGACGTGGTGGCTTTCTGTAATATTTTCTTAAAAATCCATAGGAATAAAGCCGGCAAACTATAACCTTGTGCCATTTTAAATAAACCGGAGCTCCTAATGTTATAAGAGCCGCAGGTTTATCCTTAAGTTCATTTATCAAGCTAATGGCCAAATTTGATCCAAAGGAATTTCCAATAACAAAAATATTTTGAGATAATTCTTTTAACTTTAAATATTCTTTTTTTACAGAATTAACCCAATCCTTAGGGCTTGTTTTCAACAGGTCCTCCGGAGATGTGCCATGCCCAGCAACAAGCGGAGCTGAAACATTAAAACCATTGTCAGCCAAATAAACCGCGAGCTCCTTAAACTCATCTGGACTACTACTAAAACCGTGAATCATCAAGACTCCATTGGTTGATTTTTTGTCTATGAAAATAGGTTTTGCCCCTTTCATATTTTTATCTTTTGGCTTTTGCCAGTCTTCTAACTGGCCTCATTTTTGGAAGCACTTTTGGCACCTCAAAAACTATTTTGCCTGCCTGCTCATCAGCCGTAACCCGGCTGCCTTCGGCAATTTCATTAGTAACTATTTTGATTGAAAGTGGATCCAAAATAAGCCTTTGAATCACCCTCTTTAAAGGCCTAGCTCCCAAATTTGGATCAAATCCTTCTTTTACCAAAATCTCTTTAGCTTTTTCTGAAATCTCAATTTTTATCTCCTTGGCCTCCAGGCGCTTCTCAACTTTTGACAATTCCAACTCAACAATCTCTTTAATTTGTTCTTTTTTGAGGTAATTAAATATCACAATCTCATCAATCCTGTTTAAAAACTCGGGCCTAAAAGAATCTTTAAGTGAGTTAAATATCTTTTCTCTCATTGATTCCCGTTCGGCCAAGTCTTCTTGTGTGGAAAATCCTATAGAAGACATTTTGTTTATAAAGTCAGAACCCACGTTTGAAGTAAGTATAATAATTGTATTTTTGAATGAGACCATCCTTCCCTTAGAGTCTGTCAGTCTGCCGTCTTCAAAAATCTGCAATAAAATATTAAACACCTCAGGGTGAGCTTTTTCAACCTCGTCCAACAAAATTACAGCATAAGGCCTGCGCCTTACTTTTTCTGTAAGCTGTCCTGCTTCTTCATAACCCACATACCCAGGGGGAGAACCGATAATTTTTGAAACTGTATGACGCTCCATATATTCTGACATATCAAGCCTTATCAGCGCTTTTTCGTCATTAAACAAAAACTCCGCAAGAGCTCTGGCTGTTTCTGTTTTACCTACGCCCGTAGGACCTAAAAATAAGAAAGAGCCTAACGGTTTATTCTCTTCTGATATGCCTGCTCTTGCCCTTCTTATTGCCCTGGAAATAGCTGAGATTGCCTCTGCCTGACCGATTACCCTTCTATTCAGAGTAGATTCCATTGTTTCTAATTTTTTTGCCTCTTCGGTAATCAAGCGCATAACAGGAATTCCAGTCCACCTGGAAACAACTCTTGCAACTTCCTCTTCTGTAACTTCTTCTTTTAATAACCTATGTTCTTTTTGTATTTTTACCAGCCTTTGCTCTACGGCGGACAATTCTTTTAAAAGCTCTGGGATTCTACCGTATTTTATTTCGGCTACCTTTTCAAGATTTGCTTCTCTTTGAGCAATTTCGGTTTGGTAAGAGAGATTATCTAACTTTTCTCTAATACCTTTTATTTTATTAATCAATTCTTTTTCTGCTCCCCACTTTAATCTCAATGCCTTTGTTTTTTCGTTTAAATCGGCTAGCTCTCTGTTAATTGCCTTTAACCTTCTGGCGTTTCCATTTTCTTTTTTCAGAGCCTGTTTCTCAATTTCCAATTTTGTTGTTTCTTCATTATATTTTTCAAGCTCTTGAGGGTCAGATTCAATTTCTAATCTCAAGGCAGAAGCTGCCTCATCCATCAAATCCACGGCCTTGTCTGGCAAAAACCTATCTGCAATATAGCGACTTGCCAATTCTACTGCAGCTTTAATGGCTGAGTCTTTTATTTTAACTCCATGGTGAACTTCATATTTTTCTTTTATCCCTCGTAAAATTGCCGTTGCATCTTCAATGTTAGGCTCTTGCACATAAATGGGCTGGAACCTCCTTTCTAGAGCAGGATCTCTTTCAATGTATTTTTGGTATTCTTTTATGGTTGTAGCCCCAATTGCCCTAAGCTCGCCTCTGGACAATGCCGGCTTTAGCAGATTTGAAGCGTCAATTGCTCCTTCAGCAGCTCCAGCTCCTACCAACGTATGAAGCTCGTCAATAAATAAAATATATTTCCCTTCAGCTCGAGAAAGTTCTTTTAACAGGGCTTTAATCCTTGTTTCAAATTCTCCCCGGTATTTGGTGCCTGCAATTATGGCGCCCAAGTCTAAAGAAATAATTTCTTTATCTTTTAAAAATTCGGGCACGTTTCCTCTTGCAATTCTTTGGGCAAAACCTTCTACAATAGCTGTTTTCCCTACCCCAGCTTCTCCTATTAATACGGGATTGTTTTTTGTCCTGCGGGAGATTATTTGCATTAGTCTTCTTATTTCATTGTCTCTACCTATAATGGGGTCTATTTTTCCGGCCGTAGCCAAATTAGTTAAGTTTCTGGTGTATTTTTCAATTACCTGATACTTTGACTCTGGATCGGGATCTGTAATTCTTTGGCCTCCTCTTATTTGTGACAAAACTTTTGTAACGGCTTCATAATCCAAGCTTGAAGATTTTAAGGCGTTTATGCCTTCTGATGACAAAAAACTTATTTTACTTAAAACATCCTTTGCTCCTGATTTTGTATCAAGTAAAGCTAAAAATAAATGTTCCACAGAAATAAACTCATCACTCATTTTTACCGCTTCCTGCCTAGCCCTGTCTAAAACCTTTGCCATATCTTGGGTAAGATAAAACTGCCCAAATGATTGCTGGGCTAGCGTTGTGGGAATTTTTGTTATTTGCGATTCAATCTTCTTTTTTAAAGACTCCACTTCAACGCCCAATTTTTGCAGAATTGTGGTTATAATGCTTCCTTCTTGCGAGAGCAAAGCAAAGAGCAGGTGCAAAGCATCTATTTGCTGCTGCCCCTTTTCTTGAGCCAGTTGCTGGGCCTGCATTAAGGCATCCTGAGCTTTATTTGTAAAATTATTTCCGTTCATATTTCTATTTTAGTGTAAAAAGGGGCTAAAATCAAGCTAATTTGTTAATTTTGTCAAATAACAAAAAGCGGCGTGGTTTAACCCAAACCGCTGAAAACAAGCTAATGCCTATTTTCCAAAAGCTGGAGAGTGCGCCAAGCTTCCTCAAACCCCTGCCCATCAGATAAAACAAAGATCTTATTATCGCGATTCCAGCGCTTAACCAGTGGCAATCCTTCCATAAATTGAAAGTCTAAACTATTTTCTCCTGGTCCAAATGCCGCAATTACTAGGTGACCGTTATTTTGATTTATCAATACATCACAGCCCTTGTCCTGAAGTTTCTGAACCGTAAAACCAACCACACCAAGGTTTACACCCTCGCTCTGTCCTTTCATTTCAATAATCATTCGCGTTCTCCTAATTTTAAAGGTGCAAAAATAAAAGCCCCTTTGCAGAAAGGGGCTCGTTTGAATTTTCTACTTTTTATTTTTACTTTTTTAGAATTCTCAAACCAACCTCTTTCTGAAAGAAGCTAAAAAAGAAAAAGTAATTTTTATTTTGGCTAGTTTGATTCATATATTATTTTTTAGCAAATTAAAAAACTGTTGTCAAATTATCGCTCTCCCAATATAACATCTACACTTTGTTCCTGGCCGTTGTGTAAAAATTTTAGAGTTACTTTATCGCCAGGGTTATAATTTAAAATTATAGATGATAATGAATTGTTTGTTGTAATTTTTTGTCCACTCATTTCTAATATTACATCATTTTCCTGGACTCCTGCTATATCTGCAGCCGAACCCGTAGTGACCGCAACTTCGCCATTAGAGCCTTTTAAAACAAGTGCTCCATAATTAACGGACAAGCCATACTCTTTTTGCACTTTCACATCAACTAAAATATACCGAACTCCCAAAAATGGATAAACAATTTTATTAATTTTTTGAACTTGGTTTATGTCTCTTTTTGCCATATTAATGGGTATCGCAAAACCAATGCTTTGAGCTCCTTGAGCCACGGCCGTGTTTATACCAATAACCTCGCCTTTTAAATTTAACAATGGTCCTCCAGAGTTTCCCTCATTAATAGCGGCGTCTGTTTGAATAATTCCTTGCAATGTTTCTGAAAACGACCCTATCTGATCAGACGCTGAAATTGTTCTTTGAAGTCCAGAAACTACTCCTACAGAAACCGTATTAGTAAACTGTCCAAGGGCGTTTCCTATTGCAATGGCTGTCTGCCCCACTTCTATTCCGGAGGAATCTCCAAGTATTACGGGTTGAAAAACATTATCTGACTGGATTTTTACCACCGCCAAATCTTGAACAGGGTCTAAAGCCAAAACCTTAGCCGAGTACTCTTGTCCATCATTTGTAAAAATAGTATATTCAGCTGCGCTGTCTAAAACAACGTGTTTATTTGTCAGAACCAATCCGTCAGCAGAAACAATAAATCCTGAGCCAGCACCAATCTCCTGGAGCTTAGTGCCTTTTTGGACATACTGAGGAATTTGCAAGTTAAAACCTGGACCCAAGTCGGCAAACGGATTTATCAATTCTTGTTCGTAAACAGGTAAATTCTTTGAAATAACAATGCTTACCACAGATGGTGAAGAAGATTTTACTGCGTTTATAATTGCCTGTTCATACGAGGCATCTGGCGCATATATGTTTTGCTGGTCCTGAAAATTTATGCCAAAATCTTTAAACTCAGGAGATATTATTTCTGGAATATTTAAATACCTCAAGAAAACAGCGTCATTAAATAAAACAAAAATAACAGTTACCACAACCAGAATAGCTACACCCAAAAATATCCTGTTTTTAAAAATATTCTGAACTTGTTTTTTAAGTTTTTTTATCGTCAGCATCATAATGCCCAAATTTATAATTAAAAATATTGGATTTGATTGGCCCCAAAAAAACTGTGTGCAGCTCGCCCAGGGTATATTTAATATATGTTTTAAGCCTCCCGTCTTTTTCATAACGCCTTACAGAAACAGAAACTGGTTCTTTTATAAGTCCATACTTTGACGCTTTCGCTGCTGCTCTAGAATAAGCATAGTCTTCTATAAACACAATTTCCTCGTCAAATCCTTTAATAGCATTATGAACCTCTTTTGCACACATAATTGTAGAAGCTGCATGGGGCGATATTTTTTGAGTCAGTTCTGTCCATATATTAAAAATATTATGAAAAAATTTATCAATTTTTTTATTGCTTAATGGAATAAGCGAGAATCCCGCAATGCCAAGCCCTCGCTTTTTAAACTGCTCAACTGAATGTTTTAAAAAGTGCTGAGACAAAATAACGTCAGAATCTAAAAACAAAAAAATATCTCCGTTTGCAGCTTCTGCTCCCCTATTTCTACCAGCAGGGAGTAACCCACCTTTTACAACCCTGCAACCATTCTCTTTTGAAATTTCAACTGTTTTGTCTTTTGAACCTGCGTCTGCCACAATAATTTCATAATCGTTAAAATCCTGACTTTTTATAGAACCTAAAAGCTTTGGTAAAAAATTTTCTTCATTTAACGTTGGTATAATAATTGATAGCATCTTTTTATTTTTCTGAAATTTTTAATATTATAAGGTATAAAATTAATGTGAATATAAAAGAAATAATATTACCCCAAAAAGAGTTTAATAAATTCGGGATAAAATAACTAACATTTATTATATCGAAGTAATTTAAAAAATATATATCTCCAGACCAAAACGTAATAAACAAAAGAATTACCATATGAACTATCGCGGAAAAAAGCATCAAAATCAACAATGCGTTTAAATATCTGTTTTTTACTATCTTCATTTTAATTACTTATTGGTAAAAATTGTTTTGGCGGTGTTCCAGATTTCTGGTTGGTTTTGAGTTGTTTTTAGCCAGTACCACCATTCTGTTCCCCAAAAATAAATTGTATCAAAACCAGTTTTCTTTGCGTACTCCAGATTTTTTTTAAATATTTTGGGATTCATTGTTTTGTACTGCTCGGAAAGAGGCACGTCATAGAAGGGCTTAGATGCCCATGGTTCTGCCTGAAACTCTATGCAAATAACTTTTTTCCCAAAAACCTTATTTATAATTGCAGCTTTTCTTGCGTAAAAAACCGGCGAGAAGAAATAACGCAAATTAAAACCAAAACTATCTGTTATGTGTAGCCATGCTTCCCTATACATCGTGGTACCCACTATATCGCCTATTTTTGCCACATCAAACCACATTGACCCTTCTCCTGAGTCAGAAACAATAACCTGCCTTGAAGAATCCAACGATTTCACCAGCTCTACTTCTTGTTTTAGAAAATCTGTATTTTTATAATACCACTCTGGACACTCTCCAAAATAGAATAAAGGCTCGTTTTCAACCTGCCAATAAGCAATGGCTTTATTGTTTTTATATCTTTCAACAACTTCCTTTATATAATCTAAAACAACTGTTTTTTGCTGTTGCTCTGTTAGTCCATTTGCCCAAGCAGGAATATGGCATTCGGGCCACCTCCCGCTTTTCATGCCCAATACATATATAACACCTACTCCATTTTGTTCAGCCTGCTCCAACTGCCAGTCAATGTCATCAAAATAAAAATTGTCTTGCTTGCCTTCAACCCAATCCCACTGTGTATGAATTTTTATATTTTTTGCGCCTAAGTCCTTTATCATGCCCAAGTAAAAATCTTTCCAGTTAAGCCCCAGCGATTCTGCCTGCATTTGAGAAAAGTTAACTCCCCATGTAATTTTGTCAGGCGCCTTTGCTTTCCCTACAAAGAAAAAACAAAAAACAAAAACAAACAAAAAAAAGATTACCAGTAAAAAATATAAAAAATACATTAAATTTTTTTTCATTTAACTTTATTTTGAAACCAATCTGTTGTTTTTTCAAGCCCCTCGTCCAAACTATATTCAGGAGACCACCCCAGATGATTTTGTATTTTAGAAAAATCCAAACAACTTCTTTCCGATTCACCGGGCTGTTTGGGAGCGTGCAGCTCTTGGCAGTTTGAATTCAGCAGTTTTTTTAATTTTATAAAAATTGTGTTTATATCTGTTTCCTTATCTGTTCCTAAATTAAAAATACCGACTTCGTTTTTTTCCAAAGCCAATACTCCAGCCCTTGCCACATCTTCCACAAAAACAAAATCCCTTGTTTGGTTCCCGGAACCATTTATATAAACTTTTTGCTCAGCAATCATTTTATCACAAAAAATTGCTATAACTCCCGCCTCTCCCTTGGAGTTTTGCCTGGGACCATACACATTGGCAAACCTTAAAGAAATAAAATCTAAACCAAAATATTTGTAATAAAAATACAAATATTTTTCCACCGATAATTTTGCTATCGCGTATGGTGAAAGAGGAACTTCTTTGGCTGTTTCACTAGTTGGAAAAACATCTGTTTCGCCATATATACTTCCTCCCGAAGAAGAAAATATAATTTTTTTTACTTTATACTTTTTACAATTTTCTAAAATATTTAAGCTTCCCAAAATATTTATTTTTGCATCTTCAATAGGGTCTCCTACCGAATCTCTTACACTAATCTGGGCTGCATAATGAAAAACAATTTCAGGTTTTTCTTTAGCAAAAATGCCAGATATTTTTTTATCTTGAATATCTACTTTATAAAACTTGGCTTTTTTATTAAGATTTGTTTTTGAACCTGTAGATAAATTATCTATAATAACTACTTCATAACCTAAACCTATTAATTTATCAGTAAGATGCGAACCTATAAATCCAGCTCCTCCTGTAATTAAAATTTTTTTCATAGTTTTTTTACAATTTTTTCAATATTATAAGTTCCCATTTTCTCTATTTCCATAAAACCCTGCATTGCCATTTCGGCTAAATCTCCGCCATTTAACAAGTCGTAAAACCATTGGTCAGCATATTTTGGATTTTCTTGGAAAACCGCTGATCCAATATGCAACAGCCATCTTTTATTAAAATCTTCTTGCGAGCCTATTATAGGGGCTATAATTATAGGCACACCAAGTCCGGCATAAAAAGAAAGCTCAGAGGGCTTAGTCCACAAAACATCTGTCTCCCTTAAGGCTTCGTTGAACGTTCTAAAATATTCATTTGTAGTGGGGGCGTAAACCACATGCACCCATCCGTCTAGTTGAAGTTCTTTTAGATTTTTAGAAAAATAATTTTTTAGCTCTTCTCTAACCCCGATTGCAATAACAAACCTAAGTTTGTGTGCTTTTATATTTTCTTTCAGGCTGTTTATTGCTTCCAGGCATAATTCTTTTTGGGCACCTGCGCCACCTATGCAAAACATAATAGTTAAGGGGTGGTTTGGCTTTTCAGGCAAATCTCCTAAGATTTCTTTTATTAAAGGACCATATACTTTTTTATACCTTTTATTTGGATCCAAATTTAAAAGACGGTATTTTAAATCCTCTTTTGCAATTTCCATATTAGGACCAATATTTTCTTTAGGCAAGGGATATCCCGTCAAAAAAATATTCTTAGGCTTTACTCCATACAGCTTCAAGCGATCCCTTGTCCATGTATTTGGAGTAAAATATTTTATCCGGCTTTTTTCAGGATATAAAGGCACCCATGCCCTGCTCACATCCGCGTCACATATAACACAGCAAATTTCATTTGAATATTTATTTTCTTCTGCTACAAAGGCTGGCGTAAAAAATGTAGAAACAATAGGCAAGGGGTTTTTTTCCAAACGATTAATCAAGTCCGCCCCCCACCCCTTTTTAATAGAACGGTAATTATTTTTTAACATTAAGGTCGGCTTTGACAAATCTCTTTTTGGGTAATAAGTCAAAATTTTCTGAAATCTGTCCATAATAGAAAATACAAAATTCCCCAGAAAAGGGATTTTTTTAAACCTTGAAATAAACTCATACCAATATCTGTCACTCTGCCAGGTATTCCTATCTTTTACAGGAATACCTACATAGCTGTTTGAGCTAATAACTCTTCCCAAATAAGCTATATCTTTTAAAGGATATGCTGTTCTTTGGTGCCCATAGCCCATATCCACAGCAACTACCCAGGCTTTTTTATTTTTGTTTTCTTCACTCATGATCATATTTGTATATTATACCTAAAAATATTTATTATTGAAACTTGCATAATTAAAATTTAGTGGTAATATAACGTCAGACGGAACACTACTTCCCCCTTGACAAAGGAGCCCACATGAAGCCGCTCATTTTTTTATTCGGCGTCGGGGTATTGTTTATCTTCTTAATGTTCAAGGACGCCGGCAAAGAAGGAAATATCCCAATTGTTGCATTTACTGTGGCTTTTGGGGTAATCGCCTTCATTTTTGCGGTAGACTGGTGGCGCCATCCTGAAACATATCGCAAAAAAAAGAAAGAGTGAAATTCTGTTCTAACCCCAAACCTTAACAAGGCCCTTCGGCCCAGCCCCATACCCAAGGGGCTTTTTTCTTGAAATTTAAGTTAATGTGTGTTAATATATTTATGTTTGCGCCAAAGGAGCGTGCAAAATGGATCCTTCACAATGGAGATGCGTCATGGTGAACAAAGAGATTATTTTTGTCGTGATGTGTCCTGATCAAAGGTTCTGGAACTGTCACAGGTTGTTTATTGAAGACCACCTTGGCCTTCAACCTGGAACCTTCGTCATTCTGACGGTCCTCGGCGGTGCCAGTGTACTGGCCCGTCCCGATGAATTTGAAAGCAGTTTCAACTCCATCTTGGATGAAATTCGCTTTCTGCTCGAAGAAAATCCCGGGGCCACGTACCGACTTGTCCTCATTAACCACGAGGACTGCAAACGCGCGAAAAACACTGAAGACCAGGCTATTGCCGATCTCCAGGAAGCAGCAAAAAACGCCAGAACCCTTCTCCTCGAATCCTACAAAGGGACTATCTCCCTCCACTATGGCATGTTAGACCAATCGAATCTGATCTTCAAAGACATACCGCTGAAACAGCACGAGGTTGTCACGGCGGCTAGCGAGTAGCACACCAGGCCCACACGGGCAAACTTATACCACTCCCCGGAGCTTCGGCCCCAGGGAGATTTTTTTTATTTAAATAAATAAAGTGAGCCAAATAGATTTTTTCGAGGAGAGGGTGCCCCGTAGAGAGGCTCTCCCCGCAGAAAAAACTATTTGGCGAGCGAAAAAAATCAGTAGTCTAAAAACTTTGTGCGTAGCCTGCGATTTAAATATCTTGTTATAACTCCCAAAAATATATAACAGACCGCCAGCCAAACCCACGAAACATTTTCAACAATTTTATATGCCCAAGGTTTGGAAAACAAATCTACTACCCAAAAAACATACGTTAATAAAAAATAGGCAGGCAAGGAGATTATCCACCCCAGAGAACTCCAAATTATTCCAGCTAAAGAAGACAAAAACCCAAAAAGCATTACCCCAGAAACAACTGGCAAAACTAATATATTTGTAAAAACAGACACAAAAGAAACATTTCCAAAGTTATAAATTATCATAGGCAAAGTAAAAATTTGGGCTGAAACCGTAACTGTTAAAAGTGATAAAATATTTTCATATTTTGCAGGGATTTTTATAAAGCTCTTAATAATAGGGTCCAATAGAATAATGCCCAAAACAGCCAAGAAAGAAAGCTGAAATCCTACGTCATACATTAATAGTAAAGGATTAAACAAAAGCATTAATGCTCCAGCCAAAACAATTATTCTTGAGCTCGTTGTCTGCCTGCCTAATTTTTGACCCAGTAAATAAATTATACCCATAACGCCGGCTCTTATAGCCGAAGCAGGCAACCCCACTAACACAACATAAACTAAAATGAAAATTACAGCGCCATAAAATGCCTGACTTCGCCATAATCCCAAAAACAGTAAAAAATACATTATAATAGAGGTCAAAATAACAATGTGTAATCCGGAAACAGCAATTATATGACTTAACCCTGCAATCCTAAACTTATCTTTTATTTCCTGCGAAATTACATTTTTATCGCCCAAAATAACCCCTTCCAGCAAAGAGCTTTGGGGAGTTAAAAAATTATACCTTATGCTTTCTCGCATATTTCCTTTAAACCTCAGAATACCTGAATATACAAAAGACAAAATATTACCCTGCCCCCTCCCCACAACTCCAACTTTTGGAAAATACATTACAGAATAAATATAATCTTTTAACAAATAATTTTTGTAACTAAAATCTTGTGTTTCCATAGGCGTTTCTAATTTTCCTATAATTTTAACCTTATCTAAATACTGATATTCAGGGTATCTGCTTGTTGTAACTAAAATTTTATTACCATAGTTATCCACTTTTACCTTTAAACTTTGCGAATTATCCTTTAATTTGGGTTCGTCAATTATAGTCCCCGTCAAAACAATCTCTCCAGCTCCGTTAAGCCTACTTAGATTATCATTCAAAATATTAAACTCTGAAATCTGCATTCTCAAAATCCCCAAAACCAAAAATAAGACGCAAAAACCAATAACAATAAAAATATCTTTTTTAAGAAAAAAAGAAATAATTATTATTAATATGCCCAGCAATAAAAAAATCCACAAAATAAATTGTGGTATTTTTATTAAGGATTCCATAAATATTCCTATAATTAGCGAAACAGAAAGCAAAAATAATATTTTAGACGCCGTCATTGCACTTACCTAACCTGGCAGGTTTTAAAATAAGGAGAAATTTCTTTTACAATCTCATCTAAAAATTCTTTTTTAAATGGTTTTACTTTTTCAAATTCAGGATCAATAGTTTTTGTGGGCAAAAAGTTTTGTAAATAATATTTTACATTTTCTCCTCCAATCCATTTTGCAATTTCCAAAAATTCTTCTTTTTTATGGATTGTATTTACTACTGTTGTTCTAAATTCAAAATCAAGATTACCATTTTTTAAAAACTCAACGCTTTTTTGAATATCAGTGAACCGAACACCCTCACCCAAAAGATTTTTATATGCCGGATTATTGGTAGAAGACTTAACATCCATAGCAACATAATCAATCAACTTTTGTTCTGTTAAACTTTTTATCATTTCTGGGTTTGAACCGTTTGTGTCCAGCTTTACATTAAATCCCATATTTTTTATTTTTTGTATAAGCTGGGGTAAGTCTTTATTTACAGTGGGCTCTCCTCCGCAAATTACCACTCCTTCTAGCAAACCCTGTCTGCTCCTTAAAAAATCGAGGAATTCTTTTTCATCTATTCTTGGTTGTTTGGCAATTTTAATAGGTAAAACCAATTCTGAAGAATAGCACCAAGGACACCTAAAATTGCAAACAGCCAAAAAAACAACACAGGCAAGTTTTCCTGGATAATCTATTAAAGTTGTCTTTTGGAGTCCAGCAATAATCATTAAGCCTCTACTTTTTCTTCTGCTTTTTTTAATACTTCGTTTACTGCGGTTGGTGTGACAAATTCTTTTCTTTCTTTATATTCTTCTTGCTTTCCTTTGTGCCACTGCTGAACCGGCCTTATATAACCCACCACCCTTGAGTAAACTTCACATGGTTGCTTTATTGTGCACTGGGGGCACTCAAAATGTTCGCCGGACAAATAACCATGAGTGGGACAAATTGAAAAGGTTGGTGTTAAGGTAACGTATGGTAGACTATATTTTTCAAAAATCTTTTTTATCAGGCTTTTTGCCATATTAGGATCAGAAATTTTTTCTCCCAAAAATATGTGTAAGACTGTCCCGCCTGTATATTTTGTTTGGAGCTCGTTTTGTAAATCAAGAGCTTCAAACACATCATCTGTAAATCCAACAGGCAGCTGAGTTGAGTTTGTGTAATATGGAGCTTCTTTTGTACCGGCTGTAATAATGTCCGGATACTTTTCTTTATCTGTTTTTGCTTGCCTATAACTTGTGCCTTCTCCGGGAGTAGCTTCCAAATTAAACAAATTTCCAGTCTCTTCTTGAAACTTAATCATTTTTTCACGCATAAAATCCATAACTTCAAGCGCAAATTTTCTACCTCTTTCTGTGGTTATGTCTTCTCCTATAAAATTTAACAAGGCCTCATTCATTCCTATAATTCCTATTGTAGAAAAGTGATTTCCAAAATAAGTATTCCTCATTTTTTTCATCTCCTCCAAATAATGCCTTGAATAAGGATAAAGGCCTTTTTCCATAAAGTCATCCAAAGCTTTTCTTTTAATTTCCAAGCTTTCTTTTGCCAACTCCATCAAATGACTGAGCCTGTCTAAAAACTCTGTTTTTGTTTTTGAAAGATAGCCTATTCTAGGCAAGTCTATTGTAACCACACCTATGCTTCCAGTTTTTGGGGAAGACCCAAACAATCCTCCTCCTCTCTTATAAAGCTCCCTATTGTCCAGCCTTAGTCTGCAACACATTGATCTTGCGTCATCTGGACTCATATCGGAATGTATAAAATTTGAAAAATAATTTATACCATATTTTGCAGTTGCTTCCCACATGGCAGCTAAATTAGGATTATCCCAATTAAAATCTTTTGTAATTGATACTGTTGGGATTGGGAAAGTAAACGGCCTACCGGAGGCATCGCCTTCCATCAGCCCTTCATAAAACGCCCTTATAAACATATCCATCTCCGGCTGGAAATCCCTGTATGTTTCATTTTGCGGGACTCCTCCAATGATTACAGGCTGTTTTGCCAAATATTCCGGTGGATTTATATCTAAAGAAACATTTAAAAATGGTGTCTGAAATCCAACGCGCGTAGGCACCATGCAATTAAATAAAAATTCCTGCACTACTTGTTTTACCTGCTCATAGTTTAGTTTGTCATATCTGATAAAAGGAGCCAATAAAGTATCAAAATTTGAAACAGCATTTGCTCCTGCTGTTTCTCCTTGCAAAGTATACAAAACATTTACCAGCTGACCCATGGCGGTCCTAAGATGTTTTGGAGCCGCACATTCTATTTTTCCCGGAACTCCACCAAACCCCCTTACCAAAAAGTCATACAAGTCCCACCCTGCACAATAAGGTGCCAGCAACTGCAAATCATGAATGTGAAAATCTTCATTGGCCGCAGCGTCGCGAATTTCTTTTGGATAAATTTTATTTAGCCAATATTTTTTGGAAATATATGAACCTACATATTCGTTTAACCCTTGCAAAGAAAATGTCATATTGGCGTTTTCTTTTACCTGCCAATCAATTTCTTTTAAATAGCTATCTACTTTTTCTGAAGAATCATCGGCTGCTTGTGATGCCTCGCGGATAGACCTTCTCTGCTCTCTATATAATATATACGCCTTAGCTGTTTCTACTAAGTCTTCCAAAATTAACGCTTCTTCAACAATATCCTGAACTTGTTCAATAGTGGGAATTTCCTCTTTTTTAAATCTACGGTTTAACAATTTTATAACCTGGTCGGCAACTTTTTTGGATTCTTTGCCATCCCCTTGATTTGTGGCCACAATGGCTTTGTGCACTGCTTTTTCAATTTTATCTTGCTCAAAATCAACGACTCTTCCATCTCTTTTTTGAACTTTTTCTATATGGCTTATAATTTTATTCTCTTTTTCTGATGGTGTCATAATATTTTAGGGCCTGCCTGCCGGCAGGCAGGGTCAAAAAAAAGGCATTTGCTTTTAATAAGCCCGTTGCTCAAAAATTCTGGGACGTGTTTTCTGGGCAACAGGTTTGTTAAAATGCCTTATTAATTATTTTTAAAGATTCAATTACTCTATTTTACTCTATCAAAAAAGCAGGTCAAGCCCCACTTTGCATTACAAACCTGTGGATAAGTTATAAAGAACAACCACTTTAGAGTTTTGTGGCAATTACCGAAATTTTTATCTCGCCTTTTTTAAGAGTACTATCTTTTATCGCCCCAAAAGTTATTTGAGCCTTGGAATCAACATTTTTTGTAATTATTTTGGCTGCTTCTTGAATTTCATTTAAAGTAATATCTTGCCCCGCAGCATTAAACAAAACTCCTTTAGCTCCGTGAATTGAAAAATCCAATAAAGGAGAACTAATTGCTTTTTCAGCTGCTTCTACTGCTCTATTTTCTCCCGAAGCTTTGCCTGTTCCAAACATTGCCCTGCCTGAATTTTTTATAATAGAAACAACAGAAGCAAAATCTACATTTATAATACCAGGCTCTAAAATCAAATCTGTAATACCTTTTACCGCTTGACTCAAAATATCGTCACAGATTAAAAAAGCGTTTGCTACGGTTGTTTTTTCATCAATAATTTTTAAAAGCCGATTGTTAGAAATCACCAGTAAAGAGTCCACCTTATCCTTTAAATTTTCCAGCGCAGTGTCTGCAATTTTTTTTCTTTGTTCGCCTTCAAAAGAAAATGGCGCAGTAACCACCGCAACAGTTAAAATACCAAGGCTTTTGGAAATTTCCGCCACAACTGGCGAGGCGCCGCTACCAGTTCCTCCACCTAATCCGCAAGTAATAAAAACCATATCAGCACCCTTTAAAACTTCTATTATTTCCTGCCTGGACTCTTTGGCGGCCTGGCACCCCAAATTAGCATCCATTCCGGTGCCCAATCCATGAGTAATATTTTTACCGATTAAAATTTTTTTTAATGCTTTGGAAAAATGGAGCGCTTGCGCATCGGTGTTTATTGCCAGCAGTTCTAATCCTGCAATATCAAGTTTTGCTATTCTGGAAACAGTATTAGCCCCAGAGCCTCCAACTCCAATAATTTTTATAATTGGTTGCATAAGATGTTAGGGAAGGAATACCCTAAACATCTTTTTGAATTTAGAGCCCCATCCTTTAGCAACTCCCAGTATACCTTCTTCATCATCAAAATCAAGCCCTCCTAAAGCCAAACCAGCCACAGTAGCCAGTGCAGGGTCTTCTTGAATTCCTATAATTTTTCTGGGAATGCCAATCTCGCATGCAAGTTTTAATGTTTCTCTTGTTAGCTCTTTTATTCTTGGAATTTTTGCTCCCCCGCCAGTCAGCACAATCCCACCCGGTAATAATTCTTGCCTTCCTATTTTTTTTAATTCTTTTTGCACCAAGTCTAAAATTTCTGAAACTCTAGGCTCAATAATATTTACCAAATCTTTTTTTGAAAAATTAAGCGATGAAGATTTGTCAAAAATTTCTATTTTATTTTTCTCTGAAGGTTTTTTAAATCCGGTTGGTGATATTTTTTTCTCTTTGTCGGATTTTGAAAGCACGCAAGTCCCATGTTGTTTTTTTATGGATTCAGCCACAGCAACATCTGTTTTAAGGCCTATAGCAATGTCATTTGTTATGTTACCGGAACCAATAGGAAAAACTGCCAAGTGCATAAGTTCTCCTTCTTCAAAAACAGCCAAAGAAGTTGTTGCGGCCCCAATGTCAATTAAAGCAACTCCCAGCTCTTTTTGCTGGGGAGTCAAAACAGCACACGAGGCGGCTAAGGGTGAAGGCACCACGTCATCAATTTGCAACTTTGTATTTAAGACTGATTGGGTAAGGTTTAAAAAATAAGGCGAAAAAACGCAAAGCAATAGCACCTTTGCTTCCAATCTTATACCTGTTAAGTCAACCGGCTGTTTTATGCCTTTTTGGTCATCTATTATAAACTCTTTAGGGATAACATCTAAAACTTCGTCGTTTCTGGAAATATTTATTGCTTTGGTTGCCTGCAAAACCCTTTCCATATCTTCCTTGGATATTCTTTGATCCGCCCTGGAGACAGAAATTATGCCGTCAGATGGAATTACATAAAGATGACTTCCTCCAATATTTACAAAAACAGAATTAATATTTTTTCCGCAATCTTTTTCCAGACCCGACATTATCAACTGAACATTTTTTGCGGTTTCTTCCACATTTACCACAGCTCCTTTCCTCAACCCAAAAGAAGGAATCTCCGCGTAAGACAAAACTTCCCAGCCTTTCTGTTTTTTTTGCACTGCCAAAGCTTTTATGCTATGAGTGCCTATATCTAAACCTGTTACAATATTACCCTTCATTTAAAATTTTTAATTCTTTTTTTAATTTTTGAAATAAAAATCTTCCTTTACTTCCATCTCTTCTGCTTCTTTTTCGCTTTTTTCATGATCATATCCCAGCAAGTGTAAAACCCCGTGGATAAAAACTTTTTTTAAATCTTCTTCTTTTTCTTTGACCACTTCGGGACATATTACCACCTCACCTAAAATATTTTCTTCTTTTAGATTAAAAGAAAGAACATCTGTGGCTTTGTTTTTTTGCCTAAACTTTTTATTAAGTTTCTTTATCTCATCTTTACCAATAAAAGCCAGAGACAACGTTTCTGTTTCTCTATTTTCGCCTTTTAAAACTTTTTTTGCAACCTGTGCAAAACTTTTCTCGTCTATTTTAAATTTAGTGAGATTGTTTATCTCCATTTTTGTTACTTTATTCATCTATTTTACACCCTTTACCTTATTTCCCCAAATCTCAAAGCCAAACAAAAAACCCCGCTCCCGCGAGGCTCTGTAAACTCGGCTCATACGCCGTGTGAGCCGAGATTTAATGCTTAACTACACCTTTTCATAATATGCGTTACTCCCTTTCCCTATTTGACTGACTTTCCCTTCTTTTTCTAATTCGTCCATATAGCGCGTAACAGTGGCATCAGACACTGCTAACAACTTTTGAATATCATCATTTTTCACTTTTTCTTTACCTACCAAAAAATTTAAAATTTCCTGTTTCTTTTTGGTCATCTCCGCCTCTCTCTTTTGATTAAACTCTGCTAATTTATCTTGAGCATTGCCGGAAGACTTATCCTGCCCTACTTCTTTTTTCTCTTGATAAAGTTTATAAATCCAAAAACCCAAACCAAATATTATAACCAGCAAAACTATTTCCAGAAAACTTATCATATCTCAAATTTTATTTAATTACTTCTTAAGATATTCTTTTATTCTTTCACGATCTTCATTCACTTTTTTGTTTTTAGGATATAATTCTAAAAACTCGATTTTGTAGCTTTGACAATAAAAAGCATAAATAATCCTCAGCGAAGAACCTTTCAAATAACGACAAAATAAACGAGCTTTGATAATAACGCACTGTTCGTTCCGCGTAATAACATTAAAGTGCTTGCTATTACCTAAGGGAACAACCTCAACAATCTTCTTAAATTGTTCTAAGTCATTAAGCAACGACTTATATTTTTTATAAAGACGCTTAAATTCTTTTGAGAATTCTGGCAGTTCGCTAAAGTTCATCGTCATAGCTTCTTGCAGAATATTTTTCGTCCCGATAAAAAACGGTTTCGTAGTCAATTTTCTCACCGTCTTTATGAACCCTAAACGGAATATCTTCATGAGAATAGTCGCGAATTTCACTAGCGCTTTTGTCAGAAAGACGATTTAAAACATCGTCTATAAGCCCTATTTCTCTTGCCGAAAGAATATCAAGATTCGGTTTCCTTAATGGAAGGTACTTTTTTTGGTCAAATGTAAAATATTTGCTTTTGATTTCCTCAATCTCATTGTTTTTCTTCATTTCATCAACAACTTTTTTTAATTCGCAAGGTGTCGGGCCGTAATGATTCTTGATATAAGTAGCCCCGATTAGCTGTTCTTCGTATTTTTCATAATAATCAAAATCAATAAAATAAAATATTTTATTCAAAACGCTTTCACCAACATTGGGCTTATTTCCAATTTTTGTTAATACATACAGAAAAACCTCCTTAAACTTTTCCAGATGTTTCTGTGGAATATTAATTCTTATTTCTTGCTTATGCAGTTTTGGTTTATTATCTTCTTTTTCAGTCTTTGTGATTATAGAAGAATCTTTTTTTTCTAGAAAATCTTCCATAGGAATACCAAAAATAGCCGCCAACTTTTTTGCCTCGGTGATAGTTAAATCTCGCTCGCCTTGTTCTATTTGAACATAAGTCGGACGAGAGATACCCAATTTTAAAGCCAAAAACTCCTGCGTCATATTGTTTTTCTTTCGCAGCTGCTGAATAAATTTTGAAAGCATACTATCTCTATATTTAATTACGACCTACTTTCAGTTTAATCTATGTAAAAATGTTTGTCAATAGTAATGTAAAAAACTTATACATAACAGAGTTCACTCACCTTCTGCTATTTTTATTTTTCAATTAGCTTTTATTCAGCACTTTTAAAATTGTTTTATAAACAATTTTAAAGTTCATGCACCTCGGATGCCGATGGCTTGTCCTTCCTTAAGCATCTATTCCAAAGAACGTATGCAAATAATGCAATTATGATTAAATCAATTAAAACGCCATACCAGTTATAAGCCCTAAAATGATCAACAAGAAAAACTGACTGAACAGCAATTATAGAAACCGAAGCTACTAAAATTATATAACGCCAGATTGATGAGAGTGTTTTTTTCATAGATTTAATTTTTTTAATGATTATTTTAGCTTGACGCTGTTTTTGGGAAAAGTCAATGGGCTTTGGGTGTTAATCTCGGCTCACACGGCGTGTGAGCTAATGGTTATGGCAGGGGGGCGGAATAAAAAAGCCTTGCCATCACTCATTAACCTAAAAACTTTCCGAATAACTGACTAATTTGGTCAGTTATGTAACAACACCAAAACAAAAAAAGAGCCACACGAGCGTTTCGCGCGGCTTTAGAGGTTGGCTTGAATTCTCACCGAGACCTTCTGCGGCGAAGAACAAGCAAGCTAATAGCAATCAAGCCTGTCATTAAGAGCGTGGCACTGGCCGGCTCGGGCACATTTGGGAAACTATCTCCTAAAGCGTCTATATACACACCACCTCCTACACCGCCACTGTTGTCAAAGTTAAGGCCGACGTAGTCGAATCCTATGAATGAATCATACACGATGATTGGCTCCCAATTGGTCCAAGTTCCATCGTTTACTCGGACTCGTGCCGATGCATCGATAGAGCGCCATTCCATATCCAACGGAATCCATTCATTGTCGACATATGTGTCGAAAACAGTGCCGTTATATCCGACGGTTCCGTTTTGGTAGAAAGAGACGAACATAAATGAACCGTATTGCTGAGACCACAAATTCTCCGTCATGCGTACTTGAACATTTCCACTTGGAGAATATTTCCAGCTGTTTCTGTCTTCGGTTCTGATATAAACAGTTTGCCTGCCGTCTGTCAGGAGATTCCCCTGCTTACCAATTACGTTGTCTGCTAAAGCGTTGCAGTAGAGGGTTTTATTTCCCTCAAAAATAGTAGCTTCCTGTACAACGAATTGATAGCCCAGAAGGTCGTAGCTTTCCCAACCACCTTGGCCCACAATAGAGCCACTGCTATAGGATTCGAAGCCATCTTCGACAATCATTCCAACCGAAACCGGAACGACACAAAATGCCCAGACAACAAAACAAACAAACCATTTCGTCTTCATCGCCATTCTCCTTGTCAAGTTACAGCTTCGTAGCACCACACTACAATAAATAAAATTACAATGAAAACCTAAATTTGTCAATTGATTTTGGGCGTGGGGTGGCGGAAAAAAAAGCCCAGCGATGCTGTACATCGTGAGCTTTGTGACGGAGTGGACCAGAACTTCGTCAAACACACGGCTATATTTAGTCGACTTTCTTTCCCTGGCGGGAAGCGATATCGCTTTCTACACACTCGGCGAGCTGTGTAACATCTGAAGCCGTGGTGAGAAGCGATGACTTTAAACCGCGAAGCTCGGGTAAAGTCGCCCCTGCCAGCAGAGCGTCAAACTTAGAACCTCTCATATCAAGGAAAACGCCTACCATATGCCGGACACGGTTGGAAATCGATAGAAGGGTTTTCCGTTGCTCGACGGGTCTGTGCCTCCAGTGGCTGCTTTTTGGCGCTCCAGCGGACAAAATGTACCGTCGCGCCTCTGCGAGGGACATCTTCTCCTCAACAATCCTCTTGGCCTTAACCAGCTGATCTTTTTTGGGTTGACGCACGAGAAGAAGCGCGAGCGAAAAAGTAAGAGGAGGCCGCGTCTTCTTTGAGCCCGTACTGACCATAGCATCCATGCCAATCCTTTGTGCCCGATCTTTAACCGATGCGGTGGCTGGGTTTCTGGGAATAAGCCAATCTTGAAGAACCGGGTGAAGTTTGACCAGACTGTAGTGTTGAATCACCCAGGTGTTACACTTACCAAAGACTCTGGCAATCTGCTCAATGGTTTTTCCGTTCTTCCTGAACCTTTGAATAGCCTTGGCTATTTCCATGCAGTCATGAGCCTGTCTGCCAAAGTTAGCGGCTACAGAAAGCGCGTAAATCTCTTCTGGATCGGTCACACCATCCCAGATGAATGCAGCAACACCGACACGCGCAAGACGACAAGCGAGCAAACGGCGTTCGCCATCGACAAGATGGGCCTTAAAAGGACCTCCTTTGAGCTCCCGTACAATCACGGGCGTTACTTGGCCAATCTCCAGGATGCTATTTGCAAGGTCCTGAATACCAAAAAATCTCTCTCTGATCTGTCCTTCCAGGGGCTTGATATCAAATGGATTAAAGGCCTTCACTCGAGGGATTCTCACAGTAGACAAATCAATGCTGGAATTGGAATTTCCGTTCTTACATACTGCGACGGCTCCTTCTTTTTTGACCATTAGACTATCTCCAATACTTGAGTTCGCAAACATAAATTGGAAAAGGGCAAACTGCCATGCCGTATCCACCTCTTTTAACAACACGGCAGTATTAAAAAATAATTGATTTAAGATATCATAATCAGAAAATTAATTCAATCTATTTTTTCCCAACAAAGAAGCCTTCGAAGACCGGTCAAGCAAAAACCGCGCCTTTCAGCGCGGTCAGTATAAACGGGTCTGTTTTTTATTTAGCTTCGGTTTGGGTTTGTGTGAGTTTTTTGCTTTTTACCAAACTTATTTTTGTTCTTCTTTCTAAGCTTCCTATTGACCCTTTTTGCCTTTATCCAAGTTGTCATATTTTTATTTTATTAATGGTTTTACCAAAAGCTCTTTTACTATCTTGCTAACCTCGCCTCCGTCGGCCTTGCCC
>Ga0265595_1000427_pt1 | contig 38886 bp, 52 predicted proteins | sample saktaG_15_FD_190148 | JGI IMG/M metagenome (GOLD analysis project Ga0265595, IMG submission 190148) | Saline water microbial communities from Sakinaw Lake, British Columbia, Canada - sak_2013_06_06_50m | ecosystem: Environmental > Aquatic > Non-marine Saline and Alkaline > Saline ...
ATTTAACCTATGTACTGTCCTCGTATTAGGATGTGTTCTCGGGGAGCCGAATGACCGAAATGGTCACGTTCGGTTCTGAGAGGGGCATTAAATAACTACGGAGGTTATAAAAGATGTCTACTCACAAGAGAGGGAAAATGAAACAAACATTTGAAGGATGGTTATTTAACAGATTAGAGATTGTGGGAAATGAACAATACAATCATGTGGGATGCGAAGGAGAAAGCAAGGAATTTGGTAATTTCTTATCACAGTTTGTTCCTGAAAATGGCATGAAAAGAAAAGTGAAATTTACCATAGAAGCATTGGAAGGTCCCAAGATATTGAATGAATACAAAAAACCAAGGTCATATATTTAACTAAAATCTGGAATTATAGAAAAATGGAACAAGCAGACCTTATTATAATAGGCGCGGGACCGGCAGGGCTAAGCGCGGGCATATATGCCGGTTGTTATGATTTAAAGTCAATAATCTTTGAAGAAAATATTCCGGGTGGATTGGCTGCGGAAATACCTTTATTAGAGGATTATCCCGGTTTTTATGAAGGGATTAGCGGCAGGAGTTTAGCCGAGAAGATGGTTGAGCAGTGCAAAAAACCGGGAATCGAAATACGCCAATTTGAAAAAGTCAATAATTTGAATTTTGGAAATAAAGAAAAAATAGTAGAAACAGATAAATCTGATTATACCGCTAATTGTGTAATTATTGCTTCGGGGAGGCATCCGAAAACGCTCGATATCCCGGGCGAGAATGAATTGCGTGGCAAGGGGGTTAGCTACTGCGCAGTATGCGACAGTGCTTTTTTCAGGAATAGAAAAGTAACTGTGATAGGAGAAGGTAATCCTGCGGCAGAAGTTGCGCTATACTTAGCTGAATCGGCATCTTCGGTGATTTTGGCATATTTAAAACCCAGGATGGAAGCAGAAAAGATTCTTGCAGAAAGGCTGGTAAAGCGAAAAGTAGAGGTTTTAGTTAATATGGAAGCGAAAGAGATTAAAGGAGATATGAAGGTAAAAAGTGTGATTTTAGCCGATAAAAAAACAGGTAGCACAAAAGAGATAGAAACCGATGGTGTATTTTTACAGTTAGAAGAGACACCTAATAGTCAATTGGCCGAAAAGGCCGGGATACGAACAAACGAAAAGAAATATATTATTGCTGATGAAAAGGGTCTAACGAATATTGAAGGCGTATATGCGGTCGGCGATGTAACCAATCGTCCGATAAAAAAGACGATAACTGCCATTGCCCAAGCGGCTATCGCGGTTAATGATATATTTGAAAAAAAAGTGTATAAAAATGGCACAGGATAAAAAAGAAAAACGAACAGGCATTTTTATATGCCACTGTGGTAAAAACATCGCAGGCGGTGTGGACATAAAGGTTTTGCTGGAAAGTTCAAGAAAGTTTGAAGGGGTTGCTTTCGTTACGGATAATAAATTTTCCTGCTCTGAAGAAGGGCAAATTGCTATCCAGGATGCCATAAAAGATAACGGTTTGAACAGGATTATCGTTGTTGCCTGCGATCCCAGTTTGCATCTTTTGACTTTTCAACATTGCGGAAAAAAACTCGGGATAGATCCTGCATTCGTAGATTTAATTGATATCAGAAAATGGACTATGTTTGGCAGCCCAAATAAGGTTGATGAAAAACAGGCTCTGGTTAATTCCCAAAGGCTTATCGAACAAGCCGCAAAAAGGATGCGTTTGAAACGGATAATTCCCAAGGTTACCGTAGAGGTTAATCCGTCAGTTTTGGTTATCGGAGCAGGGGTAGCCGGTCTGGAAGCCTCTTTAGACTTAGCGGATAAAGGTTATAAGGTGCACCTTGTGGAACGATTGCCAACTATCGGAGGTAAAATGGCATTGCTTTACAAGGTTTTTCCCACAAATGACTGTGCTCCTTGTATATTAGCCCCTAAGACCGCGTATGCCAATATCCATCCGAATATAAATTTATTAACCAATTCAGAAGTAACTACTGTAGAAGGGCATATAGGCAATTTCAGCGTTGTAGTTAATCAGAAGCCCAGATATGTTGATGACAAAAAATGTACTGGCTGCGGGTTGTGCGTTGAGAAATGTCCTATAAAGGTAGTTGATAATGAATATTCGAGAGGCATCGGTGAACGTAAGGCAATATATATACCTTACGATCAGGCAATACCCAGAAAAGCTGTCATAGACGCCCAAAATTGCCTTTATTTTCAAAAAGGTGCTTGTAGATTATGTGAAAAAGTTTGCCCTGCTCAAGCAATAGATTTTAAACAGGAACCCAAAGCTATAGAGTTAAAGGCAGGTGCTATTATCGCAGCCACTGGTTTTGATGAATATAATCCTGCTCGGAAAGTAGAGTACGGATATAAGCGATATGGCAATGTTATAACTCAATTTCAACTAGCAAGGCTTTTGGATATTGACGGGCCCACGAAGGGGAGGCTCCTAAGACCGACAGACGAAAGAGAGCCGTATAGTATCGCGATGATTCAATGCGTGGGTTCGCGGGATGAAAACGCGAATGGATATTGTTCCACTGTTTGTTGTATGTACGCGTTAAAACATGCCCAGATAATTAAAGAGATGGTTTTACCTGATACCCAAGTTTATATTTGCTACATAGATATGCGCACTACCGGTAAGGGTTTTGAAGAGTATTACAAGCGTACCAGAGATATCGGTGTTAATTTTATTCATGGCAGGCCTGCTGAGGTTATTGAAAATCCTAAAACAAAAAACCTTATTTTGAAGGTTGAGGATTCTGACATAGGCGAGTTTTTTAGGTTGGAAGCGGATTTAGTTGTGTTATCTTGCACGACTGTGCCATCTAAGGGCACAAAACAACTCGCGGGGCTTTTAGGTGTAAATTTAGACAAAAACGGTTTTTTTAAGGAAGTCCATCCTAAACTTCGGCCTGTTGAGACGAATGTCAGGGGTGTTTATATATGTGGTTCAGCGCAGGGGCCGAAAGATATTCCCGATTCAATTGTCCAGGCAAAAGCAGCTGCATCCTGCGCGGACAGCGAATTAAGAAAGGGTAAAATAGAACTTCCCGAGCTTGTTGTAAAATTAAGCAGGTCAAATTAAGGAGGCATTAACTATGGCAGAGGTTTATGTAGAGGAATTTATGTCACCCGGATGTGTCGGTTGCCCTCAAGTTAAAGAGATGCTTAAAATTTTATCCGAAGAATTAAGCGGTGAGATAACAGTAGAAGAAGTAGATATAACTATTGATACTACGAGAGCGTCACAGTATGGAATTATGTCAGTTCCTGCCCTAGCTATTAATGGTGAGCTTAAATTTATGGGGGTACCAAAGAAGGAGGAATTAAAGAAAGCGCTTCAGGAGGAACTAAACAAGGATGAATAAGGTTAAAAGGACCCCCGAAATTAAACAATCAGTTTCTTCTTCAGAGTTAGAACCGAATTTTAAATCTGAGGTTTTAGCACATACCGATGTGCAGGGCTTAAATGCCTGTTTTAGTTGCGGGACCTGTTCGGCGGGTTGTCCTATTCATGAAGTATTTCCGGAGTATAACCCGAAGAAACTTGCCAAGATGGTAAGTTTAGGTATGAAAAGGCAGGTTTTAAACAGTCCGTATATTTGGTATTGCGCTACCTGTCGTAATTGTGAACAGCGTTGCCCTCAAAATGTTAAGTTTTTTAATATCTTGAATGCCTTAAAAAATATGGCGGCCAAAGAAGGTTATGCGCCGGCAGTCTGGATTGAGCAAACAAAGCAGGTGATTAAAACGGGTATGGTTTTCCCTACTGAAAAGAGTTGGGTTAAAAAAAGAGAGGAGCTTTCGCTCCCCTTTTTAAAGGAAGGCCATCCGGAGCTTAAAAAAATAATTGAGTTAACAGGAATTGATAAAATTAAGCCGAAAGTCGATACGGAATGAACAAATACGCTTTATTTTTAGGTTGCACTACCCCTACAAAGGTTTTTCAATATGAACTTGCCTCCAGGTGGGTTTGTAGATATTTTGGGATTGAGTTGATTGATATCGAAGATTTTGTTTGCTGCGGTATTAATCAGGTTAATTTAAGCATAGAGACAGGGCTTTTGATGGCAGCGATGAATCTGGCTTTAGCAGAAGCTAAAGAGTTGGATATTCTTACTCTCTGCGCTGCCTGCACCGGCGCCTTGGCAGAAACGATAGAAAAACTAAACGACGTAACAATAAGAAATGGAATAAATGAGAAATTGCGAAATGTTGGTTTAGAATACAAAGGAAAGATTAAGGTAAAACATATTTCAAGAGTTCTTTATGAGGATATAGGCGTGGAGAAAATAAAGAGAGAGGTAAATAAAGATTTATCCGGCCTACAGGTAGCCCCGCATTACGGTTGCCATTATTTAAAACCGAAGTCTGCTTTTGGAGGATTTGAGGAGCCGGATAATCCCAAGAGCCTTCATCAACTTATTTCTGTTACAGGAGCCCACCTTGTTGAGTATGAAACTCTCGGCCTTTGTTGCGGAGGAAAGGTTTTTCCGGTTTCCGAAAATTTAGTTGATTCCTTAGTACAAAAGAAACTCGATGATTTGATGAATAAAGAAGTAGATGCAATGGTTCTTCAATGTCAGACTTGTTATCTTATGTATAGTGACCGGCAGAAAGAGATAAATAAAGAATATGCTAAACTGTATAGTTTACCTGTACTTCTTTATCCCCAGCTTTTAGGGTTAGCTTTAGGCGCAAACCCGGTAAAAGAGCTTGGTCTCAATTTACACACAGTTTCAGTGGATAGGGTTTTGGAGAAAATAACATAGCAGATGTGTAAATATGAAAGATGATATTAAAAAATGGATAGAAAAAGACGGAGAGCAATTTTTAAGAAAGATTAGCCTCAAAGAAGGGCAAACTGTTTTAGATTTTGGTTGTGGGGAGGGCCATTATACTATTCCGGCGGCAGAAGTAGTAGGTAAAAAAGGCAAAGTGTATGCTTTAGATAAGGATATTGTGAGGTTATCGGGGTTGAAAAAGCTGGCAAGATTGAGGTCTATAGAAAATATAGAAACATTAAGTTGGAATTTGCTGAATTTAGTAAAAGATAGTTCGGCTGACGTGGTTCTTTGTTATGATGTTCTTCATTATCAGTATAGAAAGAAGAGGGATGCGATTTACAGTGAAATACACAGAGTTTTAAATAGTAAAGGTATTCTTTCTGTGTACCCGAAACACCATAAGCAGGATTATCCTTTAGATCATTGGGCTGATATGGATTTAGAAGATATTATAAAGGAAATAAAGGAAACAGGGTTTATTCTTAAAGACAAATTCTTGGAAAGTCTTTTACATGATGAGCATTTCAATAAAGGACATATATTGAATTTTGAGAAAATCTAAATGGTTTAAATAATTGTAGGGGTACAAAATGATTGAGGTCGAAAAGGAAAATGCGAATGAATTTTTAGTAATTGTAGATGAGAAAGGTTCCAAGACAGAATATAAAGTGCAACTGGAAGATGAATATTATCAGAAATTGACTAAAGGTAATATAACTAAAGAAGAGTTGATAAAAAGGTCTTTTCGGTTTTTATTGAGGAAAGAATCAAAAGAATCGATTCTTTCAAAATTCAATTTGAGAATCATTGAAAGTTATTTCCCTGGATATGAAGGGGAGATAAAGGTAGTATGATAACGCAAAATGTAATTTACATTAGCATTGGTCTTTTTGCGGGTTTTATGAGCGGTATGTTTGGTATTGGTGGGGGGGTTGTAAGAATACCTTTGCTTAATCTTGCAGGCTTACCTTTGCTGAGTGCTTTTGGAATTAATTTCCTTGTTATTCCTTTTGCATCGTTTGTAGGCGCCATAACCCAAAGAAGAAACATTGTAAAAGAGATAGTTATCTATGCCATTATTGGAGGTGTTTTAGGAGAAGTAATTGGAGCATATTCTGTAGGGTTTATTCCAGCGCGAATCTTAGCCATTATCTTTGTTGTGCTTTGTATTATAGTAGCATTTGGCGTTCATTTAGGTAGGATTTCGCCAAAGCTTACTCAAAAGATTAAACCTACTAAGAAAAATATCTTTGGGTCTTCTTTTTTTGTAAGTTTTATAACAGGTTTAAGGGGCGGCAGCGGCGGTCAAATCTTTCCAGCCCTTTTTAAAAGTCTTGGTCTTAATACGCATAAAGCAATTGCTACTTCATTAACTGTATCAATTTTTACTGCTTTTGGCGCTATACCAATATACTGGCATAGAGGTGACATAATCTGGTTGCCAGCATTGTATGTTCTAATTGGGTCAATGATAGGAGCAAGGATAGGAAGTAAAGTTTCATTAAAAACAAGGCCATTTTGGTTAGAAATTGGGCTTACTGTATTTATTATAGCTCTTGCTTTTGGTGTGATTTATAAGGTGTTGCAATAGAAAACGAGGAACTTTATAAAGAAGGTAAAAAGTGTTTCTTGAAAAGAAAAAAATTGTTATGTTAGTTGGTCCTGGCTTTGAGGATTTAGAATTTCGGATGGTTTATATGAGAACGTTCGAGGAAGGAGACGCGATATATTTCGAGTAGATAAAGAGAAATGCGTAGGATGTGGTGCTTGTGTTGAAGTTTGTCCGGCTCAGGCAATATCAATGGTCGGTGGTAAGGCTAAGATTAATGCTGATAAGTGTGTAGATTGTGGTAGATGCGACCAGGTTTGTCCTCAAGGCGCGCTTTATCCCAGTGCAGGAGCGCAGCAGAGTTTTTCTCTTAACCAATGGCAGATATCTTCCGCTTCCGGTCGCTGGTAGGGGTTTAGATGGGCAGGGGCTTAGGAAGAGATCCTCGTGACGGCAGAGGTGGTGGCAAGCAAAGAAGATAATATTTTGTGAAGGTTGACGGAGAACTTTATTTTTAGAACGTTAAGGTAAGCATAACCAGGAGGCGTTGCAATGTTAGATACAAATCTTAAACATATAGAAAGTCATGAAGAAATAAAAGAGTTACTTAAAAATAATACTAATGTTATGGTTTGTTGTGGGAGAATGGGACCGATGTGCATTCCCGTTTATGGTATCATGGAGAAATTAGAATCGGAATACCAGCATGTTCAGATGGTAGATATGGATTTCGATATTCCCGCCGCTTCCTTTATCAGGAATTTGCCGAAGTGTGCTTATTTTATGGGGTTACCTTTTACCGCATACTTTAAAAATGGTAAGGTTGTCGAGGCTACAAGCAGTATTCAGGATAAGAAACAAATAACAGGGATATTGAATAGGGTATTTCAAAAGATAAATTAAACAAAGATGATTTAAGGTTTGAGGTAATGGGGACAATAGATGAGCTCAGTTCTTTTTTAGGTATGGCGAAGAGATTAATAAAAAATAAAAAGGACAAAAGCATCCTGGAAAGAATACAGAACGATTTATTCATTGTGGGAAGGCAAATTTTCGGTTTAGACTCTAGAAAACCAAAACAAAAAACGAGTTCTCAATCTATAAGATATCTGGAAAATACGATTAAAAAGTTAGAAGATAAGATTAGAAAACTAGAGAAACAATACCCCTTTTCGAATTTCGTGCTAGCCGGAGATAATCTGCCTTCTGCAGTATTGCATGCTAGCCGTACCGTCGCCAGACGCTTGGAACGCAGAGCAGTAGCATTAAGAAATAAAAGGGGCCTAAAAGACGAGGATATATTGGTCTATTTGGATAAATTATCAGATCTGTTGTTTTCATTAGCTTGTCGGTATAACTCTAAAAATTTAAGGAGGTGCTAAAATGCCATGGGTTGATGTTGAAAAGTGCACAGGTTGCGGAATTTGCGTAGAGAAATGTCCAGTATCTACTATTTTAATTGAAAACAATAAAGCAAATATAAATATGGATAACTGTATTCGTTGTGGTACATGTCATACAGTTTGCCCCCAAGAAGCGGTGAGGCACGATGGCGAAAAGATACCAAAAGATGTAGAAGCCAACGTAAAAATGGTGAAAAATTGTATGGAAGATTGCGCGAAATATCTCAGAGATGTTAAAGAGAAAGGCAAATGTTTAGATAGAATGAAAAAATATTTTAACAAGGAAAAAATTGTTGCAGAAAAGACTTTAGAAGAGCTTGACAAATTAAACTAAAAGGAGGTAATTATTATGCCTATTTATACATATGAATGCAAAGATTGTGGTGAAAAATTTGATTTATTGATAGGGGTAACTTCTGAGAAGACAGAACTTAAGTGCAGCAAATGTAATAGCAAGAATATACAAAAAACAGTAAGTTCATTCAGCGTAGGGAATAAATCCAGTTTTTCAGGGCCAAGCTGTCCTACGGGGACATGCCCTACTGGTTTATAAAAGGAAAATAGATGGATTTTGAACATAAGACTAATATGATAACATTTGGCCCAGTTCCTTCTAGACGGCTCGGGCATAGTTTAGGTATCAATAATATACCGCCAAAAAATTGCAGTTATTCTTGTGTTTATTGTCAATTAGGGAATACTTTAAATATGTTAGTAAAAAGAAAAACCTTTTATAAGCCAGAAGAAATATTAAGGGATGTAAAGAAAAGGATTAAGGAAGCAAAAGAAAAGAACGAACTCATAGATTATCTTGCCTTTGTGCCCGATGGAGAACCTACCCTGGATGTGGATATTGGAAATACTATAAAGATTCTTAAACCTTTAGGTATCAAAATAGCGGTTATTTCAAATGCCTCTCTTATATGGGATGATAGCGCGCGAAATGATTTATATGAAGTCGATCTGGTATCTTTAAAAATTGATACAGTAAGCGAAAGTGTTTGGCATAGAATTGACAGGCCATACAAAATATTACAGCTCAATAGAATCTTACAAGGTATATCAGAGTTTTCAGATAATTTTAATGGTAGCTTAATAACAGAGACCATGCTTATCAAAGGTATAAATGATAGCAAGGAAGAGATAAGTAGAATTGCTGATTATATTGCTGGCTTGATGCCTACAAAAAGTTATATTTCAATTCCAACAAGGCCGCCAGCAGAAAAATGGGTGGAACCTGCAGCAGAAAACATAATAAATGCCGCATATCAGATTTTTAATGATAAACTTATTAAAACAGAGTATCTTATTGGATATGAAGGGAATTCCTTTGCTTTTACAGGAAACGTGGAAGAAGATTTATTAAGCATTACATCAGTGCACCCAATGAGAGAAGATGGGGTAAAAGAATTTTTGAATAAAGCTAAAGCAGACTGGCAGGTAATTGGAAAACTAGTAAGCGAAAATAAATTAATAGAATTAAATTATAGAGACAAGAAATTTTACTTAAGAAAATTAATAAAAAGATTTTAATATTAATTCTAGCTTAGCAAAGGAGATCAAGATGTGGTTTGGCGCTGGAAGAGGCAGAGGAAGAGGCAGCAAGACTTTTCGTAAGGGCAGAGGAGCAGGCGGTATAATGCTGGGGAAAACCCCCATTAATTGTATTTGCCCTAATTGCAACATAATAGTACCTCATCAGTTTGCATTACCCTGTTTTAAAGTGAAATGCCCTAAATGCGGGTCATATATGACGCGTCAATTTTTTTATTAAAGTAAAATAATTTTAGTTAGATGCTATGAAAAAAGAACAATATAATATCAGCAAGCTGAAAAGAGGGCAAAAAGTAGCTTTTGTCGCGGGTTTTACAACATTGTTTTTAGCTATCATAAAAGTTGCTGTAGGTTATTTTTTTGGTTCAAAGGTGCTAATTGCTGATGCTTTTCACAGCGTAGCTGATCTTCTAGCTATTTTTGCTTCTGGGTTTGGACTTTGGTTAGCTTCTAAAAAAAAGACAGCCAAATTTCCTTACGGTTTATACAAAGCTGAGACACTGGTTACCCTTATAATAGGCATTTTGATATTATGGGCAGGGATAAAGATACTCAGAGAAGGTTGCTATAATCTTTTTTATATTACCAATATTAAAAAATTTCCGATTTTGCCTATTACTACATGTATAATATCGATTATTGTAGCATATTTTATTGCAAGAAAAGAAAAAATAGTTGGCAGGTTGATTAACTCTCAATCTCTTATGGCTAATGCAAAAGAGTCTTTTCTGGATATATTTACATCAATGGTTGTCTTGATTGGTATTTTATTGGCTTATGTAAAGATTCCTTATGTAGAGGGGGCTATTATTATATTTATCTCTTTGCTAATTCTTAAATTAGGATTGGAAAATGCATGGATGTCCCTTTTGGTTTTAATGGATGCTAATTTAGACCCTAAAATGCAGTCTAAGATTGAAGAGAAGATAAACGAGATATATGGTGTCAAGGGTGTAAGCGAAGTTAAAATACGACAATCTGGCCCGTTTAAAATGGTTGAATGCAAGATTGAGACATCTCCAACCCTTTCATTGTATAGAGCACACGAGTTAGCAGAAAAAACAGAAGATTTTATTACCAGATATTATGAGCACATAGAATCTGTTTTTATCCATGTTGAACCATCTAAAAAAAAGACAGTTTCTGTAATAATTCCGGTTAAAGATATTAATGGTTTAGCCTCTGTTGTTCATGCCCACTTTGGTAGAGCCCCATATTTTGTTATATTAAAATTTGACCATAACAGCATAGAAATAGAGGATTTCTATTATAATGAATTTTTGGGAGAGAAAAAACATATAGGAATTAAAGTTATCAAAGCCGTGATAAGGTATAAACTAGATCTATTATTTACTACGCAAATCGGAGAAATATCTTTTTATATGTTAAAAGATAATTTTGTAGATATTTATAAAGTAAGAGAAGGGCTTACAATAAATAAAGCAATAGAAGAATATAGGGATAAAAAACTTGAATTAATTACAGTACCAACGCATCCCCTGGAAGAGTCTGAGTCAGCAGTGTCTTAAAAAAATTTGTATTACAGTAAGTTTTTAATGTTATTAACGATAAAAATATGAAAAGTTAGCATAGATACGTTACAAAATAAAATAGGAAACGAAAGAAATGGAAATAAAAGTAACGAGCGCAAATTTTTAACAAGAAGTATTAGAATCAGATATCCCTGTCTATCGATACCTTAAAGAATTATATCAATATTAACTAAAAATTACAGGACAAAACGAACCTGCCTTTTGGTAGGCAGGCATTTTCAAGCAGTCTTATTTATAACTTTATCTCTACCTGCCTTATATTTCTTGATATTTAAGCTATATGTTATATAATAAGGATGGCTGGTTAAAGAGATATATTTATTTACAATAATTTCATGGTTAATCGCGACGGCCTGTTAATAATATTGTTTGTTAGCGGTTGTTATATTAATAATAGAATTTTACTCATGAACCTAATAATCACATAAGAAAGGAATATATTATGGTAAAAATACCCGAAGAAGTTAAAATAGCTATTGATAAAACAAATCCTATATGCATAGCAACTGTTAACAGCGGATATATACCGAATATAGTATATGTTACATTTTTAAAATACATAAATGACACAACTGTTGTTATAGCAGATAACCAACTTGTAAAAACAAAAAGTAATGTCTTATCTAATTCTAATCTTTCATTTGTAGTGCTTGATCCTGAAACAAAAAAATCATATCAATTAAAAGGAAAAACAGAATATATACAAGAAGGTAAAAAATATCAAGACGTTTTTAATTGGGTGCAGGAAAAAAGACCCGATCTTCATCCTAAAGGCGCTTTATATGTAACTATTGAGGAAATATTTTCCGGGGCCAAGAAAATTGAATAACGGAAAAACAAGGTAATTTTAAAAAGGCTGAATTATAATGTCCGCCTTTCTGTGCTGAACAAACATTATCTCTTTATCTCTCAAATAGTTATGTCATTTCAAACCCAAAAATAACGGACAAATCGGACACTTTTAAGGCAATCTTACCCCGAACCAGTCGCTATCGCTCCGGTACGGGGCATGCTTATAACTTTATCTCTGATTGCCTGATAATTCTTGATATTTAAGCTATATGTTATATAATAATGATGGCTGATTAAAGAGATACATTTATAACGTATACCAGAGTACCCAGCCATATAAATCTCTCTGAATCCAGATTGAGAGATAAAGTAGGCTCTGATGATTAATTATTGTTAGAGCTTTTTATGCCCTCGCGCGTCAAATGTGAAATTATAACATATTAGCTCTTGACAAGCCCTATAATTGATGATATATTATTATCGAACCATACATAAAGGTTCGGTAACAATATTTTAATTAGCCTCTTGTAACAAAACATGTTATGCGATAATAATATCATGTACATAGTTCGCAAGGTGTTATATGAAACAGTTTCCGAACCAACAGCTTTGGTTCGGAAAAGAGGATCACATGAACGAAAAGAAGATAGCTAAGATAAAAGAAGCGCTACAGGATTTAAAGAAAAAAAATATAGGTATTATAAGCGTTTCTAATAGTGAATGGTATTCATTGTTTAAGGATGAGATACGCAATTCCATAGCTATAGAAGGAGTATTTGCAAATAGGAATGATTTATTGGATATTTTAGAAAGGAACAAGAAAGCCGATAAACAAAAAGCAGCTGCTATATTAGGATATTTTGAATCAGCATCGAGCCTTTATGAGTACGCAAACAACCAATTCCAAGAAAAAGAATTTGTATTAAAAATGTCAGATTTAAAGCAGATCCATACTCTTCTTATGCGGTATGAAAAGGATTTTGGTTTTTATAATGGTAAGATAGGAGATTTTAGGGTAAGCGATATTGAAGTGGCACAGGCATCATTCAAACCAGTAAACGGTTTTTATGTAAGAGAAGCATTGGAACTTTTTATAAAATGGTTCAACATACAATTAAAAAATAGAGATGCCGATATTTTACGACTAGCGGCAATAAGTCATATATGGTTTGAAACTATACATCCATTCAGGGACGGCAATGGACGGTCTGGAAGGATTCTGCTTTCTTATATATTGATTGGATGCGGCCTAGTTAATATTGCCATCAAAGGCATAGCAAAAACTGATAGAGAAAAATACTACGAAGCATTAGAAGCATCTGATGCTTGCTTTGAAAAGATTAACAGGGATATAGAAGAAGGAATTAATATTTCGCTAGAAAAGATAGATGAATATATTAACAAGCAAGACTTTACGGCCACCGAAAAGATTGTTTTAGAGTGCCTTGAAAGATCCCTTAATAGACTTAAATCAGCAAAGGGGCTATCTTTTGAACCTGAGGCGGTCTTATCTCTGCGTAAGATTGCTATTGCTTATGATTATTCACAAGATTATCTGCGTAATCTAATAAATAGAGGCAAGTTAAAAGCAGCAAAACGGGGCAAGCTATGGTATGTGAGAGTAAAAGATATGCAGGATTATCTTGAGTCAGTTTCTGGTAAATGATGCCCACTCTGCATGCCTGGACAATTCATAGCAATTTGTTATTAAAAGAGTTACGTCAAATGCTCTCTAAAATGTCCGGACAAACAGGACACTTCGACAAGCTCAGTGCAGGCAAAATCTAGTCCTGAGCGAAGCGAAGGACCTACAACAAGCAGAAGGATTTTGTTAGTGACAAGGATCCTAAAGAATTTATGTGGCATGTTTATATCATAGAATGCAAAGATAGTAAATTATATACAGGCATAACAACTGATATAGATAGACGTGTAACAGAGCATAATTCAGGTCATGGAGGACGGTTTACAAGATACAGAAAGCCTGTTAATCTAGTATATTCTCAGCAGGTGTTGAACAGATCAAATGCTTTAAAAAAAGAAGCAGAAATAAAAAAACTAAAACGCAGCGAAAAATTAAATTTAATTGAGAGATAATGTAAGCCCTGATAAGTAGTCCTTATTGGGGCTTTTGTATCTCCACACGCATCAAGGAAGATCAACCAACAATATCGGTATTGGTTGTCATTATATTTAAGCTATATGTTGTATAATAATGACGGCTGGTTAAAGAGATACATTTATAACGTATGCAGGAGTACCCAGCCACATAAACCTCTCTGAATCCAGAATGAGAGATAACCCAAGCCTCAATAAGTAACCCTTATTGAGGTTTTTTATGTCCGCACGTGTCAAAGACTTACGTCAAATATTACCTCCTGTCATTGCGAGGCCTGCAAAGCAGGCCGTGGCAATCTCAAAGGCAGACCAAAATCCCCCAAATAATCTCACCTGCTTATCTCGATATCTCTAAATCGCGGTTTAGTTTCTCATGTTTAGTGTCGCACCTGTCCAGAGCTATTTTGCCTTGCCACACACAAAATTTGCTAAAAGACTTGACAACCATGGTACATTAGTGTATATTAGTAGTGGAAATCATTATCAACAAGGAGCAATATAACAATGTCTATGCGTGATGGAACAGGTCCACCTTGGTGGCACGGACGATTTAGTGGATGCGGGTATAGAATGACTGTACCCAGGCAAGCCATATTGAATGTTCTTAGCAAGACATCTGAGCATTTAAGTGCCGAAGATGTATATATGGCTGTTCATAAAAGTTATCCTAATGTTGGTCTTACTACGGTCTATCGTACTTTAGAACTATTAGTTCAGATGGGCCTTGTTTTTAAGTTCGATTTTGGTGATGGAAGAGCACGATATGAGCTATCAGAAGGTCCGAAAGGAGTCCGACACCACCATCATCTTGTATGCACAGGATGCGGCAGGGTTGTTGATTATACAGATTTTATAGATGAAGAGGTGGAATTGCTTAACCAAACGGAAAAAGGTCTCAGCAAAAAATACAATTTTAAGATTACCAATCACCTAATTCAGTTTTATGGTTTATGTAATGGCTGTACTAAGAAATAGGTTATATTTTTTTTGTTTATAATGGAAATGATTGTCAATAACAGGAAAAGGCGGTGATAGCTATGCCAGGATTTGATGGTACCGGCCCTATAGGGAAAGGGGCGCTTACAGGAAGGGGTATGGGGTATTGTATATCCCAAGTAGATCCCGAAGAAATAGGCAATAAAAATAATCAAGAGAAGGAGGTGTTTGATATGCCAAGAGGAGATGGAACAGGGCCTATGGGATTAGGTCCTATGACAGGAAGGGCAATGGGTTATTGTACGGGTTATAATGCACCAGGTTACATAAATCCAATACCTGGCAGGGGTTATTTTGGTTGGGGCAGAGGATCTTATGGTCGTGGTGGCGGAAGAGGCTGGCGAATGGCCTCAATGGGTATGTCTGCTTTTAGTGGTGTGTATCCTTATGCGCCTGAGTTGGCGCCTAAACAGGAAGCGGATATCTTGAAAAATGAAGCTGATATCTTAAAAAAACAGCTTGAAGATATCCAAAACCGTATTGAGACTTTAGGGAAAGTCCAGACAGAGAAGAGCGAATAACCGTTATAAGGTGAGGGGATAGATTTTAATATTCTATCCCTCCATCTAAAACTGTTGGAAAAGGAGTAATTATGCGTGTAGCTATATCTACAGATGGAGATTTTGTGTCTGCTCATTTTGGCAGATGCCCTGTCTTTACTCTTGTTGATATTGAAAACAACAAGATAGTTAAAAGGACAGAAGTTGCGAATCCAGGACATGAGCCAGGGGCTATTCCACAATTTTTACATCAAAAAGGTGTAAATTGTATAATTGCTGGCGGCATGGGGATGCGGGCAACATCATTTTTTGAAGAATATAGTATAAAGACAATTGTAGGGATAAGCGGAAGAATAGATGATGTAATTGCGCACCTAGAAAAAGGCACCCTAGAAGGTGGCGAGAGTCTTTGTAAGCCAGGCGCAGGTAAAGGTTATGGTTTAGACAAAGAGGTATGTGACCATCCTGATGAAAAGGATTGCTAACAGTAAGGAGGTTTTAGATTATGAGAATATGTATTACCGCAGAAGGTAAAGATCTAGATTCTAAGGTTGATCCACGTTTTGGCAGATGTCAATATTTTATCATCGTGGATACTGACACTATGAAGCTTGAAGCGATGAACAATCCTAATATTGATTCGATGGGTGGTGCTGGAATCCAATCTGGCCAACTTATCGCGGAAAAACAGGTAAAAGCTGTGCTTACGGGTAACGTCGGTCCCAACGCGTTTCAAACTTTACAGGCAGCTGGAGTAGATGTAATTACGGGAATTACAGGTACAGTTAAAGAAGCGGTAGATAAGTATAAAAAAGGCGAGCTGAAATCTACACAAGGCCCGAGTGTAAATTCAAAATTTGGTATGCCGCCCAGCAAATAGGGAGAGTAGAAAAATGGCAGTTACTATTAGTAAAGTTAAATGTAACGGTTGTGGGGCATGCGTTAATATTTGCCCTGTGAATGCTGTAAAAATTGAACAGAAGAAGGCTATTGTGAGTGATGAGTGCGTAGAATGCGGAGTATGTGTAAACGAATGTCCAAATGAAGCGATATCGCTCCAAAAATAGGGGGTGTAAAATGCCAAGAGGAGATGGAACAGGACCAGGCGGAGGGGGACCGGGGACAGGTAGAGGCATGGGCAGAGGTGGCGGTCGAGGAAGAATGGGTGGTAATCGCCCGGGAGCAGGGCCCAGCGGAGACTGTGTTTGCCCAAGTTGCGGCCAGAGAGTGCCTCATCAGCAAGGAATGCCTTGTTACTCAGTAAATTGTCCAAAGTGCGGAACAAAAATGGCAAGAGCATAAAAGGTTGATTTTGGAAAAAGAAGTTTTAGAAAATCACAAACGCTACTCAGAGCGAAAAAAACTATACCAAAGTCACGGATTTGATATAGATAAAGAGCGAAAATTCGTGCTTGATAAAGCCGAGCCTTTATTTGGTGATATCCTGGAAGTCGGTACCGGCAAAGGTCATTTTGCGCTGATTCTCGCCAAAGAAGGGTATCGGTTTACAAGCGTTGATGTCTCCGAAGAAGAACAGAATATCGCACGATTAAACCTGCGGTACTTTAGGCTTGAAGATTCTGTTGATTTTAGCATAGAAAATGCCGAACATTTAAGTTTTGAAAACAAAAGCTTCGACATCATCTTCTCAATAAATACAATTCATCATCTCATGAGCCCGCTTAAGGTAATGGATGAATTTGCAAGGATTATATCTTTTGAAGGGAAGATTATTATAAGTGATTTTACTAATGAAGGTTTTGAGATACTCGATAAAATTCATGCGGCCGATGGCAGGATACATGAAAAGGCAAACATTACTTTATATGACATCAAAGAATATCTTAGGGTTAAAGGATTTATGGTGGATCAATATGAAAGTAAATTTCAGGAAATATTAACAGCATATAGACCGGTGGTATAAAATTATGATTATTTCAGTGGCAAGCGGAAAGGGCGGAACAGGCAAAACTACAATAGCAGTGAATCTTGCTTTATCCATAGATGGAGAAGTGCAATTTTTGGATTGTGATGCAGAAGAGCCTAACGCGCACATATTTTTAAAACCCGAAATAAATGAAACTCAAAAGGTTTTTATCCCTGTTCCTGAAATAGATCAGGGAAAATGCACTTATTGCGGCAGATGCCGTGAAGTTTGTGCTTACAATGCTATAGCTGTTATAAAAGGAGCCGAGGGCAAAAAGGGCAGTATATTGGTTTTCTCAAATCTATGCCATGGGTGCGGAAGCTGTTCTTATTTTTGCCCGGAAGGCGCGATAAAGGAAGTAAATAAGGAAGTCGGTGAAATTGAAATAGGCACCTCTGGAGCCATTCAATTTATACACGGGAGATTGAATATAGGTGAGGCGATGGCCCCGCCGGTTATAAGGCAGATAAAAAAATATATTAATCCAACGCGTACAGTCATTATTGATGCTCCTCCGGGTACGTCATGTCCTGTAGTTGAGACTATAAAGAAAAGTGATTTTTGCCTGCTTGTTACAGAACCGACGCCGTTTGGGTTGAACGATTTAACGCTGGCTGTGGAAGTCTTGCGAAAGCTCAAAGTGACTTTTGGAGTCGTGATTAACCGCTCGGATTTGGGGAATAATAAAACAGATGAGTATTGCGAAAATGAGAATATTCCTATTCTTATGCGTATACCCTTTAAAAAGGAGATAGCAGTTGCTTATTCGAAAGGCGAGCCTATTGTAAAAACGTTTCCCGAATACAGAAAAGATTTTAAGCAGCTTTTTAATAGGATTAAAGGTGAAAAACTTAGTTAAGGATTTTTTAAGACAGAAGAAATTTGCGGTAGCTGGTTCATTCAGAAATGAAACCAAATACGCGTATAAAATTTTGAAGACATTAATAAAAAAGGGGTACGAGGTTTATCCGGTTAACCCGCGCTTCAGCGATGTGGACGGAGTAAGATGTTATAAAAGCGTAAGCGATATTCCTTTTGATGTAGACGTTGTTAATGTGGTTACCCCGCCCCCAGTTACCGAGACAATAATAAAGGAATGCCGGGAGAAATCTATAAAAAGAGTGTGGCTTCAGCCTGGAGCTGAAAATGAAGCTGCGATAAAATTTTGCCATGATAACAATATTAATGTGATTCACGGACTTTGTGTAATGTTGGAATCTTTGTAAAGGAGAGAGGTTTTTCATGGAGAAAAGAGTAGATATTGTAATTGTTGGAGCTGGACCCGCTGGTATAGTTACTGCCACTACGGCGCGAAAATATTACCCTAAGAAAAGTATTACAATTATAAAAAGTATTGCACAGGGGTGTATACCTTGTGGAATACCATATATGTTCTCTAGTCTTAAAAACCCAGATGATAATAAATTGAGTACTGACGTTTTACAGAAAATAGGTATTGATGTTGTTGTTGACAGAGCCCTTTCCATAGATAGGCCAGAAAAAATATTAAAAACAGAGAAATCGGGAAATTATGTTTATGAAAAATTAGTTTTGGCTATCGGGTCAGATCCAATAATTCCTCCGATTAATGGCATAGAAAAAGAAGGGGTTTACCCCATATTCAAAGATATGGTTTATCTGCATAAGGCAGTACAAGAGATAACACATAAGAAAAAGATCCTTGTAATAGGAGGAGGGTTTATTGGAGTAGAGTTTGCGGATGAAATAGCGTCTTTGAAGGGAAAAGAGGTGACGTTAGTTGAGATGCTTCCCAACCTTTTAGTTAATTCTTTTGATAAGGAGTTTTCCGTTCTTGCGGAAGAGAGACTTAAGGATAGGGGGGTTAAGGTTATAAAAGGTATCAAGGTCGAAGAATTAATGGGTAAAGGTCCAGTTGAAGAAGTGCGTCTTTCGAATGGAGATATTTTGCCGGTAGACGGAGTAATCCTGGGAATAGGCGCTAAGCCTAATATACAGCTGGCAGTAAAAGCCGGGCTAGATATAGGTAAGTGTAACGGTATTTTGGTTGATGAATATATGCGAACCTCAAATGAAGATATATTTGCTGTGGGTGATTGTTCCTGCAAGAGGGATTTCTTTACCAGGAAGGCAGTTTCTGTTATGCTTGCCTCAACCGCCACCGCAGAAGCTAGAGTTGCCGGCGCCAATTTGTATACGATAAAAGTTATTAGGGAAAATAAAGGTACTATAGCTGTCTATTCTACTTATGTCAATGGATTGGTTTTAAGTTCGGCCGGTCTTACAGAAACAAGCGCTAAAAAAGAAGGGTTTGAGATAATAATTGGTGTAGTCGAGGGGGTTGATAAACATCCGGGTACTCTTCCGGGCGCAAACAAAAGTAAAATCAAGCTGGTCTTTTCAAGACATTCAGGAATTATTTTAGGAGGACAGGTGAGTTGCGGTATGGCATGCGCGCAGCTTATAAATCTTATAGGGGTCGCCATACAAAAGAGAATGTTAGCGACAGAGCTTGAGACGCTTCAAATGGCTACACATCCGTATCTTACAAGTTCTCCGACTCAGTACCCTATTGTATTGGCAGCTCAAAACGCGTCAGAGAACATATAAGAAAGGTTACAGTGAGACAAATAGTTATTATAAGCGGAAAAGGCGGGACAGGAAAGACCGTAATTACGGGAGCGTTCGCGGCGTTAGCGAATAAAAAAATTATGGCTGACTGCGATGTAGACGCGGCGGATCTGCATCTTTTATTGGAGCCGTCTATCAAAGAGAGACATGAGTTTAAAAGCGGCAAGACTGCTGTTATTGACAAAGAAAAATGTATTAGATGCGGCAAGTGTATTGAAATCTGCCGTTTCTGTGCCATAAGTGAGGATTTTTTAGTTGATGGGGTTTCCTGCGAAGGGTGCGCTTTTTGCAGTTTCGCCTGTCCTGTAGGCGCCATAAAGATGGAAGAGAATATTTCAGGAGAATGGTTTATCTCTGACACACGCTTTGGCCCTATGGTTCATGCTAAACTCGGTGTAGCAGAAGAGAATTCAGGTAAGCTTGTAAGCCTTGTAAGACAACAGGCAAAAGAACTGGCAGATAAAAAAGGTGTTGATTGGGTAATTATTGATGGCGCGCCTGGCATAGGATGTCCTGTTATAGCATCACTTTCAGGCATAGACTGCGCTGTGGTTGTAACCGAGCCGACGCTTTCAGGCCTGCATGATGCTGATAGAGTTATAAAAGTGGCTAAGTATTTTGGAGTTTTAGTGAAATTAATCGTAAATAAATATGATCTTAATATTGATATGACAGAAAAAATTGAGCAATATTGCAAAAAGAACAGCATAGACTTAATCGGAAAGGTTCCTTTTGATAAAAGTATCGTGGAGGCGATGGTTTTGGGCAAAACTATTATAGAATACAAGTCAGGACAGGCTCAAGAAGAAATTAAAAGTGCCTGGCAGGTATTGCAAGATAAACTTAAATAACTTGGTGTAGGAAGGAGAAAGAATGAATAAAGTTCACCAAAAATTTTCCGGTAAATTCAGTAGTCACTGGGTTAAAGTAAAATTTTATCAGGAAAAGCCAAAGGATGATGCTAAGAGGTTAAAAGATGTTAGGTTCTGCGAGGCGACAAGAAAGGCAATCTTAGGGCCTATTTTATTGGATAAAGAAAGTATTACCTGTCCGGGCGCACAGCACGTTTTTGGCTGGAAATCGCTTTTTAAAAACGAGTCATTACAAGGTTGTTGCGACAAACAGGATATGCGAGAGAAGACTCTAAAATCGATGGTTTCTCGGGTGCCTTTTTTCAAAAAACCTTTTAAATATATAGGATTAAACACAGATGGCGTTCCCGATCTTGTTATGTCGTATATCCCGCCTCAGGAAGTCATGAGTTTGATAAAGATATATAATAATAAAAAGGGCGGCAACTTAGACGTTTCTCTGTGTGCTATAATGGCTGTTTGCGGCTGCGTAGCCGTAAAGGCATATTTGGAAGAAAAGATATGCCTTTCTTTTGGGTGCGATGATTCACGTAAATTCGCTGATATGAGAAGAGAAAATTTGGCGGTCGGTATACCAAAGAAACTGTTTAAAATATTCTTGGATTAAGGGATTATTTTATCAAATTATAAAAATAAGATAAAATTATGAAGACTTATTTGGATTGTATCCCCTGTTTTTTTAGGCAGGTGCTTGAAGGCGCGCGGATTATAGGTGTAAACCCTAAAACGCAAAAGAAGATTATAGATGGATTTGCCAGAAGAATTCCGAAGATGTCGCTTAAATCCAGCCCTCCTGAAATAGCCCGTTTTGGATATGCTCTTTTAAAAGAGATAAGTTCTAATGGAGATCCTTATAAATACGTAAAACAAAAAAGCAATCGCATTGCATTAAGGCTTTACCCTAAATTAAAAAATAAAGTTAGTTATTCAAAGGACAGGCTGTTAGCAGCGATAGAATTAGCCATTGCAGGTAATGTTATAGATTTTGGTGTAAAGAATAATTTAAATGTGGAAACAGAACTTAAAATGATACTTGCTAAAGAGAATGAAAGTATTCATAAAAAATCCATATTTCATTATTCAGAGTTCAGGCAGGTTTTGAAAGGCGCAAAAAATATTTTGTATCTGGCTGATAACTCTGGAGAGGTGGTATTTGACCGGATTTTGGTTGAAGAAATTAAAAAAGCTTATCCCGACAAGGATATTTTTTACGCAGTCAAAGCAAGGCCCGTGATAAATGATGCATTGGTTGAAGATGCTAAAGTTTGCGGAATCGATAAAATCGTACGAGTGATTTCTAATGGAACGGATGCACCGGGGACGATACTTACTCTATGTTCAAAAGAGTTCAAAAGAATTTATAAGAGTTCAGACATGATAATTAGTAAAGGCCAAGGGAACTTTGAATCTTTATCGCAAGAGAGAAGGCCTATTTTCTTTTTGTTTATGGTAAAATGCCACGTTGTAGCCGAAGAAACAAAATGTAAAATAGGTGATACCGTATTATTTTATAACATTAAGAAAATAAAGCGCAGATAATGAGGATAAAAGTTATTTTTGATAAAAAGGCTTTAGATAAAAATCTCCGTACCGGTTGGGGTGTTTCGTTTTTGATTGATGATAAAATATTATTTGATACCGGTGAAAATGGAAAATGGTTATTCAAGAATATGCATTCTTTGGGAGTTGATATAAAAAACATTGAGGCGGTGGTAATTTCTCATGACCATTGGGATCATACAGGCGGCCTGTGGGACATCTTAAAGAAAAGAAAAGGCCTTAAGGTGTATTCGTGCCCCGGCTTTGGTAAAGAATTTAAAGATAAAGTAAAAAAAACACAGTCAGAATTAATCCAAGCTGATAACTTTGTAGAGATCTCGAAAAATATCTTTATTACAGGAGAAGTAGCAGGCGCTTATAATAGCAAGTATATGCCCGAACAAGCGATAGTGTTGAAAACAAAAAATGGCCTTACTGTAATAACCGGATGTGCTCATCCCGGAATCTTAAAAGTAGTAGATAGGGTAAAAGCAAAATTCCGAAGTAAGACAATCCATCTTGTTTTAGGCGGATTTCACCTTATGAAATCGAATAAGCGAGCGATAGAGATAATAGCCGAGAATTTTAAGAAAATAGGTGTAATAAAAACCGGGCCTACGCACTGTTCCGGAGAAATAGCGGAAGGTATTTTTAAAAAATACTATAAAGAGAATTTTGTAGCGATTAAAGTGGGGCAGGAGATAGAAGTTTGATATAAGGATATAGTATTTTAGCCATTGGTGATCAATAGCCAAAAGGAGGCAAAATATGAAGAATAAGATTTTTGGGTATGAGTTGATTCTCGATTTATACGGTTGCGATTTAGAAGTTATGGAATCGAAAAAGGAGCTCACCGAGTACGTGAACAGGCTTTGTCCACTTATAAAAATGGAGAAATACGGTAAGACCCTGCTTAAATATTTTGGGACTAAAAAACCTTATACCAAGGGTTATTCGCTTTTGCAGTTTATCGAAACCAGTTCTATCACAGGCCATTTCAGCGAGCATTGGCGTATTGCATATATCAATATTTTTTCCTGCAAGTCATTTAATCCGGCGATAGCGAAAAAATTTACAAAAGATTTTTTTAAAGCGACAAAAGTGAAAGCCAGATTTATTAAACGGTAAAATAGGAGGCGTACAGTGGAGATCGAGGTAAATGATACTAATTTTAAAAAAGAGGTACTGGAAGAAGGTTTGCCTGTTCTGGTGGATTTTTGGGCCACATGGTGCGGGCCATGTCTTAGGCTTGCGCCGATAGTTGAAGAGATTGCTAAGAACTATAAAGATAAGTTGAAAGTATGTAAATTAAACGTGGATGATGCCTCCGAAACAGCCTCCAAATATGGAGTTATGAGCATACCAACACTGGTATTTTTTAAAGACGGCAAGGTGATAGATGAGCTTGTGGGCGTTGTTCCTAAATCAGATATTGAAGATACAATTAATAAATATATATGATTAACGAGAAAAGGCTGTGTTATGGATTTCAGGCAGATAGACCAGGCAAGAAAAATATTAGGGTTAGGAGAAGAGGCAGGTATGGAAGAGATCAAAGAGGTTTTCAGAAACCTGTCTCTTAAATACCACCCCGATAGGTGCAAAGATAAAGATAAAAAGCGGTGCGGAGAAATATTTAAAAAAATAGCTCACGCGAAAGATATTATCACCGCGTACTGTGCTAATTACAGATATTCTTTCATGGAAAAAGATGTCAATAAGAATATTATGTCAAAAGAGCAGTATGAACACCTTAAGAGGTTTTATGACGGCTGGATTGGGAATTTGGATTTATGACATATTTGATGAAATACACTTAAGCCCCTGTGGCTATAAGGGCTGATGTATGAATAGTGTTTTTGATTTATATAGCAAACAATATGATGCTTGGTATAGCAGGCATGAATTTGCTTTTTTATCAGAAATAGAGGCAATAAAAAAGGTTCTGCCGCCTGCTGGAAATGGCCTTGAAATAGGTGTCGGCACAGGCAGATTTGCCTCTTCTTTGGGTATTGCAACAGGCGTGGACCCTTCACGTGAAATGCTTAGGATTGCTAAAGAAAGGAGCGTAAATACTCACCTGGGTTTTGGTGAGATGCTCCCATTCCCAAATGAGGTTTTTGATTACGCAGCAGTTATTATTACTTTATGTTTTGTAAGAAATCCCAAAAAAGTTATTGAAGAAGCATACAGGGTATTAAAGAAAAGCGGCAAAGTAATAATTGGTATAGTAGATAGAGAAAGCTTTTTAGGTAAATTTTACCAGCATAAAGAAAGCGTATTTTATAAGAAGGCAAGATTTTTTAGTGTTATAGAAGTAACAGAGTTACTTGAAGAATCCGATTTTTCTTCCTTTTCCTACTATCAGACAATATCTATCCTGCCTAATGATGTGAAATCCGTTGAAAAGCCCAAAAAAGGTTTTGGTAAAGGTGGCTTTGTGGTTATAGCAGCAAAAAAGAAAAAACGCACTTTGATAAAAAGCAATAGCAGGAACAAAAAATCGGAAAAATAAGCTCGAAAGATGAAAAGGAATAAAAGGGAAAAAATAGGTAAGAATAAGTAAGAAAGATATTCCGTCTCTCCATGTACATTTGCAAGATGTGTAAATTTCGAGGATGTCTACCTTCCTTGCCCAGACATTTCCTAACATTTTGTTACCACAAGAGTTGCGTCATTTCAAGCCCAAAAAGACCGGACAAAACGGACACTTTTTAAGCAATCTTACTTATAACTTTATCTCTGTTTGCCCAGTATTTCTTGATATTTAAGTTGTATGTTATATAATAAGGACGGCTGGTTAAAGAGATACATTTATAACGTATACCAGAGCACCCAGCCACATAAACCTCTCTGAATCCAGATTGAGAGATAATTCAAGCCCTGATAAGCAATCCTTATCGGGGCTTTTTTATGTCCGCACGTGTCAAAGACTTACGTCAAATTTTTACCCTCACGTCATTGCGAGAAGTGCCGAAGGCACGACGAAGCGACCCCAGGGGCTGAAATAGCCCAATTAATCTCACCTGCTTATCTCCTTATCTCTAATTTGCGATTTAGTAAAGGAGTTTTAGTAAATGGTTTTAGTGAAAGATTATCTTGACATTTATTGAATAATATCATACAATTGTATATACAAATATGAGGCCCAATGAAAGATATACGCTGGAGCCAGTTAAAGAGTGAAAGGCTTAAAAGAACAAGAGGGGTTTCTTTTGAGGAGATTATCGCCTCTAAATTAATTGATATACGTAAACATCCGCACAATGAGAATCAAAAAATACTTGTTTATCAATACAAAGGCTATCTTTGGGCAGTACCATATATCATAGAAGGCAAGAAGATCTTTTTAAAGACAATATATCCAAGTAGAAGGCTTATGAAGCTTTATAAAAAAGGAGATTTGCGATGAGAAAGATTAAATTAACAAAAGAGGAGCAATTAATCGAAGATAATCTTGAACAATTTGTTCGGGTAGATAAGCAGGAATATAAACAGATTGCCCAAGCTATTATTACAAGAAAGAAAGACGCTGTTTTAAATGTCCGCGTGAATAGTCACGACTTGATAAACATTAAGCGAAGAGCTCAAAAGCTTGGGGTTAAGTATCAGACCTTTATCTCTGAAGTTATTCACAGAATTGCTCAAGCTAGTTAGAAGGACAGCGAATAAAAAGTTCGAATTCAACCAGCCCAGCCACATAAACCTCTCTGAATCGCAGTTTAGTTAATGGCTTTTTCAACGATATTTAAGGTAATTAGAGAAGGAATTTCAGGCATTAACTAGGAATTCTAGAAAAATGAGCAGAGAGTTTGTTACTCTACGCCATGGTAGTTTTAAACAATTTGATATAAAGATCGGGCTCTCTTGTTTTTTGATTGACAAAATTCTGAATATATAGTATAGTTCAAGTACTAGAATAACAAATTCAAATGAGACCCCTGGCAAAAATAATCAGGGGTTTTTCCATTTATGAGTACAATAATGAAGATAATCTTAACAATTATAATAGGTGTTGCTTTTGCTGCTAATGGTGCAGGGCTCGCCTGCCTGCCGGACAGGCAGGGGTACGCTTTAAGACCTATGGCGTTAAGTTGTCAGCAAGAAAAAACCTTAGAACTAGCTATGGCTAACGAAGATGTGTCCCGTATAATAGCAAGCCTGGCAAGCTTTGTGCACGGAACGAATAATGCGACTAATGTGATTGAAGCCGTACAGAGTGTCGCAAGTATTATGGCTATAGCTTATTATGACGTGAATACTAATAAATCAATTCTGACTACTATTGATAGTGAACTTATACCGAAGATTATAGAGATAGTAATAGGTTCTTGTAGGTTTGGAAAAAGCGCAGTAATAGAAAGGAAATTTCTTTTGTCAGAAGCTGTTTTACATAAGGATAGAATAAGGTCATCCCTATTAATATTAGATCAGTGCAGAGAGATACTTAATAGATGGAAACAGGTATCACCAGGCTGCACTGCAGAGGAACTTGCCTCTGTTAATGCATTAGAAGAAGTTATATCTATTGCGTATTCAAGGCTTAAGGATAGGTTATATCTTATGGAAGGAAGGATCAGCGATGAAATATTTAGTCTAAATGCCATATATGCTAATTTTTTTAAAGAGCTCGTCCCTCCTATAAAAGGGGTAGGCTTAAATAATGTAGATATAGGCCAGCTACAAGAACAAGTTCTTATAAAGGGTAATAAGATTTCAATAATATCTTTGTTATGTAATCTTGTTTATAATGCTTTAATATATTCAGAGAAAGATAACCCCAAGGTTCTTGTTGATACAAATGTAACTGATGGCAGAGTTACGATAGCTATAAGCGATAATGGTAGAGGCATGTCAGAAGAAACACTAAGAAGAATATGGGAACCTTTCTATACAACAAAGGGAACGGGAATAGGACTTACGGAATCTAAATTGATAGCCAAGGACCATGGTGGCACAATCTCAGTAGAATCCAATCTTGGCAAAGGCACTACATTCACCGTAACTTTGCCTATAGCCAAATCCTCATCCGCAGGTACCGCACCCAAAGGTGAAACTGCTCCTACCAGCCCTGTAGCTGAGCATACCAACACTATGGAACATATAACATTAGAATCAATAGTAACCTTTATAGGCGATATTGAGGAGATATTTTTCAGAAGTTTTAATGAAACTAATCTTTGGCTTTTCAATGAATTTCAATGCACAATAAAACCTAAAATATTATTTCAAATATTAAGCCAAATGTACGGCTTGCCTATAGGTGGTTTAAGCGCTAACAGACTTGAATTAATTACTGGTGAATATCTTGCCTCTGATAGAACCGATTATCACCAGTGGGGTGCGATATATATAGGCGGGGAAAGAGTTCTTTTTATTGACCCCTCATATGGCCAGTTCTCCCCAGAGTATAGAGGTAAGATTTTAGTTCTACCATATGATGAAACCCATATAGCGCAAAAATACCGATTGGTTGAAAACGAACAGCTACTTAAAGTAGGCTTTGTGACACTTTCAGATAGTGCTGACCAGGGTATGCAGCGTGTAGTTGCAGATGTAATCACAAAATACTTCTCTCCAGGCCAACAATTAGCTCAAAGAGCTGCAAGCACCTATCAAGATAAGCTTGTTGCTACCGGTTTTGCTTCCGCAGCTTAATTCTCCTTGAAAATGCTAATAAATAACGTTAAAATATCCTTATTATACCTTAGACAAATAGGACAAAAAATCAATCAAATTTGTACGTTCTATCCGGTATTACTATAAATTTTATCTCTACTTAGCCAGTATTTCTTGATATTTAAGCTATATGTTGTATAATATGGTTTGCTGAAACAGAGATATAGCTAGGGGGTATACCAAGCTCCCCAGGCATATTTAACCCCTAGTAAAAAGGTTGTAATAAACTTTTGTTTTAGTGTATAATCATAGTCAACAAAAAGGAGGTTGGGATGAAGCAGAAAGTCTTAATACTTGTACTTGCGGTAAGCTTTATTGGACTTTTTATAGCCAGTGAAGCAATAGCAGTGACAGCAAAGAATATCGATGCAGGTGTTGAAAGATCGCTCAATATGCTTAAAGATACCAAAGGCGGAGAGGCAGTATTAAAGAAGGCTGAAGGTGTGCTGGTATTTCCTGCAGTTTTTAAAGCAGGATTTGTTTTTGGTGGCGAATATGGCGAAGGAGCACTTGTAATTAAGGGTAAGACAGTTGACTATTATAGTACTGCAGCTGGATCATTCGGATTTCAGTTAGGCGCCCAAAAAAAGACAATCATCGTAGCATTTATGGACAAAGGGGCACTTAATAATTTCCGCAACAGCGAAGGCTGGAAAATTGGCGCTGATGCATCTGTAACAGTAGTAGCAATCGGAGCTGATGGGTCAATAGATACAGCGAAGACCAATAAGCCAATCGTGGCTTTTGTGTTTGATCAAAAAGGTTTAATGTATAATCTTACGCTTGAAGGAGCCAAAATCACCAAACTAAAAAAATAAGCGCTGTTATCAATTCTGCTTATATATAATAATGACGGCTGGTTTATAGAGATACATTTATAACGTATACCAGAGCACCCAGCCAGTATAGACAGAAACATCAAAGAACGGTTAGCTATACCGATCCATACTTTTGAAGGGAAACAATGCCCGGGGATATTCGAAAATGTTAGAGTCTTAAAAGAGGGTGAGTTTTTTGAGGTTTAATAAAAAAGGAGGGAATGCATGGTAGATAATGAAGAAAAGGATGTAGTGGGTGAGAGCAAAAGTGATAAATTTAAGCGATTAGCTTCAAAGAGGGTTGTAAATGCGATATCCAAGATAGAACTTATAGCGAATCTCGCGGCTCCAAGTTATGAGTGCACTTCTGAGGATGTCACGAAGATCCTGGACGCCCTTCAGGGCTCAGTGGACAAAGTCAAAGCGGCATTTTCCAAGCAGAAGACCGAAAAAAAAGTATTTAAGCTATAAGTTATCCAAGGACACAGCGCTTGGCAAGATATGGGACATGCCGAAAAGGGGCATGCTTTGATAAGCGTATCCCAAAGTGACATGTCCCGAGATCTACACTAAAGATAGCAAAAAAGGCAGAAAAATCTAGTAATGTCCGCCTCTCTTTGCTGGACAAACTCTATCTCTAATTGTCCAGTATTTCTTCATATTTAAACTGTATGTTATATAATAGCGGGGGCTGATTAAAGAGATGCATTTATAACGTATACCAAAACATCCAGCTATAAACCATCCGCACCATTACGAAAATATAGGCGCTCGGATTTATGGTAAGCGAAATGCACCAAATAAACTCAAATTAATAATAATTTAGCAGGAAAAGTAAGAAAAGGAAGGATCCATCCACCGATGAACATTAGCAGAGGCGTTGGTTTTGTTTCAAGGAGAGAAAGACAGATTTATGTCGAATGAATTGAGGCCATTAATTATTGGAGACTTAGAAATAAAGGTACCAATCATTCAAGGCGGAATGGGTGTTATGGTATCTACGGCCTCTTTAGCCAGTGCGGTTGCTAATTGTGGCGGGGCAGGAACCATAGCGAGCGTAGGCCTTGGGTGTGGCACAGAAGAAAACGACACGGATTTTATCAAAGCCTCAAGAGAGGGTTTTCAAAGAGAAGTGCGTCAGGCTAAAGAACTCTCCCAGGGGGTGATAGGCGTAAATATATTAGTAGCCGTAAACAATTATGAGGACTTAGCAAGAACTGCTATAGAAGAAGACGTCGATTTCATTGTTTCGGGGGCAGGTTTACCTTTAAGGCTTCCGGAATTTGCAGAAGGCAATTCAGCAAAGTTGATCCCCATCGTCTCATCGGCAAGGGCAGCTGATATTATAATCAGGGCATGGAAAAGGCGCTATAATCGCTTGCCGGATGCTATCATCGTGGAAGGTCCGATGGCAGGCGGACACTTAGGGTTCAAACCCAAAGATCTAAAATCAGGTAATGTGGAGACGCTTGAAAATCTGGTAGTAGATGTTTTAAAGGTAGCTGAAGAGTATGAAAAAAGATCCGGGCTGAATATGCCGGTTATAGCTGCAGGGGGCATATTTGACGGGAAGGACATTGCTAAATTTCTTAATTTAGGAGCAAAAGGCGTGCAGATGGCGACCCGGTTTGTTGCTACCTTAGAATGCTCTGTAGCAGATGAATTTAAGGAGTTATATATCACAGCTGGCAAGGACAATATTGTTATTATAGATAGCCCTGTTGGCATGCCGGGAAGGGTAATAAGGACCGAATTTGTTAACAGGGTAATGCGGGGCGAAAAGATACCGATTGAGTGCAACCATCAATGCCTTAAGACCTGTTATCCCAAGACCGCTCCTTATTGTATATTAAAGGCCCTATTTAATGCTGTGAGTGGCGATTTGGATAATGCGGTCGTGTTTGCCGGAAGCAATGTTTCAAAAGTGGAGAGAATAGTATCTGTAAAAGAACTAATGAGCGGCATTATTGCTGAGGCAGTTGAGGAGTATATATAAACATGGTGAAAAGATAGAATTTGACTCTGTCTCAGGAAATATAGAGTTTATGGATCTTGTTACAACTACCCTAAAACACGAAAAGGAAGTTATAATTATTCCGAATGCAGAGCTGGCCAAAAAGATAGTAAAAAAATAAATCAGCCCATTTTTGTATAATGCCTATAGCGTGTTATCTGGTAACTTCATTTCAGATGCCCGAATTATATTGAAATCCGCAGCTTTCCTCTATATAATATAGCCCGTCCTGTTAGGCGCACAGCTAGAACACAGTAAATAGCCTGAGTAGTAATTTCAGTAGTTAAGGAGCCATTTTTTATATGTGGCATGTCTATATAATAGAGTGTAAAGACAGTAAGATGTACACAGGCATAACAACAAACACGGACAGGCGTGTAACAGAACATAATTCAGGTCATGGCGGAAGATTTACAAGATGTAGAAGGCCTGTTAAGCTAGTTTACTCTCAACGAGTATCAAACAGGTCAAATGCTTTAAAAAGAGAAGCAGAAATAAAAAAGCTAAGCCGTAGCGAAAAATTAGGGCTGGCCGGGGAAACAGCGTAAATGAAACCACAAAAACCAATATATCTTGACCATAATGCCACAACGCAAATACATCCGACGGCTCTTGAAGCTATGATGCCATTTTTAAAAGAAGAATATGGCAATAGTTCAAGCCTGCACAAAAAAGGCAGCCTTGCCCATTCGGCTGTTGAAAAAGCACGTGATGTAATTGGAAATGCCTTAGGTACTGAGGGTGTTGATGTGATATTTACTTCAGGAGGCACAGAGAGTGATAACTTTGCTATAAAGGGGACATGTTTTAAAAATAAAAATAAGGGTAATCATATAGTAACATCGTCAATAGAGCATTTGGCTGTTTTAGCCCCCTGCAGATTTTTAGAGACCCAAGGTTTTGACGTTACGTATCTTCCTGTTGATAAATACGGCATGGTAAACCCTTTTGCTGTCAAAGAAGCTATAAATGAGGGGACAATACTTGTTTCAATAATGCATGCTAATAATGAAGTTGGTGCAATACAGCCTATACAAGAGATAGCAGGAATTATAAAAGAGGTAAACGGGAATCGAGCGCCTAAAGATAAAAGCCGTATATATTTTCACACAGATGCAGTGCAGACTTTTGGCAAGATTCCGGTAGATGTTGATGAGCTGGGGGTGGATCTTCTTTCGGTATCAGCACATAAACTGCATGGGCCAAAAGGCATAGGAGCCCTTTATATAAGAAAATCAACAAGTATTGCCCCTTTTATGCATGGTGGTCATCAGGAAAGAGACTTGCGTGCAGGCACAGTAAATGTTGCAGGTGCTGTAGGATTTGCAAAGGCGGTTGCGATAGCACAATCAAATCTTAAAGACCAAGAAAGGCAAAAGGGCCTGAAAGATAAATTATATCATGTGCTCTTACAGAATATCCCGGATATTATATTAAACAGCCACCCTGATAAAAGTCTTTATAACACTCTGAACCTTGGATTCAAGGATATTAACGCTACCTTGCTTTTGGCCAGCCTTGATTTAAAGGATATATTTGTTTCAGCTGGCTCGGCATGCATAGCCTCAAGCCCTGAGCCATCGCATGTTTTAAAGGCAATGGGTGTGCCGAAAGAGTATATAAAAAGTTGTATAAGATTTTCTTTGGGGACAGACAACACAGATAAAGATATAGAATATTGCGCACGGGAAATAACGAAGGTTATTAGCCGCATAAGAAACGCGTATCAAGCCTGACCTGGTAAATCCCGGTAGTAAAAACTGGTTTTAATAGATAACCCCGGATATAAACAAAATGAAAGAAAAATATGACTAACCAAAAACGAAGGAAAGACATTAGAAACGTTGCAATTATTGCCCATGTAGACCATGGTAAGACCACACTTGTCGATGCGCTTTTGAGGCAGGCAGGGGCGCATGAATTTAAAGATGGCGAATCTACTATTATGGATTCGAACCCTCTTGAAAGGGAGCGCGGTATAACGATAGTTTCAAAAAACGCGTCATTCCGGTATAAGGACACGCAGTTTAATATTGTTGATACCCCGGGTCACGCAGATTTTGGCAGCGAGGTAGAGCGCATATTAAAAATGGTTGACGGAGTACTGTTGCTTGTGGACGCATTTGAAGGGCCTATGCCCCAAACCAAATTCGTTTTAAAAAAATCTCTGCAATTGCATTTAAAGCCCATACTTGTTGTAAATAAAGTTGACCGCCCGAATTCAAGGCCGCACGAGGTCGCGGACAAGACATTTGACCTGTTCTGCGAACTAAATGCAACGGATGAGCAGTTGGATTTCCCTATTATTTATGCTTCAGGCAAAGAGGGGTGGGCAGCTATTGACCTGGAAGATGAGAGAGTTGATATGAAACCCATGCTTGATACAATACTACACCGCGTACTGCCGCCTATCGCGGACCCTGACAGTCCATTTCAGATGCTTGTTACAATGTTGGGCTATGATTCGTACGTCGGATCTATTGGTATAGGAAGGGTGTTTCACGGCAAGATAAATTTTGGTGATCCTATAGTAGCTGTAAAACGCGATGGCAGTATAGAGCGCGGTAAGGTGACAAAGATATTGAAATATCAGGGCTTAAAAAAAGTTGAGGCAAAAAGTGCGGAAGCAGGGGACATCATATTAATAGCAGGTATTGATGATATCAAGGTTGATGAAACGCTTGCCTCCCCCAACAATCCTCAGGCGCTGCCAACACTGAAAATAGATGAACCGACGATATCCATGGTTTTTTCCCATAATACAAGTCCGCTTTCAGGCAAGGACGGCGGGAGATTTCTTACATCGCGGCACATCAGGCAAAGACTTGAACACGAGGCGATGATCAATGTGGGCATAAAAGTCGAAGAGGCTGATGGCGGCGAGCGTTTTAAAGTCTCAGGCAGGGGAGAGCTTCATCTTGCCATACTTATTGAAACCATGCGACGCGAAGGATATGAACTCGAAGTCTCCAGGCCGCGGGTTATTTTGAAAGAAGTAGGCGGAGATACCCTGGAGCCTTTTGAGGAGCTGATAATAGAGGTTGATGGCCAGTATCAGGGGGCGATTATGCAGGCATTGGGTGAGCGGCGTGCTGAAACAAAGAATATACATATGAGTGTTGTCGGCACCGTGCGTATGGAATTTATTATATCAACAAGGGCATTGTTCGGTTTTCGCAGCGAATTTTTAACAACCACCCGCGGGACAGGTATTATGTACCAAAACTTTTTTGAATATCAGAAGTATAAAGGTGAGCTGCCAAAACGCCAAAGCGGCGTTCTTATATCACAGGGAGGCGGCAAGGCTGTAGCTTATGCAATATCGATGTTACAGGAAAGAGGAGAATTGTTTATGTGGTCAGGCGACCCGCTTTATGAAGGGCTAATTGTGGGAGTTAACAATAAGGGCAGTGACCTTGTTGTTAATGCAAGCCGTGAGAAAAAGCTTACAAATATGCGTGCTTCAGGCTCGGACATGGCCATCCAGATTACACCGGCGCGTAAGATGACGCTTGAATTTGCTTTAGAGTTTATTGAAGACGACGAGCTTGTTGAGATTACCCCGAAAAGTATACGATTGAGAAAACGTTTTTCTACACAAAACGAACGTAGGCGGGCAGCGGGCAAGTCATCAAACGACTAATATAAGTAATCTGACCCGAGGCATGGTTTAAAATGAAGTTTAATGTCGCAAAGGCTAAAGAAGAGAATCTAAAGCAAAGAATGCTTGCCTTGAATATCAGGGAACATGATATCGAAGAGAAGTTTATACTCTCAAGCGGCAAGGGTGGCCAGAATGTTAATAAGGTCTCCACTGCTGTTTATATAAAGCATAAGCCAAGTGGCATAGAGGTAAAGTGTCAGAGCCAGCGTTCGCAAGTATTAAACAGATTTTTAGCAAGGAAGAGGCTGGCGGATAAGATAGAAGAGGCTGTAAAGGGAAGGCAATCGGAGCGAAAAAAGAAAATAGCGAAGATTAAACGGCAAAAACGAAAACGCTCCAAAAGGGCCAAGGAAAAGCTCCTGGAGTATAAGAAAATTAGATCAAAGAAGAAGGCATTCCGCAAGTCTGCAGTGTCGGACTATTAATTAGGCGTACCATTATGGATTTAAAGGTTGTTTTCAAGTCAATGAAATACAGAAATTACCGCCTATTTTATATAGGTCAGGGTATTTCTTTAACAGGGACATGGATGCAGCTTATAGCATTAAGCTGGCTAGTTTACCGCATGACAAATTCCGCATTGCTTTTAGGCCTTGTTGGTTTTGCCGGGCAAATTCCCACCTTTCTTTTGGCCCCGATAGCCGGAGTAATAGCAGATAGGTATAATAGGCGGCGCATTCTTATTATAACCCAGACGCTTGCCATGATTCAGGCTTTTATCCTGACAGGGCTTGTGCTTTCAGGTAATATAGCTGTCTGGCATATAGTAGTTTTAAGCGCAATTTTAGGCCTTGTAAATTCTTTTGATATACCTGTCAGGCATTCATTTGTTGTAGAGATGATTGATAATAGGCAGGATCTAGGCAATGCCATTGCATTAAACAGTTCACTTTTTAATGCCGCAAGATTAATAGGCCCATCGATAGCAGGTATTTTGATAGCCGTTGTTGGAGAGGGTGCGTGTTTTCTGATAAATGCCATCAGCTATATTGCCGTGCTTGTAACATTAACAGCTATCAGGGTAACTCCTCGGAAGGTGACAATACAGCATAAGCGCATCTCCCAGGAATTAAAGGAAGGTTTTGTTTATGCCTTTAATTTCGCGCCTATTAAAACAATACTATTCATGCTGGCATTGGTAAGTTTAATGGGAGTACCTTATCAGATATTGATGCCCGTTTTTGTAAGGGATATTTTTCACAGGGGCCCCGAGACTTTAGGTTTTCTTATGGCTGTATCGGGAGCAGGAGCGCTCGCAGGGGCAATCTATCTTGCGGCAAGAAACAGCGTTGTCGGCTTAACGAAGATAATAGCTTTTTCATCAGGAATATTTGGAATAGGAGTTATGCTTTTCGGTGTATCCACAAAGATTTTATTTTCCATGCCTCTAATTTTTATAGTTGGTTTTGCTATGATGGTGCAGATGGCTGCAAGCAATACTATTTTACAATCAGTAGTGGAAGAAGATAAGCGTGGCAGGGTTATGAGCCTTTACACAATGGCATTTATGGGTACAGTGCCTTTGGGCAGCCTTATGGCAGGCGGATTGGCTGATAAAATAGGGGCGCCTTATACATTGTTAATAGGTGGGGCATGTTGTGTAATAGGGGCTTTTTTGTTTGCCAGCAAAATACAAGCCCTGCGGAAAAAGATACGGCCAGTTTATATCAAAAAAGGTATCATACCTGAAGTGGCAGAAGGTATAGAGGCGGCATCAGGCCTAAAAGGACTTTCTGCATAAAAGGGTTGTAATGTTATATGCCCAGGGATATAATTATACGAGGTTTTAAAATAAAAATAAGTCTATGAACATTATATATATTCTTTTTGGGAAATTCAGGACAAAGATCATGCTTACCTTTATGGCTGCTATGATCGTTGTGTGCGCAGCATCGGGCATTTTTCTTTATGATTATACTTCTGATTTTGTGTTTCAAGGGCTTAGAGATAATCTCATAGAGCTTGCCGAGATAGCCAGCTTAAGAGTTGACCCTGAAATGCTTTCTTCCATCCCGCTTAATCCCAAAGGCACGGAAAGCCCCGCCTATAAAAAAATAGAAGAAGATCTCCGCCGTATACAAGAGGCAGCACCTTCTGTGACATATATATATATATTTAAAAAAGACGACTCTGTTCCGGGCGTTTTAAGATTTGTGGTTGATGTGGAAACCAAAGATAATCAATCCGGAAACCCCGCATATCCCGGAGATAAATATGATGCCTCAGAGTTTCCCGAGCTTATAGAAGGATTTAGCAGGACTTCAGCTGACAAGGCCGTAACGCAGGATGCGTGGGGCGACTTTCTTTCAGGCTATGCGCCAATACGAAATAAAAAAGGAGAATCCTTTGCTGTTTTAGGTGTTGATATGAAGGCCGAGGATGTGTATAAAATACAAGGTGATATAAAAAAATACCTGGTTTTGAGCCTTGCTTTCGGCTTGACGCTTTCGTTTGTACTTGCGTTTTTTGCTTCTGGCGGGATTGCAAAAAAGGTAAAAGCGCTTGAAAGAGGTTTCCAGCGGGTTGCAGCAGGAGACCTTGATTATAATGTAAAGGTAAAAGGCGATGATGAGCTTTCAGACCTCGCGGGATTTTTCAACAGGATGTCTGCTGAACTTAAACAATATATAGAAGAGCTTAAGAAGACTACATCTGAAAAAGAACGCATGTTAAGCGAGCTTAATATAGCAAGAAAGATACAGCAGAGTTTTCTGCCTGAATCTGCACCCGTTATTCCGGGCATGGATATTGCTGCTATGACAGCTCCTGCAAGAGTGGTTGGCGGTGATTTTTATGATTTTATACCAATAGGCAAAAATAAATGGGGTATAGTTATAGCTGATGTATCAGGCAAAGGTGTCCCCGCTGCGCTCTTTGTCGCGCTTTCAAGGGCGCTTATAAGGTCTGATGCGTCCTTATTCGGCAAGCCTGACATGATGGTAAAACACGCCAATACGGGAATAATAGAACTATCAAGAAGTAATATGTTTGAGACCCTTTTTTACGGTGTGTTGGATGCCAATAATATGACTTTTAACTATGCAAATGCAGGGCACAATCCGCCTTTTGTCTGGAGTACGTTCGACAAAGAGATAGCCTTGTTTAAGGCTCAGACATTTCCTATAGGCATAAAACAGGATATGAAGATAGAGACAAAGATCCAAGGCATACATAAGGGAGATACGATTACGCTTTATACTGATGGCGTGACAGAGTCGATGAATGAAAAGCGCCAAGAATATGGTGCAGACCGGCTTACTAGAATACTCCACAAAAACCTGAAAATGCCTGCAAAATATATCATAGAAAAGATAAAAGAGGATATAAAGGTATTTGTAGACGGCGCCGAACAGCACGACGACATGACAATCGTTGTGGTAAAGGCGGAGTAGCAGTAATTTCCTCGACTAAAACTAATTGCGTTGTTTTACTATTGATAATGCGAAAATTAAAAAGGTCATAGACTTAAGAACCACTATTAACAGGCAGCTGTTTAATACGCCCAATACAGGTAATAAAATAACGCCCCCCATTATCCCGCTGACCCATCCGCCTAAAAGGTCAGAGCTGTAAAGCAGGCCTGCGGTTTTACTGATTCCAGACTGGTTTTGAGCAAGATGTATCTTATTTGCCAGAGGAAATTGTATGCCGACAATAAAACCGGATATCAAAGATATAACGAGAAATGCTATTTTAAGGTTTATAAAAGGCAGGTTTTGCGAGGCATTGTATCCATAGGCGATAAGTACTAAGGGCAATATCAAAGCAAAAATTATAATAGCGCCCTCTGTCTTCAGGAAAAAGAATAGTTCATTTTTTATTTTTTTTAAATTTTTCATCACCCAAAAACTGCCTGCAAGCGTTCCTGTCATAAAGATAGACACGAGAATACCAAGCCAGTAAAATACGTAGCCATACATAATTTGAAAAGAGAATATTATTATAAGGTTAAAAAGCATCCCTGAAAAACCCGTCGCGGCGATACTTATAGGCAGGGATAATCTGAAGGGGTGTTTTGATATAAAAAGCATGCCACCTGCAAGTATGCCAAGTATGATAAAAACAAAGACAAGAAATTTTAATGTTAATTGTTCGAAAGTTCTAAACGCATTCTGCATATAGGGTGAGAACATGGCATTCCAGTATGAAAGGCTGAAAAAAGTAGCAATTGGCCGGAAGTCCTGATTTTGTTTTTTTGTAGCATCCTTTAAACTATCCTTAAACCACTCTATCCATTGAGGCTGTAGTTTATATTCAATGTGAAAAGGGCTTATTAGACTCGCATGGATATCCTTTAGCTTAAACCTTTTTACCAGCATGTCTTTGTCAACTTTCAGCAATTGTTGCGAAGAAGATGCCAGATATATGTTTGTCTCATCACCCGGTATAATTTTTGTATACAGAAAAGCCTTCGTAAGAGAGTTTAAGATGCAGGCATTTAAATCTTTTATCTCTGGGCCCAGGTATGTTACAGAACCAGGCAGCCGGAAAGCGATAATGCCATCCGGGG
>Ga0265595_1000428_pt1 | contig 38781 bp, 56 predicted proteins | sample saktaG_15_FD_190148 | JGI IMG/M metagenome (GOLD analysis project Ga0265595, IMG submission 190148) | Saline water microbial communities from Sakinaw Lake, British Columbia, Canada - sak_2013_06_06_50m | ecosystem: Environmental > Aquatic > Non-marine Saline and Alkaline > Saline ...
GGCGCCCAGAAACAATGCGCCGATCAACAATACCCGGTTCAAAATGTAATACATAAAGCTGGCTGTCGATTCCCCGGGCCTGATTCCCGGAACGAAACCGCCCATTTTCTGAAGATTACTTGAAATAGCCTTGGGATCGAAGGTAACGGCGGTATAAAAGTAAGTGAATATCACTACCAGAAGAAAATACAGAATGCCGTAAATCCAGGGATTCTGAAAAGCGTTGCCTATGCTCTGGGCTATGTTTCCTACAGTTCCTCCCATGCCGCCCATGAAATTGGCGATCATCCCGGGAAAAAGCATGATTGACAAGGCAAAGATAATCGGTATTACGCCGGCAGGGTTGATGTTTAAAGGCAAAAAGGTGGAAACTCCGCCGTAAACCTTGGTGCCCCTGACTCTCTTGGCATAGGACACCGGGATATTCCTTCTTCCTTCGTTTATCAAAACCACTCCGGCAATGATCAAAAGAGCCATGCCGAAAAAAAGCAAGTACGAGGGGATTTGCGAGGGATCCCAGGTTATCAGCATTTGTCTTATGTTGTTGGGAAAATCGGCAATGATGCCCGCGAAAATCAACAACGACACCCCGTTGCCGATTCCCTTCTCCGTGATCAGTTCTCCCAGCCACATCAAAAGCATGGTGCCGGCGGTAATCGTCAGCAGGGAAATCAAGATTAAATTGGGCGAGAGCGACTCGATTATCTGCTGCCGCTGCAGAAGGCTCAGCATGGCGTATCCCTGAAGAAAAGCCAGGGGAACCGCGGCTATCCTTCCGTACTGGTTGAACTTCTGCCTGCCCTGTTCTCCTTCTTCCTTGTACATTCTCTCCAACTGGGGAAAAATCATCGTCAGCAGCTGCATGATGATGACGGCGGTAATGTAAGGACCCAATCCAAGCATAACGATGGAAAGGTTGTCCAAAGCGCCCCCAGTAAACATGTTCAAAAGGCCGAAAAGCTGATTATTCTCGAAAAATTCCCGCATTCTTTCCGCGCTGAAGCCGGGAATGGGAATGTTGGCCATCAGCCGAAAAACCCCGAAAACGCCCAAAACAAAAAGAATCTTGTATCTCAAATCCTTTATTTTAAAAATCTGGATGACTTTGTTTAACCAATTCATGTGCTGAGTTTTTATTTTATCGTACCCTTGGCTTTTTCAATTTTCTTTTTTGCCGACTCCGAAACGCGGCAATTTTCAAAAATTAAGGGTTTTGTAATTTCGCCCTTGCCTAAAATCTTAATATTGGGTATGACCCCTTTTATTTTACTAATTATTCTCTTCTCCAACAACGTTTTTGGGCTAACCTGCTCCTCCGCCGCGAACTTCTTCTCCAACGTTTCCAGGTTGACCGTAATCGCCTTTAACCTCAAACCGAACTTCTGGGGCTTAAATCTGTATCCTCTCAATTTGGGATATCTTTTGATGACGTCCCGGATCACCGGCCTCATCCTCCTGCCCGATCTGGATTTCTGGCCCCTCATCCCTTTGCCCGAAGAAGAGCCTTTTTTCCCGCCTCTTCCCACTCTTTTTTTCTTTTTCAGCTTGTGAATTGGTCTTATCTCGTGCAGTTGCATATTTATTTTTCGGTTTTTATTTTCAATTTTTTAAAAGCCTTAATGGTCGCCAAAGCGTTGTTCAATTTATTGCCGGTTCTGCCCAAAATCTTGGAAGAAATGTTTTTGATTCCCGCCAGATTGGCAATAACCCTGACCGTACCTCCGGCCACCAGGCCTCTTCCTTTTCTCTGGGGTTTTATGAGAACCTCTGCCGCTCCGAACTTGGCTGAAATCTCGTGGGGAACGGTGTCTTCCACCATGGGAACGACAATCAGGTTTTTCTTGGCCAGCCTCGTGGCTTTTTCCACTGCCTGAGCCACGTCCAAACCCTTGGCCACGCCTACGCCCACTTTCCCTTTTTTATCTCCGACAACCATCACCGCTCTGAAACGAAACCTGCGACCGCCGGCAGCCACCCTGGTTACCCGCGCCAAATCGAGGAGTTTTGATTCAAACTCGTCTTTTGGCCTTTCGAATGGTTTTCTTCTTGAAAATCCTCTTTGCATAATGATTTAAAATTTTAATCCTTCTTCTCTTGCCCCTTCGGCCAGGGCTTTTATCCTGCCGTGGTATTTGTATCCCCCCCTGTCAAAAATCACTTTATCTATTTTCTTTTCAACCGCTTTGCGGGCGATCAATCTTCCCACTTCTTTTGCTCTTTCTATTTTTCCTTTTTGACCTTTGACCTTGGAACTGGGAGACGAATCGTTCACCGAAAAAAGAACCTTTCCTTTTTCATCGTCTATCAGCTGGGCATAGATATGGTTAGCCGACCTGAAAACGCAGAGCCGGGGACGTGCGGCCACGCCTGCAATCTTTGCCCTAATCCTTTTGTGACGCTTTTTTCTGTTTTCCTGTTTCTTTAGCATAAAATTAAGGTTTTTATTTTCCGCCGCCGGTAGTGCCTACAACCTTTTTGCCGACTTTCCTTCTTACCTGTTCTCCCAGATAACGTATTCCCTTTCCTTTATAGGGTTCCGGTTTTTTCACCTTCCTGATGTTGGCGGCGACTTGCCCCACCAATTCTTTATCGATTCCGGAAATGGTAACGATATTCTTTTCCACTGTAATCTTGATACCTTCGGGAATTTTCATATTCACCGGATGAGAAAAACCAACGTGCAAAACCAATCCTTCTTCCGTCACTTCCGCCCGGAAACCTATTCCCTGAATTTCAAGTTTTTTCTCAAAACCCTTGGTCACCCCCTCGACCATGTTGGAAATGAGCGCCTGGGTCAATCCCCAGAAAGCGCTGGTTTCTTTAGTCTCCTTGGCCGGAGAAACTTTGATCTGCCCGCCTTCAATCTCAACCTTAACCTCGGGCCGCACTTGTCTGGACAACTCGCCTTTTGGTCCTTTCACTGAAACATTCCCTTTTTCAACTTTCACTTCAACGCCTTCCGTTATTAAAATTGGTTTTTTTCCTACTCTGGACATATGTGTTTACCAAATTTCAAAAAGTATTTCTCCTCCTATTTTCTGTTTCTTGACCTCTTTGTCCGTCATGAGACCTTTGGAAGTGGAGACTATGGCCGTGCCGTATCCGCCCTTTACCTTTCTTATTTTTCGGTAGTCGAAATAAATCCTTTGGCCCGGCTTTGAAATTCTCTTTAGCCCGATGATTACCGGCATCTTATCCTGATATTTCAAGGTCACTTCGAAAGTTTTTTTGCTCTTTTTTCCTTTTTTCTCGACTCCTTCGATAAAACCCTTTTTAAGCAATATCTGGGAAATTTCGTATCTCAAATTGGAAAAAGGAATCTCCACCGTGGGCTTTCCCGCGGCTTGGCCGTTTCTTATTCTGTTTAACATGTCGGAAATTACATCCATATTTTTACCACGATGATTTCTTAACTCCCGGTATCAAACCTAGGTTAGCCATTTCCCTGAAGCAGATTCTGCACAAGCCGAATTTTCTCATGTATGCTCTCTTCCTGCCGCAACGGAAACAGCGCCGAACGACTCGACTTTTGTATTTTGGTTTTCTCTGCGATTTTGCGATTTGCGCTTTTGTAGCCATTAAAATGAATCGAATTTATTGATTCTTCATCGGAAAACCCATCAGTCTGAACAGTTCCAGTCCTTCTTCTTTGCTTTTAGCGCTGGTGGCCACAGTTACTTCCAGACCGAAAATATTCTTGGCTCTCTCGGGAAGTATTTCCGGGAAAGCAATATGCTCTTTTATGGCCAAAGTCAGATTGCCCTTCTTATCGACCGATTTGAGATCAATACCCTTGAAATCCCTGGTTCTGGGCAGAACCAAATGTATCAGCCTCTCCAGAAAATCTATCATCTTTTTCCCCCTCAGAGTTACCTTGGCCCCCAGAGGCATTTTTTCCCTGACTTTAAAACTGGCTATGGACTTTTTGGCCAAGGTTTTAATGCCTTTCTGCCCGCAAATTACGGTCAGGTCTTCCAGGATGGAATCGGAAATCTTTTTCTGCTCCTCGGTACTTTTCCCGGCAACCTGCCTGCCGAATCCCGTGTTAACCACCACTTTCTCGATTCTAGGAACCGCCATTCTGGACTTATAGCCGAATTTCTTGATCATTCCTGGAACAGCTTCGGTATTAAATTTTTCTATAAAACGAATAAACATTTGAGTATTAAATTTCCTGTTTGCACTTTTTGCAAATTCTTGTTTTTCTTTTTTCTTCAACCTTATAGCCAACTCGTGTCGGCTTTTTACAGCCGGGGCAGATTATTTTAACGTTGGAAACGTTGACGGGACCCGGCATCGTCACAATCTGGCCCTTTTCCCCGCTTTTTTTCGGCCGCTGGTGTTTCTTCCTCAAATTAATCCCCTCAACCATAATCCTGCCTTCTTTGGGAAAAGCGTCCAGCACCTTGCCCTGTTTACCCTTGTCCTTTCCGGAAATTATTAAAACCGTATCGTTTTTCTTGATTTTCATTATATTATTTCTGCCGCCAAAGTGGCTATTTTCTCAAAACCTTTTTCCTTTATTTCTCTGGGAACCGGGCCCATGATTCTTCCTCCTTTTGGCTCCTTGGTTTTAGCCTCCAGGATAACGGCCGCGTTGTCGTCAAAAGAAATATAGCTACCATCCTTTCTGCGGAAATTCTTTTTCTGCCTGATTACCACCGCCCTGACAACTTCATGTTTTTTGACTATTCTTCTTGGCTCCGCATCTTTCACCGTCGCCACGATAACGTCCCCTATCTGTGCGTATCTGCGCCTGGTTCCGCCTAAAACCTTAAAACACTGGATGAGCTTGGCACCGCTGTTATCTGCGACGTTTAACATTGTTCTTAATTGAATCATGTTTTTAAACTTTTTTGATCACCTTCCACCTTTTTTCCCTGCTGATCGGCCTGCATTCCTCGATCACCACCCTGTCTCCAATCTTATATTCCCCATCTTCGACATGGGCTTTGTATTTTTTGTGAAATTTATACCTTCTTTTGTATTTCGGGTGCTCTTTTATCCTTTCCACCTGAACTACGATGGTCTTTTGCATTTTGTCCGATATAATTTTTCCTTGTAACTGACGTTTGGACATATTATTGCTCTTTGACTAATAAAGTTAAAACTTGGGCTATTTCTTTTTTTATGTGGCGTATTTCCCTGACGTTCTTCACCTTTCCGGCCGACAAATCAAACCTCAGCTGCCTCAGTTTTTCTCTGTCGTCCTGTAAAATCTTTTTCAATTCGTCTTTCGATTTTCGGCGCAATTCAGCTAACTTCATCTTATAATAAATTTCGTTTTAATGGGTAATTTGTCCGCCGCTTTATTAAATGCGTCTCTGGCGACGTCTTCCTTCAATCCGTCCAGTTCAAAGATAATTCTGCCGGGCTTTACGGGAAAAGCGTAATGATCAACGGAGCCCTTTCCTCCGCCCATGGGAACCTCGACTCCTTTTTGGGTAATGGGCTTGTCGGGAAAAATCCTCACCCAGACCTTTCCTCCCTTTTTTAAATATCTGAGGATGGCCCTTCTGGACGCTTCGATCTGTCTTGCGGTAATGCGGCAAGATTCCAAAGCCATGAGTCCGTAGGAACCGAAAGATATTTCCGTTCCCCGGTCAGATATTCCCTTTGACACCCCCTTTCTCCACTTTCTGTGTTTCACTTTTTTGGGCATTAAAATCGACATCGTGGTATAGGTTAATCGAATTTCTCCCCTTTGTAAATCCAGACCTTGATTCCGATCGTTCCGTAAGTACAGAACGCTCTTTCTTGCGCAAAATCTATGTCCGCTCTCAGGGTCTGGCGGGGCAAATTGCCCTTCTGCAGCCATTCTCTCCTCGCAATTTCGGTTCCGCCAAGCCTGCCCGTCATCTCGATCCTGGCCCCCTTATTAGATTTGGAAGCCATGATTTTTTCCATGGTCTGTTTTATAACCCGACGATGGGGCATTCTTCTTTCGATCTGCCCGGCTATCCACTGGCCCGCCAGGGCGGCGGAAGTCCAAGGGTCTTTTATCTCCTTGATTTCAAGCTTCAAATCCCTTTTCGGGGAGACTTTGAAAACTTTCTTTTCCAGTTCTCTTTTCAAGTTCTCGATTCCCTCTCCTCCTCTGCCGATAATAAGACCGGGTCTCGCGCTGGAAATAATTAAATTTATTTTTCCGGAGAATCTTTCAATTTCAATTTTTGCCAGCGCCATCTTTCCTATTTTTTTCATGACCACTTCCCTGATTTTAAAATCTTCCTCAAGATTTTGGGCTAATTTTTTATCGTTAAACCAGCGGGAATCCCAATCGTTCAAATCTCTCAGCCTGTATGATTTTGGATGGACTTTGTGAGCCATATTGTTTAAAACGCTTTACGTCTGAATATTTTTGTAATTCCTTTCCCAATTCTCGGTTTTTTGACTCCAACCTCGGATTTGTATTTGGGCTTTTCTTTCTTTTCCGTTTTTTCTTTTACCTCCGCCTTTTCCAGGGTTTCTGTTTCCGGAACTGCCGCCTCTTTCACCTTCTTTCTTTTTCTCTTTTCCTTCACTATCTCGTCCAAGACCAGGGAAATATGAGAAGTCTTTTTCTGGATTTCATAGGCCTGGCCTCTCGCTCTTGCCCGCCATCTTTTCAATTTCGGGCCGTCATCCACTTTGATCTCGGCCACAAAAAGATTTACCGGATCAAGCTGAAAATTATTCTTGGCGTTGGCTACTGCCTGGTTTAAAAGTTTCAGAACGGGCAAGCTTCCTCTTTTTATTGTGAAATTCAAAATCGTTTTGGCTTCTTCAACCTTCTTGCCCCTGATTAAATCTACGACCAATCTTACCTTCCTGGCAGAAATTCTCAAATGTTTTAGTTTTGCAGTGATTTTCATATTTTATTTTTTCGGTTCCTTTACCGCTTCCACCTTCTCTGATTCCTTTTCAACGGCTTTTGCCTCTATTTCTCTCTGCATCCTACCTCCGTGTCTGGAAAATTTTGTGGTCGGGGAAAACTCGCCCAGTTTATGACCGACCATGTTTTCCGTCACCCTGACGCTCACGAACTCCCGTCCGTTGTGAACACCAAAGGTAAAACCCAGCATTTCGGGAGAAATAACGCAGGATCTTTTCCATGTTTTTATAACCTCTCCGCCTCCCGGTTTAAGGTTCTTAATCTTTTTTAATAATTTTTCGTCCACATAGGGACCTTTTTTCAGACTTCTTGCCATATTTTTTTAGATTTATCTTCGCCCCTTCTTTTTCTTTCTCCTTTGAATTATGAATTTATCCGTCCATTTTTTCTTTCTGGTTTTAACTCCCAAAGCCGGCTTTCCCCAAGGGGTCTTCGGATACTTCAACCCGATGCCCGTCCTTCCCTCGCCTCCTCCGTGAGGATGGTCAACGGGATTCATTGCCGTTCCTCTGACTGCCGGCCTTCTGCCCAGCAATCGCGCCCTGCCTGCTTTTCCGAGATTGATGAACTTATGTTCGGGAAAAGAGACCTGGCCGATTGAAGCAAAACATTCTCCGGAAACTTTCTTTATCTCGGAAGAGGAAAAAACCAAATGCACGAATCCCCCTTCCTGGGCCAGAATCTTGGCCGAGGTTCCCGCTCCCCTCATTAACCTTCCTCCCTTGCCCGGCTCAATCTCTACATTGTAAACCTGGCTTCCGACCGGAACATTCTTCAATTTTGTCCTGTTTCCGACCTTGATGGGAGTTTCGTCCGCGCACAGAACGGCGTCCCCGACTTTCAAACCTTGAGGCAAAAGACGGTATCTTTTTTCCCCGCCCTGGTACTCGAACAGGCCGATGAAAGACGTCCTGTTGGGATCGTATTCAACGGCTATCAACTTGGCCGGAATACCCAATTTCTCCTGACCGAAATCCACAATCCTGTAAAGCCTTCTCGCTCCTCCGCCTTGATGCCTTACGGTGATTCTGCCCGATCTTGCGCGGCCCGCTCTTTTCTTGAAGAAAACAATCAATTTCTTTTCCGGATTCTTTTTTGTGATTATCTTTTGTTTTTTCATGATTATCTGGGCAGTATTTCAATTTTCTGTCCTTCTTTTACCCTGACAACCGCTTTTTTGTATCCGGGCCTCTTACCTTTTATCTTTCCCAGTCTTCTCTTTTTCCCGGGTACATTTATTATCTTAACACCCAAAACGTCTACGCCGAAGACGTTTTCAACGGCTGCCTTCACTTCTTTCTTATTCGTCCTGTTGAAAACCTTGAAAACGTAATCGTTCTTCCCGGCCAAGGCACTCGCCTTTTCAGTGACATGGGGCGAACGCAAAACCTGCCAGGACCTGCCGATTTTTTTTCCTTCTTTTTTTATTTTAGGAACCGCAGAAACTTCCGGCTTATTTTTCGGTTCCTTCTCCACTTTCGGCTCCTTCACTGTTTTCTTTTCTGCCGCCTTGGGTTTCTTCTTTTTTTTAAAAATATCTTTTAAAGCCATGTTTTAAGGGCGGGGCGATGAAAACTTTATTTTCATCTTCCCTTCATTTTTAATAACCGAAATTGTCTTTTAACACTTTTATTGATTCTTTTGGCAGTATCAAATGTTTGAACGACAATATGTCCAAAACGTTCAAATTCCTGGCCTCAATCGTTTCAACCTTGGGAATGTTTTTCGTAACTTTAATGAAATTTGCGTCACTTTTGGGCAACGCAATTAATGCCGATCCTTTCAAGGGAAGTTTTTTCAAAATTTCAGCCATTTGTTTTGTTTTTGCGGGAATCTGTTTGAAATCGAAATCAAATATCAAAAGCAAATTATTTTTGGCCTTGGCGGATAAAACCATAAACAGGGCCTGCCTCTTCATTTTTTTGTTGATTTTTCTCTTAAAAACTCTTTCTTTAGTCGGTCCGAAAGTAACCCCGCCGCCTTTCCATAAGGGAGAGCGTATGGAACCGTGCCTGGCCCTGCCCGTTCCTTTCTGCCTCCAGGGTTTTCTGCCTCCGCCCCTGACCTCACTCCTGTCTTTAGTATGGGCTATAATCTGCCTGCGGTTTGCCATTTGGGAAAAAACAACCTGGTGGACCAGATCGGGACTCATCTTTATTTCAAAAATCTCCTTTGGCAACAAAGTAGTGCCTGTTTCTTTCCCTTCCTGATTGTGAACAACGTATTTCATAGTGAACTTATTTCCAATAAAATACCTCTTCTTCCGGGAACGGCTCCTTTGACCGCCAAGATATTGTTTTCTTTATCGATTTTCACTACCTTCAGGTTCTTCACGCTGATTCTCTGGCTTCCCATGCGGCCGGGCATTTTCCTTCCCTTGATTACTCTTTCGGGAAAACTAGTGCCGGTTGAGCCCAGAGTACGGTGTTCGTGTTTTACTCCGTGGCTGGCGCCACGGCCGGAAAATCCCCATTTTTTGACTCCGCCCTGGAAACCTTTTCCCTTGGAAGTTCCGGAAATTTTCACCTTGTCTCCTTCCTGAAATACGGAAACGTCGATCTCGTCTCCCACTTTCAAATTATCGCCGTTCTTGAATTCCCTCTTGTATCTATATTCTTTCCCCTTCTCGCTTTTTTTCACTTTTTTAGTTTTTTTGACGAATCCCAACTCTACGGCATCATACTTATCCTTCTCCGCTGTCTTTATCTGCAAAACCTTACAGGGACCGGCCTGTATCAAAGTTAAAGGAACGATGTTTCCCTTATCGTCGAAAATCTGCGACATCTTCACTTTTGTTCCCAATATGAATCTCATATAATTTAAAACCGAGCAATAGCCCGGTTTATCACGACCTACGGCTATTAAAATAAATAGTTTTTAAAAAATTAACGGTAATTTTGTCATGTTTCTTTAGACTACATCTTTAATTCGATGTCTACTCCGGCGGGCAAATTCAGATTAGTCAAAGCGTCAATCACTCTCTGGTTGGGATTGAGAATGTCTATCAGTCTTTTGTGCGTCCTCATTTCAAACTGCTCTCTGGCGTCTTTGTGAACGAAGCTGGACCTGTTGACCGTATATTTGTGGGTCTCGGTAGGCAAAGGAACGGGGCCCGCAACTTCGGCACCATACCTTAAAGCAACTTCTACAATCTGACGCGCAGAATTGTCTATCACTTTATGATCGTAAGCCCTAAGCTTTATTCTGATCTTAGGCCTTACTTCCTCTTCAACTGCAGCAGTTTTTTTCTTAACAGCCATTCTTGTTCTTAATTTTGTTTAAAAACTATTTATCAATCTTTGTAATCACCCCCGCTCCTACGGTTTTTCCGCCTTCCCTGATGGCGAATCTCTGTTTTTCTTCCATGGCAATGGGAGCGATTAATTTAACTTTCACGGTCACTGTATCTCCGGGCATAACCATTTCCGTTCCTTCGGGCAGGGTTACGTCTCCGGTGACATCAGTCGTTCGGAAATAGAACTGAGGTTTGTAGCCGGTAAAGAAGGGCGTGTGTCTTCCGCCTTCTTCCTTGGACAAAACGTAAACCTCTCCATCGAATTCGGTGTGAGGAGTAATGGAAGCGGGCTTGGCCAACACCTGGCCTCTTTCAACGTCTTCCTTTTTAAGACCTCTCAGGAGAACTCCAACGTTGTCTCCGGCTTTTCCATCATCCAGAATCTTGTTGAACATCTCGATGCTGACGACGGTCGTCTTGCTTGTAGGTTTAATCCCCACCAATTCCACGTCGTCGTTCGAGTGAACCTCTCCCCTTTCGATTCTTCCAGTGGCCACCGTGCCTCGACCGGCAATGGAAAAAACGTCTTCAATCGCCATCAAGAAGGGCTTATCCACTTCTCTGGCCGGCTCGGGAATAAAATCATCTACGGCCTTAATCAATTCAACGATGGGTTTGGCCACCTCGTCATCCGGCGACTTGGCTTCAAGCGCTTTCAGAGCGGAACCCCTGATTATGGGAGTCGTGTCTCCGGGGAACTGATATTTCTTCAGTAATTCCCTGACTTCAGACTCAACCAAGTTAATGATCTCCGGGTCGTCAACCGCATCGCACTTGTTCAAAAAAACGACCAATGAGGGCAATCCTACCTGCCTTGCCAGAAGAATGTGTTCTCTGGTTTGAGGCATGGGTCCGTCCGGAGCTGAAACGACCAAAACGGCGCCATCCATCTGGGCGGCACCAGTAATCATGTTCTTGATATAGTCGGCGTGACCCGGGCAATCAATCCAGGCGTAGTGTCTTTTGTCCGATTCAAACTCAACGTGCGTAACATTGATGGTTAGCCCACGTGCTTTTTCTTCCGGAGCGGAATCAATCTGATCCACGCTCTTTTCCGATGCCGCCAAACCTTTTAGTTTCTGGACGTGCAAGACGGCAGCGGTTAATGTGGTTTTACCATGGTCAACGTGACCGATGGAACCGATATTAAGATGGGGTTTCCCCCTGACGAATTTTGCTTTTTCTGCCATGTTATTTATTTATTTTATTTATTATTTTTTTATTTGTTGATTAAGATTTTGCGTGACCTTTTTATGTTTAAATTATCATAATAAGATTATACTTATTTCTGAAAAAGTGTCAATTGTGGATTACCTTCTTTTGCCATCGGATATCTCCTGGGCGATGTTGCCGGGAACCTCTTCGTATTTGTCAAATTCCATAGTAAACGTTCCTCGGCCTTCGGTCAAGGACCTGATAGAAGTGGCATAACCGAACATTTCCGCTAAAGGTACTTTAGCATCAATCACCTTCATTTGCAATCTGTCGCTCGTCTCTTCGATCTTCCCTCTTCTGGCCGCTAGATCTCCGATTATGTCCCCAAAAAATTCTTCCGGAATCACTACTTCCATTTTCATTATGGGCTCCAGGACTATTGCTTTTGCTCTTTTGGCTGCCGCCTGAAAAGCCATACTTCCTGCAATCTTAAATGCAACCTCTGAAGAGTCAACTTCGTGGAAAGAACCATCGTAAAGAGCGCAGGACAAATCAACCATGGGATAGCCGGCAACCACGCCTTTATCCATGGCCTCTTTGATCCCTTTTTCAACGGCGGGAATGAATTCCTGAGGAATTATTCCCCCCTTGATTTCATTCAAGAATTCAAAGCCTTTTCCTCTTTCCTTGGGTTCCACTCTCAAGAACACGTGGCCGTACTGTCCTCTTCCTCCAGACTGCCTGATGTATTTTCCTTCGGCCTCAGCTTCTTCTTTGATTGTTTCCTTGTAAGCCACCTGCGGCCTTCCGACATTGGCTTCCACTTTAAACTCCCTTCTCAACCTGTCGGCGATGATATCCAAATGCAATTCCCCCATTCCGGAAATAATGGTCTCTCCCGTTTCCATGTCTCCTTTCACTCTGAAGGTCGGATCTTCGTCCATCAGCCTTCTTAAAGCGGTTCCCATTTTTTCCTGGTCCGCCTTGGTCTTGGGTTCAATCCTGATTGAAATAACGGGCTCGGGGAAAACAATCTTTTCCAGAACAATGGGATTGGCCTCATCGCACAAAGTATGCCCGGTGGAAGTGTTTTTTAGTCCCACGGTGGCTCCGATGTCCCCGCAGAAAATTTCTTCCACTTCTTCCCGGTCGTTGGCGTGCATTCTTAGAATTCTTCCGATTCTTTCTCTTTCTCCGGTTGTGGTATTCAGAGCGTAAGAACCTTTCTTAAGACTGCCCGAATAAACCCTAAAATAAGTCAAAGTTCCGACATAAGGATCAGTCGCGATTTTAAAAGCCAAGGCTGAAAATGGTTCTGAATCCGAGGGATGCCTTTCTATTTCTTCCCCTGTTTTGGGATCGATTCCCTTTACCGCGGGCAATTCCACGGGGTTGGGAAGATAATCCACGACCGCATCAAGCATGGGCTGGACTCCCTTGTTTTTCAGGGCAGAACCGCAGAAAACCGGGATTAATTTGCAATTGATGGTGGCTGTTCTCAGTACTTTTCTCAAATCTTCGACCGCAATCTCCTCTCCCCCCAGATATTTCTCCGTTAACTCTTCGTCTTCCGCCACGATTTTTTCCACCAGCTTCTCTCTCCACTCCTTGGCTGATTGCAGCAAGTCCTGGGGAATTTCTTCCGATTTTAAAATCTGGCCGAAGTCGCCTTCGAACTTCACCGTTTTCATTTCCAATAAATCAATGACTCCTTCAAGTTTTTCCTCCAGGCCTATGGGCAGCTGAAGAGCTACTGCTTGGAGAGACAACTTTTTCCAAATGGATTCTATGCTTTTTTCAAAACTGGCCCCCATCCTGTCCAATTTATTTATGAAACAAATTCTGGGAACCTTGAACTTGTCCGCCTGGTGCCAGACGGTTTCCGACTGGGGCTCCACTCCGGCTACTCCGTCAAACACCACGACCGCGCCGTCCAGAACCCTCAAAGACCTCTGGACCTCGACGGTAAAGTCAATGTGTCCCGGAGTATCGATAATGTTGATTTTGTACTCGTTCTCTTTCCCTCTCGGCTTCTGATGAGGAACCCAAAAACAAGTGGTGGCGGCCGAAGTGATGGTGATTCCCCTTTCCCTTTCCTGGACCATCCAGTCCATAATCGCCTGGCCGTTGTGGACCTCTCCGATCTTGTGGGAGATTCCGGTGTAAAACAAAATACGCTCGGATACTGTAGTTTTACCGGCGTCTATGTGCGCAATAATTCCTATATCTCTTACTCTTTCTATTGGATAAGCCCTAGGCATAAATCTTTACCAGGCAAAATGCGCGAATGCCCTGTTGGCCTCCGCCATTCTGTGCGTGTCTTCCCTTTTTTTCACGGCCGAACCTTCGTTTTTGGCAGCCATCATAAGCTCCTCGGCTAGCTTCTCCCTCATCGGCTTTCCTTTCTTGGATTTAGCTGCGGCGATTATCCACCTCATGGCCAAAGTTACCCCTCTTTCCTCTTTCACTTCTCTCGGAACCTGATAGGTGGCGCCTCCGACTCTTTTCGATTTCACTTCCAAAAGAGGGGTGGCGTTTTTGATCGCCTGCTCAAAAATTTCCAAAGGTTCTTTTTTTGTCTTCTCCTTGATAATTTCCAGAGTTTTGTAAACAATCTTTACGGCAATAGTTTTTTTGCCCCCCTTCATTATATGATTGATAAGCTTGGCAACGATAACGCTGTTGTAAATTGAATCGGGATAAATTTCTCTTTTTGCTGTTTTTTTTCTACTCATATTGAAAATTGAAATGAATTAAAAATTCATTGAATGGGTTTATTTTTCTCTCTTTGTCCCGTATTTCGATCTTTGCTGTTTTCTTCCTTCCACGCCTCCCGTGTCCAGAATGCCTCTGACGATGTGGTATCTTACTCCCGGCAAATCCTTCACCCTGCCTCCTCTTATCAGGACTATGGCGTGCTCCTGAAGATTGTGTCCCTCTCCCGGAATGTAAGCGGTTACTTCCATGCCGTTGGTCAATCGAACACGGGCCACTTTTCTCAGTGCCGAGTTTGGTTTTTTTGGAGTGGTGGTGAAAACTTTCAGACAGACTCCCCTCTTGAAAGGCGAAAAAGAATCTTTCGGTCTGTTTTTCAAAACGTTAAAACCAAAAGTCAGGGCAGGCGTCTTGTCCTTCTTTTTTCCCTTCTTCCTTCCTTTTTTAATTAATTGACGAATAGTCGGACACATAACTAAATCTTAAATTAACATATATTGAAAATTACGTCAACGGACCAAGTTTTTATTTAAATAAAAACACAGGTCGAAGATGAGAACAAAATTCTCATCATCTGATAAAATCGTCTTCACCTCAAAAAGCGAATACGTGGCCCGAAACCAGGTAAAAAAGAAGATAGGCGGCCGTAAAAACGAATCTTAGTCCGCCGAAGAAAATAAAGAAAATAAGAATAAAAAGGCCGTATTGGCTTAAAAACATCTTAAGCTTCAGGAAGCGGTCGCCCAAAAAAGTAAAAAGAATGTGAGAACCGTCAAAAGGCGGAATGGGAATCAGGTTAAATACGCCCCAGGCAAAGTTATAAATGACGATTATGCCGAAAAGGATGGAAGCCGGCTCAGGTAAGGGAACAAATCTGATTATCAAACCGAAAATCAAAGCCAGCAAAAAGTTGGTCAGAGGACCGGCGATCGAAACTTTCAAAGTTCCCCACTTACGGTCGCGGAAATTAAAAGGATTGACCGGAACGGGCTTGGCCCAGCCGATGATGGGACCATGGCCCTGGGTGGCGAAAAGCAAAAGCAAAGGCAGCAGAATCGTTCCGACCGGATCAATATGTTTTAAAGGATTGAGGCTCAGGCGCCCCGCATCCTTCGCAGTAGGGTCTCCTAAATGCAAAGCCACGCTTCCGTGGGCTATTTCGTGGATGACGATTGAAAAAAATAAAACGACGAGGGTAAATATTGTAATTAACATGTTTTTATGATAGCATAGTTCCATATGGCTAAACAATGTGAAATATGCGGCAAAGGATCCAGAATGGTTTGGAAGTTGAGAAAACTTCGAGGAAAATACAATCCCACTGTAAAGACAAGAAAATATCCCAATCTCCAATGGATGAGATTGCCTTCGGGAAAAAGAGTTCTGGCTTGCGCCAAATGTATTAAAGCCTCAAGCAAAAGAAAATAGAATACGGGGTGTAGTCTAACGGTAGGATACTACCTTGGGGTGGTAGCAACCCGGGTTCAACTCCCGGCACCCCGACAAATAACAAAAAATCTCACGAATGTGAGGTTTTTTGGTGGCTCCGTATATTCTTTCTAGAGATTTTATCGGAAAAAATTCCAGGTGGGAATCCCAGTCTCGACCCAAGGGTCAAGAATCATGTCAGACTCCCCTAAAGAACTTTTGTACCAGATTTAACTAGAAAGTACGGAGCCAATTTCATTATAAATCCGACCGAGAAAGGATGTCAACAACATCTAACGAAGGAGGATAAAGATGAGGGTTAAACCCTCATCGCTTATAATCCAAGCACTTTTACTATCTGTTTTATGAGAGAAACAACCACCGGCGGAGGCAATAGACTGTATGAGGGTTTCCCTTCGTCATCCGTCGCAATCCAGGGTTTTTCTTTGATAACTGCCTTTTTATCCTTCTCCGACCACTGGTAATAATATTCCGGCGTAATCTCATAATCATCAACATATTCCTTTGCCAGCTTCTTGGGGACCGAATTCCTTAAAAGAACCTTGGGAATGCCCTGGAGAGAAAATGCTTCCGCTATCAGCTTTCCGTCTTTCTTCAGCCTGTCTTTGATGGGTTTGATGCCCAGGGAATCCCCTTCCTTGGGCATGAGTTTTACTTCCCTGCACTGAGGATTGTCGCACAGTAAATAAAACTCTTTCTTTTTCTGATCGTGCCCCACCTTGGAAGTCGGCAGTAATCTCAGATTTCTCGAGGTTTGGCAAAGCGGACAAACCACTCTGGATTTTATTCTCTCGTCTATCACCGACTCGGGCACGTCTATCAGGACAAAAATGTCGGGATCTTCCCTGTAGCCGATCAAATCCCTGAAAAACAAAGAATAGGAAATCTGATCCAAATCCCGCGGGAAGCCGTCGATAAAAATGGTTTTCTTTTTCCTTTTGGCGATTTCTCTTTTTACCAAAACCAAGATCAACTCGGTCGGCAAGAGAACTTTGGTACTCCGTTTTTCCAGAAGAGAGATTAATTTTTCAACGGAATACCAACCGCGGTAATTGCTCTTTAAAAACTCAATCAATTCTTTTCGCTTTATCCTGTCTTTCAATTCCTTGTCTATCTCTCTGATCATGTCGCCTATGGAAAAGTGCTCTATCCTTTTGGGGTCGACTATCTCGGCAAACATTTTGGAGTAAGTCCCCTTTCCCGAATTCTTCTTGCCCAGCAGATAAGCCACGAAACTGTTTCCTTTTTTGAAATAATTCTTCAGCTTCTCTATCTCCCTTCCCGCCTTCAAATAAAAATATTCCCTTCTTTCTTTGGGGTTGTTTAAATCGAACTTTTTCTTTATTTTTTTTATTTTAGTTTTAAAGACTGGGAATTGCATACTATTTTTATATCGCCCGATTCGTCCGTTCTCAAAACATTTATACCACACTTTGACAAAGTTTCCAAAGTTTCGGGGTGCGGATGGCCAAAACTGTTATCCTTGCCCGAGGAAATTACGGCAATTTCCGGAGAAACTTTTTCGATAAACTCCGGGATAGAAGAAGTTTTGCTTCCGTGGTGAGCGACCTTTAAAACGTCCGAATCAACCTCTGCCCCGCTTTCAAGCAATTTTCTCTCCGCCGATTTTTCTATGTCGCCGGTAAATAAAAATGATTTTTCGCCGAAAACCAATCTGGCAACTATCGAAGTGTTGTTTGCATTTTTAGTTTCCTGCCCCTCTAAATCTTCGAAGGGATATAGAACATCTATATATGAATTGTTGAAGCCGACTCTCAGCAGACTTCGGGCAATTATTATATTGGCATTCTCCTCTTTTATCAATTTCTCCCATTCCCGGAATTCGGCAGTATCCCTGACCGCTCCGGTCCATAAAATGTTTTCAACTTCGTATCTTTTTAAGACTTCGAGAAGTCCTGCCATGTGATCGTGTTCGGGATGAGTCAGGATAATCAAATCGATCGTCCTGTCCCAGAAAGGCATCTCCTTGCCCAGTTTTTCCAGGATAAGGGAATCGGATCCGCCGTCGATAAGAACCTGGCGAGAGCCTCCGGTTTCTATAAATGCGGCGTCTCCCTGCCCCACGTCGAAAAAGGTGACTTCCAGAAAATCAGATTTATTGAAATCACAAAGAACGCTCCAGACGAAAATATTAAACCCGAACAAAATTGCCAAAATAAAAAGGGCGGGTTTCCTCTCTTGCATTATTCCATTCTACACACAAAAAAACCGCCGTTCCAGCGGTTTTCTTGTTGTGTTTTTCAGATTAGGCCTTTCCCAGAATTCTGAACATCTTGGTTCCGCACTTGGGACAAGTTCCGGTCATTGCCCTTCTCTTAACTCCACCTTTTCCCTTCATTGCTACTTCCTTGGAGTTTTGTATTTCTCTTTTTGCTTTGCATTTTACGCAGTAACCTTCCATAGTATTTAAAAACTTTTGAAATTAAATTTTCATCACCGACCTTTGGTTTTGCACAGCTTAATTCAGCTTAAATTAAGCATAAATTTAAGTCAAGGGCGAGTTCGCCCGAGGCGAACGAGTGGAAAAGAGATGAATCTCTTTGACTACCGAAAATTTTACCCCCTCACCTGGCAAATCTCAAAAAATGGAGAAATTTCTTTTTGAATCTCCAGTAAAAAATCTTTAGGGTAGGGTTTGACATTCTCAAACTTGGGGTCAATGGTCTTTTCGCCCCTGAAATTCTGCAAATAATATTTTTTCGCCGGGCCCAGCCACTTGGCAAGGGATAAAATATCTTCCTTGGTGTGCACGATAGGAACCACTGTTGTCCTGAACTCGTAATCTGTCTTCCCTTGTTTCAATGTTTCAATGCTTTCTTCAATCTTTTTGATATCAACCTTGACTCCCGCAGCCAAATCGTATTTTTCCTTGCAGGATTTTACGTCCATGGCCACGTAATCAATCAATCCTTGCCCCATTAACCGTTTCAACATCTCGGGGTTTGAGCCGTTGGTGTCGAGCTTCACCAGATATCCCAAATCTTTTATTTTCTTTATAAAGCCGGGCAAATCCTTCTGGAGCGTGGGCTCTCCCCCGCAAATCACAATTCCATCAAGCAATCCCTGCCTTTCTTTCAAAAAATCAAAAAAAACTTTCTCTGGAATTCTGGGCTGCTTCAATATCTTCTCCGGCAGAACCAATTCCGAACTATAGCAGAAAGGGCAGCGAAAATTGCATCCCATGAGAAAAACAGTGGCCGCGATGCGGCCAGGGTAATCGATAAGAGTTGATTTTTCCAAACCTCCGATTTCTATCATTTTGCACCAGCCACTAATTTTGGCATTTTAAATTCTTTTCTGTCTTTGAATTCTTCCTGCTTGCCTTCGTTCCACTGCTGGACCGGCCTCAGGTATCCGACGATTCTGGAGTAGACTTCGCACGGCTGTTTTATCGTGCATTGGGGACAATAAAAATGTTCTCCGGCGACGTAACCGTGAACCGGACAAATTGAAAAAGTGGGCGTAAAGGTAACGTAGGGCAAATGAAAGTTCTCGAAAACCTTTTTGATCAAATTTTTAAGCGTATCTGTGTTGGAAATCCTTTCGCCGGCAAATAAATGCAGGACCGTTCCGCCGTTATACTTGCACTGAATCTCATCCTGAAGTTTCAAGGCTTCAAAGATATCATTGGTATAGTTTACCGGCAGCTGGGTGCTGTTCGTGTAGTAAGGAATTTTCTTTGTGCCGGCAGCCACAATGTCAGGATACAGTTCTCTGTCTTTCAGAGCCAATCGGTAAGCGGTGGACTCGGCCGGCGTGGCCTCCAGGTTGTAAATATTTCCGGTTTCCTCCTGGTATTTCACCAGCTTCTTTCTCATAAAATCCAAAACTTCCAAAGCAAAAACTCTTCCCCTTCTGGAAGCAATGTTTTCTCCGAGAAAATTCATAATGGCCTCGTTCATGCCGACGAGCCCAATGGTGGCGAAATGATTGGCATAGTACCCTCCCCTGGCCTTTTTGATATCCGCCAAATAAAAACGGGAATAAGGATAAAGGCCCTTGGAAATGAAATTCTCAATCGTCTTTCTCTTGATTTCCAGGCTTTCTTTGGCCAAATCCATCATTCTGCCCAATCTTTCAAGAAAGTCTCTCTTGGTTTTGGAAAGATAACCGATTCTGGGCAAGTTTATGGTTATCACTCCGATGCTTCCGGTCTTGCTTCCCGATCCGAATAATCCCCCGCCGCCTCGATTATAGAGATCTTTCAAGTCTAATCTCAATCTGCAGCACATACTCCTTACATCGTCAGGATTCATATCGGAATTTATGTAATTGGCAAAGTAATTTATGCCGTATTTGGCAGAAGCCTCGAAAATATGATCGAAATTAGGATCGTCCCACGGAAAATCCTTGGTAATGTTGATTGTCGGAATGGGAAAAGTGAATACTCTCTGCTTGGCGTCGCCTTCCACCATCACTTCGTACAGAGCTTTGTTGAAAATTTTCATCTCCTCCTCGAACTCCCCATAGGTTTCATTCTGCGGTTTGCCGCCGATGATGACGGGCTGCTTGGCGAAAACCGGGGAGGGCCTCAAATCCAAAGTTATGTTGCTGAAAGGATTTTGGAAACCGACCCTGGTGGGCACGGACATGTTGAACATGAATTCCTGCAGGGCCTGTTTTGTCTGCTGGTAATTTAAATTATCGTAACGGATAAAAGGAGCGAGTAATGTGTCAAAGTTTGAAAAAGCGACTGCTCCCGCCACTTCTCCTTGCAGCGTATAAAGAAAATTTACTGCCTGTCCCAGAATTGCGCGGAAGTGTTTCGCGGGTTTCGTTTCAACTTTTCCCGGAACTCCGCCGAAACCTTTCAGCAATAAATCATACAGATCCCAGCCGGCACAGTAAGGGCCCAGGGTATCCAAGTTGTGCACGTGAAAATCTCCGGACTCATTGGCCTCTCTTACTTCCTGGGGATAAATTTTGTTGAGCCAATATTTTTTTATGATTTGCGATACGGCATAATGATTCAATCCCTGCAGGGAAAAAGCCATGTTGGCATTTTCCTGAACCTCCCAGTCCAGTTTTTCCAAGTACTGGTCCATTCTTTCAACCGTCTCCTCGGAAATCGTTACCGCCTCCCTGATTCTTCTTCTCTGCTCTCTGTAAAGTATGTAGGCCTTGGCCGTATCAACCAATCCTTCCAGAATTAAAACTTCCTCAACTATGTCCTGGATTTGTTCCACTTCCGGAATTTCGTCTTTCTTGAATCTTCTGTTCAGAATTTGGATTACTTTCTCGGAGAGTTTCTTTGACCGGATACCGTCACCCTGATCGGTGGCGGTAATCGCCTTGAAAATGGCTTTGGTGATTTTATCTTGGTCAAATTCTACAATCGTCCCGTCCCTTTTTTTGATTTTTGTAATTTTATTTGTAGTCATATCTAGAGAAAAATAGGCGAAGAGATTTTCTCTTCTTCACTTTCTTCTCACTATCATGAGAAAAATAATCGATGAGAATTTTATCCTCATCTTCAGCATAGATTATTACATTCTATCTTGAAAAAAAAGGAGGGTCAAACCTTGTCAAACCCTCTTAAAACAATAGTTTATCCACACCCCTATTTTTCCCCTTGCTTTTCTATCGCTCCGTAGGGACAGATCTTTTCTCCTCCGCATTTTTCCAATTTTTCCTGACCTATCACCTTGGCTTTACCGTCTTTGTCCATTTCCGTACCCCCCGGACAGTCGATAACGCAAAGTCCGCAACCGATGCACTTTTCTTTATTTACTTTATAAGACATATTATTTGTTAATCGCTAAGTCCCGCGATAACGGGACGAAGTGGAAGATGAAATTTATTTCATCGTTCTCCTAAAATTTGGATCTGGACCTTTCTTTTTCTTGGCCGGTCAAGTTCGACAAAAAAAATTCTTTGCCATTGACCCAACTGTAATTCTTTGCCGATTAAATTCAGGGTGACTGAAACCAACAAATGAATAGCCTGGCAGTGGGAATGCCCGTTGATGCATTCTGCCGGACAAACATTAACCGTTCTTTTTGTTAAATCATCGTGTTGATAATTTAAATCCTGCGGTGCGGTTTTCCGCAAATTATTTTTAAAATCTTCTATCAGCAAAGGTTCGTTCTCGTTGACTATTAAAGATGAAGAAGTGTGCAAAATCTGGATGTTGACGAGCCCGTCTTCAATTTCACTTTCTTTAATGAAATTTTTCACCTGGTCGGTGAAATCAATAAAATCAAACTGTCCCTTCGTCTGAAATTCGATTGTTTTATTTATTGTTTTCATCTCCTTTTTTATTCTACACGTCTCATCCCAAAATTCCAGACAGATAATAGATTCCGAGGGATAATAAAATGATCGCCTCCGCTAAAATTATCCATTTCAGGAACTTCGGCGAACTCAACCAAATCCGGCTGGTGAATAAAGTAACGAGAAAAACGATTATTTCATCCAATAAATAGAATGCGACGAAAATGGCAATATAGAAAAGATAGTGAAACGTCGACAATCCCGCTTCCGCCAGAACGGCGGCGAATGCCACGGGCACCACTGCCGAACAGGGAAACTCCACGACGGTTATAATAAAAGCAAAAGAAAAAATTGCACCGATTAAAAGAAATAGGCTCGAAACGGAAGGATCTTTCAGAAGATTTTGCAATTTGCTTGAGAATTTCGAAACTATGTTTCCGCCGACTTCCGATTCGCAAGTCGGCCCTTTTTTCCTTAGATCGATGAACTGCTTTAAAAAATACGCCCCTCCCGCCAAACCAAGCGTTCCTATTAAAACTTCCATAATCTTCAAATAAGAGGCTATGAATTCAAACAGTTTGTACCAGAAAACGATCAAAAGTCCGTAAACAACGGCCGTAGTCAGGATAAAAACTCCCCCGAAAAGCAGTATTTTTTTCTTTGAATTGAGGGCCAAAACCAGGCTGAGAATCAATATTAAGGCTCCTAATGAACAAACGTTAAAACCGTCCAGAACCCCAAGAGCAGCCGCCATTACGGGGAAAGAAAGGCTGCTTACTTTTATCTCCCCCAAAAAAGGAATTTTAATGTTTCTTTCTATTATAGATGTATTAATAAGGGAGACGTCTCCTTTATCCGGCCTCAAACATTTCTCCAGACAACTTTCCAGTTCTTCGGCAATTTCCTGACTGAAACCGACAAAATACTTTTCGGGAGTAAAGGTGGCCGGCACCAATCCCTGGAGATTTTTGGGCACGCTATATTCCCGGTAGAAATCTTTCAAAAGTTCTTGATTTTGCTGACTATAGATCGCCTCGTACTGGTTGATTTTAATTTCAGGATACCTGTCCTGTAAATCTTTCAAAAATTCTTCTTCGGCCACGCAATGCGGACAGGTCTGGCTGTAAAAGAAAGTTATCTCAACATTATCTTGAGCAAAAACCGGCAATGAAAATAGAAGAAAAATTAAAAAAAAACTAATCGAAATTAATTTTTGCATGTAAAATTTTAGATGCGAGTGTCTAAGATTTCTTCGTAATTCTTTTCCACAAAATCGTTCAGTTTATTTTCGATTACGTCGATCTCTCTCCCGCCTTCAATATTTATCGCTTTTATTATCGCCTGGCTTCCGTTTTTAAAAAACATGATTATCTTGTCATCCACTCTATCAAAACTTTCGAGAAGGCATTTTTCAGGGTTGAATCTTTCATAACCGTCACTAGGTCCTCTCCAGGGGACCTTGTCATATCTGAGGTTTTTGCTTTCTCTGATTTTCATGTTGCCATGAACCTTGGATAAGGCATTAAACCTCTCTTTACTGCTTTTATGATAACATATATCAAAAATTAAAGGAACTATTCCGCATTTCTCCCCCTGTCAATACATCATTGTTTTTTACCCCTTTTTCTTTTTTTTGCTTTTTTGTTAAGCCTTTTTCGATTTCGCCATCCTATTCCCATTTTTTTGTCTGTTGTTTTTTATGCATAAGACCTTTAATTCATATTAGCAAAAAATCGCCGGCTTGGCGATTCTCTGCAGGTTAAAAAGAAAAACTCGATTAACGCGAAGAAATCTGAATCGTTCTGGCAGTATAACTTCCATCGGAATTCTCATCGCCGCCGATAATTATCTGTTTGCCGATTTCTATATCATCCTTAGAGCCCTGAGCCATTTCTGATACCGTGGTAGACGTAGAAAAAAATACAATCTTTGAACCGCCGTCCGGAGTTTTGAGAGTCAAACTTTGCTCGTCCAAAGACACCACTTCGCCGTAAAGCGAACCCGCACCCATGCCCCGCTGAATAGTTACCCCCGCATTTCCCTGAAAGAGTTGCTGACGTTCCTCTGCGGATAAGTTCTGAAAATTCTGCCTGGAGAAATTGCCCGGAGCGTTTTTGCTTTCTCCGTATTTCATCCCCCAAAAAAATCCTCCCCCACCAATCACTAAAATTACAGCAATGATTATTGGTAATATTTTTTTATTCATATCTCAATGCTTCGATAGGATTAAGTTTTGCTGCCTTTTGGGCCGGCCAATAACCGAAGGCAATGCCGATAATTGCGGAAACGCTAAAAGCCAAAACGATTGAAAGCAAGGAAATCTGTGTGGCCATGCCACTAAAGAAGGTTATGGTAAAAGCCAATGCCCACCCAAGAACTATTCCGAAAATTCCCCCGAGAAAAGTAAGCATTACCGCTTCGGCCAGGAACTGCAGATTTATATCCAATCTTTTTGCGCCGATGGCCTTTCTCAGTCCGATCTCCCTGGTTCTTTCGGTTACTGTCGTCATCATCATATTCATGATGCCGATACCCCCGACGATAAGCGAGATTCCGGCGATTGCCGCCAAAAGAATGGTCATGGTATTTGTTATAGAGGAGGCGGCCCCAATAAGATCCTGCTGATTAAAAACGCTGAAATCGGCCAGCTGGGGATCTGCGATATTGTGCCGCTGTAAAAGCAAACTCGTGATTCCCGCCTGTACTTGTGTCATCATCTGGGAGCTTTCGGCCTGAACGTTTATGCTTGAAACATAATCGCTCCCGGCTAAAAACCTCTGAGCCGTGGTAATGGGAATGAAAATCATGTCATCCTGGCTGCCGAAACCCGTTCCCCCTTTAGCTTCGGTTACGCCTATGACTTTAAAATTAATACCGTTGATCCTTATTGTTTGACCCACGGGATTCGTTCCCGTGGCGAATAAATCGTCCCGAACCGTACTACCCAAGACCGCTACCTTGGACTGACCGCTGATATTTTGATCGGAAAGAGAAGAACCCTGCCCTATTCCAATGTTCCTCACCTCAAAATAGGAAGGGATGGTGCCTACAATCTGGGTATTGGTATTCTGGCCTTTAACAACAACCTGGTAGCGAAGGGAAAGTTCGGGAGCCACTGCCTGGACCGAAGAAACCCCTTGAGCTATGGCTTCCGCATCCGCTATCGTCAGCGTCTGGGCCGAACCCCTGCTGTTTGAAACCTGGGAAAAAGTTCTCTGGAATCCCGGAGACACCGTGATCAAATTCGCGCCCATGGACTGGATATTCGATTCAATGGATCCCGTTGCTCCTTGGCCTATTGAAATCATGGCGATGACCGAACCTATTCCTATAACGATACCCAAAATAGTCAGGCCCGACCTGGTTTTATTGGCAGAAATCGCCATATATGTTTCTTCAAATAAATCGGCTATAAGCATAAGTTAATTATGGTTAACTATGTCTTCTATGATTTCTCCGTCTTTAATGGAAATTTTCCTTTTGGCGTTATCGGCTATATATTTTTCGTGAGTGATTAGAATAATCGTTCGTCCCTGTTCGTTCAGCTCGCGGAAAGTTTCCATGACAAGCTCTCCGGTCTTGCTGTCGAGATTACCCGTCGGCTCATCTGCCAAGATAATAGAAGGGCTGTTTACCAGAGCCCTGGCAATGGCCACTCTCTGCATTTCTCCTCCTGAAAGCTGATTTGAAAGATGAAAAAAATGTTTTTCCTCCAAACCCGCGCCCAAAAGACAACTCTTGGCAATTTCTTCCCGCTCGCTTTTGGGAATGTTGGCATAACGTAAGGGTAACACGACGTTCCTTAAGACCGTCGTCCGCGGCAAAAGATTGAAAGACTGAAAGACGAAACCGATTTTCTTTTTTCTGATATCGGCCAGTTCGTCGTCGGAGAGTTTGGAAACATCCTTGCCCTCAAAGAAATACTGACCGCCGCTTGGGTTGTCCAAACATCCCAAAATATGCATCAGGGTTGATTTACCAGAACCCGAAGGTCCAATAATGGCCACGAACTCGCCGTCAGCGATAGAAAAAGAAATTCCTTTCAGAACTTCGTTTTCAACCCCGCCGGATTTATAAACCTTGGTAACATCTTTAACTTCGAGCATCTTAATTTATTTACCTGCTAAAAACCCTCATCTGGCTTCCTCCTCCACTGCTTATTCCCGGTATTTGAAAGCTTTGGCTGTTTCCAGTTTGGGTAGTCTGGTTTGTACTCGGATTAATTGTTGAAGTAACGATAATATCGCCTTCGTTGAGGCCGTTGACGATCTCTGTGTAAAGATCGTTCGACAATCCGATTTCAACAACCTGCGCTTTCGGAGAACTAGGCAAAACCATTCCCGAAACGTTAGCTAATAATTTCTCTTTCATGTCATCCGAAATTTCCACCAGTTCAATATAAGAAGAAGCTCCCTGGGATTTAATCGCACCGTTGGAAACCAACAAAACATCCTGTTTTGAATCGGTAATAATGTCCGCCGTAACGCTCATGCCGGGCTTAATGTTCTCTTTCTGGGCATCAAAAGAAATTTTCACTCCGTAGCTGACTACGCCCTGGGAAACCTGCCCCAAAGCATCGACATCGAAAACCTTCCCGGCTACGGTCAAATCGGGCAAGGCATCGAAAGTAAGAGTCACCTTTTGCCCGACTTTTACATCGGCCGCATCAACTTCATTGAGAGAGATTTCAGCTATTTTCTGCTGGGTGATAAGGCTAAATAAAACCGTACTGGCCGAAATTGAATCGCCCTTTTCTGTGTTCACGGAAGCCACGACCCCGTAAAAAGGAGAATAAATGGAATAGTCTGCCAACTTTTCTTTTGCATCAGCCAAGGCTTTTTCCGCTTTCGCCACCTTGGTTTTCTGATCCTCTATGTCGAAATTAGCGTTTATCACGGCTTCTCTGTAAGTCTGAATACTGTTCATGCTGGAATAGAAGCTGGAAAGATAGCTGTTCGTTTTACTCGTATAACCGCTGAGACTGGCCAGATGAGTGTCGGAAAGAGATTGCACCCTGAGATTTCGCTCTATGAGTTTGTCCTGGTAAAACTGAATCAAGTTGATAACGCTTTTTATAGCTTCCGACATGTCTTTCGTCGTCTCGTATGTTTCCCCTATCAGTGACTCTATTATCGCATTATCCGGAAACCTACCTGTGGATTTGTAATCTTGGAAGTTCTGGTCGTATTTTTCGCGTACAATTTGGTATTTCTCGTATGCGTCATCCCTGTATTGGAAAACTTTTTCATCGTACGCCCGCGCACTGCTTGTATAATAATCTATATTCCATTGATTATTTGAAAGATTATAGCCCAACAATATGTCCTGCAAACCGCTCATTACCGTCGGAAAATCAAGAAAGGCATTAGCGACCGTAGTGAAACCGTCGGTATAGGCTTTATTGAGGTTATCTACCGCTTTTTCTTTAGTGCCCCTTATCGTACCCTCGTCAGTCGCCATGCCCTCCATCTTATCCAAACTCAGCTGCGCCTGCCTAAAGCTTTCTTCCGCCTCCTCTATTGCTTCCTGAGCATCGCTCGTATCCAAACGAACAAGAAGAGCTCCTTTTTTTATCTCCTCGCCCTTGTCCGCGCCAACGTAAATAATGTCGCCGGCAACCTTTGATTTGACGTCTACCTGGTCCAAGGAGGCGACCTGACCGGAACCGGAAACCGAAATAACGATCGTTCCTTTCTGGACTGCCTCCGTAAGGTATTTTACCTGACCGTCATCTTTGGCCAGATTCTGATGAATGAAATATGTTCCCAGGGAAATTATAAAAATCACCATGAGAGTCATGATTTTGTGTCGGACTATCGACTCGAATATTTTATTGAACATAGATGTTGCTATATTAAAAAAATCTCAGGTCTCCGTTCCGTCGGCGCCTTAACGTCCGAATCCCCCTCTGAAACCCTTACCGAATTTACCGCCAAAACAATTCAAGAAACCGAATCCAATTCCGTTTTCTTCAGCCCAGGCTTTGGTTTCTTCTCTTTTTTCTTCCATTTTAGCCTGTCTTTCCTCCAGAGAAAGACCTTTTAACGTATCATATTCCTCGCGCAATTCTTCCCGTTTGGCTGCAAGTGCTTCTTTTTGCTCGTCGGTCAGCTCTTTGAAAGCCGGCCTTTCTCCCAATCTCGTCTGCATTTCTTGTCCTCTTTCCTGGCGCATTTCGTCGAAAAAGGCCTTTACCTCGTCAAGATTGAGATTGAACCTCTCGGCAAATTTTTCAATGATTGGCGGGTAATCCAAGCTGCCGCTTTCGGCCTTAACGCTGGCTATTCCTATGCCGCAAATACCGAAAACCGCAACCGCCGTTATGCTATAAATTAAAATCTTTTTCATGTTTTTTCATCGTTTGTTTCCCGACCTTTCTAATTATTAATACAACCATATATCTTTTTTATTTCAGAAGGAGTTACTTAAAACTTCTCGGCAGGCGGTCCGGTGGTGATAAAGGTGAACGCATGGAAGGAGAAAGCCTGAGGTCGTCGTCAATCTTGCTCACGCCGATGGCAGTAATCCTACCCCCTTCTTCCTTCCCGAAAACCACCACCGTGTCCCCGCTTTCTATCTGCGCTTTAAACTTTACTCGAGTTTCGGGATTAACTATTACGGTTAACTGATCGCCCCGGCTGGTTTCCATAATAAAACCTGTTTCCGTTGTCTGGGAAACAGCCCCTCTGTGCACGTCTCTAAACTCAGGCATGCCGAAATCACGATAAATGGGTCCTGCGAAAGGCAATTCTCCCTGTCGGGCCTGGAAAAAAAGACTGGAATGAAAAGGAGTTTTATCTATAATAAGACCTCCCACAAGAGCGAATACAATAATAGCCAACAAGGAATAAAAGATCGGCCGGCGATAAACGAAAGCGAAATGCTTGGCAAGTATTTCCAAAAGAACGATCAAGAGTACGCTTGCAATAATTAAAAACCAGGGCAGCAATCTCAAATAAGCCCCGAATCCGAGAAAACCGAAATGTGGCAGGTATCCTACTCCGCTGGCCCGCAAGTGAAAACCGATAAAACTGATTAAAAATACGGCAAAGGCTCCGACGACGAGAACGCCGACGATGCTTAGAATCGTCTTTAAAACAAAATACACTTTGGGCTTCATCTTAACGTCGCCCTTCTTTATTTTGGTGAGCACCTTGTCTATAATGTTGTTTTTTTGCTGGTTATTTTCCATGACCGTATCCTAATTTTTTAAAAACAGTCTTCATTTTATCTTTCGCTCTTTTTATCCTTATCCCCACGGTTGAAATCGGAATCTGCATCACATCGGCAATTTCCCTGTAACTCAACTCTTCCAGGTAATAAAGGATGATGGGTTCACGGTATTTCGCATCCAACCCATTGAGACATGCGTCAATCATTTTCTTTACGTCCTGACGGTCTATGTCCTCTCGGAGCGTATTATCATGAAGGACAAAAGGAAGGAAAGTATCCAAATCAAACAAAGGTAAAATCATCCTTCTTTTTTTGAGCCTGTTGACTAATTCATTGTGTGCGATGCGATACAGCCAGGTCGAAAACTTTCTATTTGTGTCGAAACTTCTGATGTTCTCGTATACCTTCAAGAATATGTCCTGAACGACGTCTCTTACGTCTTCGTAATTTGAGAGGAATTTTCTTGCATATCTCTTTATCTTTTCCTCGTAGCGATGAATCAAGACGCCGAATAAATCAACATCGCCTGCCTGAACCAAACCGGCCACTTCTTCATCTGATTGCTGAGGCTTTTCTTGCTTCATTTTATTACTACAATAAAAATATTCTCTTTATTTCAACGATTAACGCGTCCTCTATCCTACCAAAAAACCGCCTTCTTGGCGATTTTTGGAATCCTATTCTTGGGATTGTCCTATTAAGCGAAAACCTCCTTCAACGCGGTTTCTTCCACTAAGATTCCCACTAATTTAGCCAGCCTCACGGCTCTTTTTTTCATTTCTTCCTCTGTCACTACCTTTACTTTATCAATTGCCTCTTTCAAATATTCTTCGCTCGCCTCAGCTCCCAAATCATTGGCTAATTTTGTAAATTTTTTCTCCAACTCTTCTCTGTTTTCTCCTCTGTCAAATCTTCCTCCGCAGCCGGTAATCGAACCCACAATTTCGCCGTTAACCTTAATTGGCACCCATAAAGAAGCGTAGCCAGCGAAACAATCCATAAAGGCCGCCTCCTTCATAGTTTTTACCAAGCCAAGGGCAGTATGATAAGTATCTGTGCACCCCTTCTTCCCTTTCTCCGTCTTTTGAATAAAATCGCTGCAAACTTTCATTTGACCGCTCATTTTTGTTACTAAATCCCCGTTTTTATCCGTCGTCACAATCTGAGCGCCAACGCTCTCGGCAAAATCATCTTGCAATGTCTGGAGAGTTTTTAAAAACCACTGAGTTTCTTCCGATATATTTTTATTTGGCATATTCTTAAATTTTTAAATGAAAATAATTCGACCTTTTTATGTCTTTCTGATTTTTATGGCCTTTCCCTCTATCAAGGCTAGGGTAACTTTTTTCCTAGCCGAAGTCAAAATTCTCTGGAGAGTGCTCTGGGAAACTTTCATTTTCTTTGCAGCTTCCCTTTGTTCCAGATTTTTCAGATCGCAAAGTCGCAGCGCCTCCAATTCATCCATGCTTAAATCAACCTCTTCCAACAAAGATAAGGGCACGGCTCTTGGTTTAAAATAGACCACGTCCGGGTCAAACAATACTCTTCTTGGTTTTAATGGTCTTGCCATATTATTCTCTGACTAAGTTAATTTTACACTTCGGACACAAAAGCTGGGAACAGGGAATACCGGGCTGGTGAGGAATTTTATAACCGCATTTCGGACAAACGCAGTAGCCGCCAGGCCCCCCTCCTCTGGCTTCTTCAATTTTTCCTCTAAATCTGCCCTTTCTCTGCCAGCCAAACCCCCCGCCAAAAGCTGGTTTATAAAATCCGGTTTCAACTTCATGGCTTATGATTTGAATGACGACATACTGAAGACTTTCTATCTCTTTTATAAGTTTTTCTCTTAAATTATTGGAAATCTTGGTTGCTTCTTCCACTTTTAAATTACTCGGCAGTTTTATTTCCAAATTGGCGGTGACAGCCGAGCCTTTTTTCTGGGTTTTCAAGGAGGTGATCTCAACATTCTGCATTTTAGCGATTGTTTTTATATTCCCCTCAATCTCTTCTCCGGCCGAAACGTCAAGCAGGGAATCAACAGCTTCTTTTCCAAGGGAAAATGACTCTTTGATGATGTAAAGACCGATCAAAAAAGCCAAAATCGAATCGGTATAAATCCAGTATTTAGTCAAGAATAAGCCAAGAAAAACTGCCAAAGAAGCAAAAACATCTATTCTTGAATGAAAACCATCAGAAAGCAAGGCAATGGAGTTTTCTTTTTTACCAAAATTGATTTTCAGGCGAGCCATTATTTCGTTAACCAAGGCCGAGAAAATCATTACCCCGAAAGCTAAAAGTGGTACTTTTATTAAAGAGGGATTTAAAAATTTTTGATACGCCTCGTAAATAATCACCGCACCGGTTGTCAAAAGAATTAAAGTAATAATGGTACCGGCTAAAACTTCAAATTTATAATGGCCGTAAGGATGTTTTGAATCAGCCGGCTTTCTAGAAATTCTGATGCCAATATAACCGATGGCCGAAGAAAAAATATCCATAAAAGAATGGATGCCTTCGGCTAGAATGGCGGCAGAATTAGAAAAAACACCGACAGTGATTTTACCTCCGGCCAAAACAAAATTTGCCAATACGGAAATTAGAGCTACTTTTTCCTTCATCTTATTTCTTTATTTATATTATAAATGATTTTTTGAAATAATGCTTTATATTTCGGATTTATTTCAACAACGGGCTTCATCTCAATCGTTGATCTGACGAAATCTTTTCTGTAAGGAATTTTTCCTAAAATGGGAATATTATTTTCTTTAGCAAATTTTTCCGTTTCTTTGTAAAAATTTTGGGCCAGGCCGAATTTATTAACAACGATTCCGTATTTAATTCCAAAATGACTGGCAAGATATAAAACTCTTTTTAAATCAAAAAGGGCGGAGGGCGTGGGCTCAGTCACCCCGACGATATAATCAGTGCCAACCAAAGAAGCAATCACCGGACAGCCGATTCCGGGCGAAGAATCAATAACAATTACCTCAGCTTTAATTTTTTCGTTAATCTTATCGGAATGTTTCCTTACTTCAGCCACCACCTCGCCGGAAGCCAACTCCCCCAATTTAAGCTCGCCTGAAACCAAATTGACCTTATAATTTTTACCGGTATAAATCTTTCCGATTTCTTTTTTTGTTTCGGTTATGGCGCCAGTTGGGCAAACGGCAATACAGGCCTTGCAACCGATACAAACATCTTTAACAAAAGCCGGGTATTTCCCCTCAGCCCAAACAATGGCGTTTTGTTTGCAAATCGCGGCGCATTTGCCGCATTTTGTGCATTTTTTAAAATCCCATTTGGGAATCGGCTGATAGCAGGTTGTATATTTTTTTCTTTTTATGGAAAGTAAAAGGTGATCATTGGGGCATTCGGCGTCTGCGTCCACCAGCATGGTTTTGGCGGTTCTCGCGAATTCTACCGCTAGCGAAGTCGCAACCATTGATTTTCCCACCCCGCCTTTTCCTCCCGTTATTGCAATTTTCATATTTTCTTGAAAATTAATGAAATTAAGAAAAAGAAAGTCGAAACCAAAATAATTAAAGGACCTGCTGGAAATCCGGTTATTTTGAAAAGAAAAATTCCAAAAATAAAACTTACAACTCCGAATAGCATTCCTAAAAGAGAAAATTGGAATAAATTTTTGCTCAAATTTCTAGCCGTAGCGGCCGGTATGGCTACCAGTGCGGCGGTTAAAAGCCCGCCGACCACCTTTACTCCTAAAGCGACAACAATAGCAATAGAAAGTAAATACAAAAGATTGTATTTTTTAACATTGACCCCTTCGGCTATGGCTAAATCTTCAGAAATATTAATCAGAATCATTTTTGAATAAATTTTCTTGATTACCATAAAAAGAAAAAGGCACAAAAAACTGACCGTTAGAGTATCCCAAAATCCAACTTTGGAAATATCGCCAATTAAAGCAGTTTCCGCCTCGGCAATCGGTAAAAACAAAAAAGCAACGGCAACCCCGGAAGCAAAAACAATGGCGGTTAAAGCTTCCATTGGCAACTTTGTTCTGGTTTCAAAAAACCAAATGAGGATAACTCCTAAAATAACAAAAGGAAAGGCGCCCAAAGAAACATCAAAACCATAAATTAAAGCCAAGGCAATACCGGGCAGGGTTAAATGGCCTAAGGGGCCTGCAACCAAAGCCATCCTTTTTGAAAGCATCAAGGTCCCCAAATATCCCGCCACGCCTCCGATAAAGATTCCCGCTATTAAACTTAATAAAAATTGTTCCATAATTTTATTTTAATATCTATGGTGTTCATAGAATTTTACTTCTTCGCCATAGAGTTTGTTTAAGGTTTCCGGAGCTAAAACTTCTTTTGGAAAACCTTGGCAAATCGGGCATTTATTTAAACAAATTACATAATTTGAAAATTTATAGACCACACTTAAATCATGAGTTACTAATAAGATTGTTAAATTTCTTTGTTCTTTCAATTTAGTTAATAAAGTGTAGATAGTTTCCTCACCACCAATATCAATTCCGGTAGTCGGTTCGTCAAAAAACAAAATATCGGGATCCCCAACCAGAGCCCAGGCAACCAATATTCTCTGAAATTGTCCGGAAGATAATTCCCCTATTTTTTTGTTTAAAAAATCATTTTTAAATCCTACCAAGTTTAAAGTTTTTTCTATTTCTTTTTTTGAAACTCTTTTCAGTTTAAAAAATTCTTCAATGCTCATCGGAGTCTCTTTAATAAACGGCAATCTTTGAGGAACATAACCGATTTTTATTTCCGGCATCCAATGAATTTCTCCCTGATAAGGTAAAAGCCCCAACAAAGTTCTCAACAAAATCGTCTTTCCCGCTCCATTCGGACCCAAAATCGTCAAAACATCACCCTTTTTTACTTCAAAAGAAAGGCCTTTGACAATTTCTTCATTATTTAATTTCACATTTAAATTTTCAACTTTTAAAATAGGTTCCTCCATACTAGTTGAAAGGATCGTTTTCCTCCATTATTTCTAAATCTCTTTCCCATTTTTGTTTTTCTTCTTCTGACAATTCTTCTTCCGTTGTTTTTTCTTCTCTTTTTTCCTTTTCCATTCTAAAAATTATCTGTTATTTATCTTTTTATTATTTGAATCTTTCTAAAATCTCAAAGTCTTTCACGAGAGTTCCCTTCATATTTGAATTATAAGCAGCCACGGCCGGATGATAGAAAGGTATTATGCAAATTTTTTGAAAAAGACTCTTACTTTCAAATAATCTGCCGTGAATTTTACTGATCCCTTCTATCTGGTCTTCCAGCCCGAACTTTTCCATAAAAAATTTCATTGAATGCCTGCCCAAAAGACAAATTACTTTCGGCTTAATAATATCAATTTGCCTTTCTAAATAAGAAGAGCAGGCTTTGATTTCTTCCGGCTGGGGGTCGCGATTTTCCGGAGGCCGGCACTTTAATAAATTAGCGATATAAACTTCTCCTCTTTTAATTCCGACTGAGTTTAAAAGCTCGTCTAAAATTTTCCCGGATGCTCCGCAAAATGGTCTGCCGTTTTTGGCTTCCTGCAATCCCGGTGCCTCTCCCACGAACATTATTTTTGCCTGATGATTCCCCTCTCCGATTACCGGATAAAATCTATTCCCAATTCTTTCTTTATATAGGGAACATTTCTTACAATTTAAAACTTCTTTTTTGATTTCTTTAAGCTCTTCCTCTGTCATGCTCTTTTATGGAATAGGCCACAGATACAATGGCCGTCTCTTTCAATTTCTTCTCGATGCCATTGGCAGGGACAAATTTTAGGACGGTCTTCTTCTTTATTACTGGTGACCCTCCGGCAGGGACAATATCTGGCCCCGTATTTTTCTTCATTAGCCAAGAGTCCTCTAACCAATCTTTCTACCACTTCTTGGTTTGGGTTTAATTTAAATCCATTATCTTTGGCGTATTTTTTATAACTCTCTATTAATTTTTCCACTTTTTTATCATCCATATTTATTATAAGTTTTGTTCCAGCCAATTTTTTATAATCGGTTCCGGCCTTACCCCGACAAATCCGCTGATTGGTTTTCCTTCTTTAAATAAAATTACGGTTGGGATTTGCTCAATCCTATATTTTTGTGCAGTAAGAGGAGCGACGTCTAGATCAACTTTAGCCAAAACCATTTTCTCTTTATATTCTTCTGCCAGTTTTTCCAAAATTGGGCCCAACACGGAACAAGGCATACACCACTGCGCCCAAAAATCAACCAAAATCGGCTTATCCATTCCTTGAATTTCTTTTTCAAAATTTTCATCAGTTAATTCTAACATAAGTTAATTTTAGCATATTAATTTTTATCTTCCCCTACCGCCTCCTCTACCATCTTGAGGCCCCCTGCCGATTTCTCTTCCCATTATACCCTTGCCGCCAAATGGCGGAAGCGAATAAGGAGATGGACGCTGGTGAGTTGGTTGCAATAGAGGTTCTGTTTTTGATTCTTCCTCTTTGTTTATTCTTTCTATTACATCAAAAGGACAAATTTCCTGACACGTTCCACATTTTTTGCATTTATTTTGGTCAATAAAGGCTTTTCCATCTTCTTCTATTTTAATTGCTCCGTAAGGACAAGCCCGAAGACAAGCTCCGCAACCAGCGCATTTTGATTTGTTAACTTCAAATTTCATAAATAATTATTTATTTTATTTTTAATTTTTCTTTGATAAACGGACATTGGTCCTTGTTCGCCTTCCCATCTAAAACCGCTCTGATAAATTCATTACAGGATTTAAAACCGCACTTTCCGCAATTCAAATTGGGAACTAAATTTTTTAATTCTTTTCCTGCTAAATATTTCCGCTGAACAGCTGCTTCATCAATAATTTTGTTTCCATAACAATACCCGCAAATCGCAGAAGGCATAGAGTGCCTTAGGGTTAGCTTTTTTGTTTTTATTTCTAGAGATGATTTAATTGCTTCAATAATATCAGTTGATCCTTCGCCAGTAAGTCCGTTAACTTCTACCAATGTTGCTTTTTTGTTAACTATCAAAACATTAGCTCTAAAAATTTCTCTTTCAGCTTGTGATATTAAATCTCCCTTGCTAATGGCCACAACATCAGCGTCTGTTAGAATAGGACCATAACGAGAAGGGTTACCGGATGTAACATCTAAAACATTAATCCCCAATCCTTCTTCAACATAAGGAGAGCATCTAAGACATAAACCAGCCGTTTCTAAAATAATGATATCTTTATCTTGATTTTCTTTAAGTATTTTTGGAATTTCTAAGGCAGTATAATGATCCGGGCAAAGTTCGCCGGCTATTTTTTTAACTGTTGGAATTTTATATCTTTCAGCGATAAACTTGTCATCTTCAGTTTTAAGACAATCAAATTTAGCAAAAAATAATTTATAATTATTCTTTAATTCTTCTATTACGTGTTTAACAATGCTAGTTTTTCCAGAACCGGGAGTTCCGGCGAAAATTATAAGTTTCATATTGTTTTTAAACTATATTTATTCCAGCAAATTTTTATTTTATTGGTTCACAAAATAATTTTATTTCATCTACTTCTTCTCCTTTTCTTATTTTTTCTCTGATTTCCAAACTATAATTTCCTATCCAGTTAAAATAATGTCCTATACCCTTTTCTTTTAAAGTGGTCTTTAAAATTTTAACAATTCCTCCATTTTTAACTATGATTCTTTTATCAGTATTAAAAGCCAAAACAGGATCATGGGTAACGATTAAAACAATTTTCCCTTCTTCTACTAAAATTTGCATTGCTTTTTCTTTGTCGATTCCAGCGTTTTCTATTTCATCAATCAAAATAATAGGAGAAATGCTTACATTTGCAACATCGGAAATCATTAAGGCCCGGCTTTGGCCCCCTGATAGATTAAGAAGATTTGTTTCGGGCAAAATTGGTTCGCCTGTTATCTCGTTGGCTTCTTTAATAACTTCTTTTATCAGTTTTGAGTCAAATTTTTTTCCTCTGGCCTTTAAATGTAAACTCAAAAAATTTTTAACAGAAATATCTGTTAAAAAATTCATAGATTGAGCTAAGGAAGCAATCAGTTTTCTTTTTGGCTCAAATCGTAATTTTTTACTTACCCTTTTATTGTTTACCAGAATTATTCTCTTGCTTTTACTGTCGCCCTGAGCCAGCTTCTCAATATCGTAAAGAAGCTGACTTTTTCCCGCTCCGGTCGGTCCTACAATAGCTACAATTTCTCCTTTTTTAATCTCAATTTTCTCAAATTTCTCTTTTTCTCCGAATTTATTTATTCCCGGCAAAATAGTAATTTTTTTTATTGCTTCGTGCATTAAATTGTCAAATTAAATTAATGAATTATTATAGTGTTAAAGGGACAAGTTTCTTTACGCTTGCCGCACCTTTTTTATATTCTTTCACTAAAAAATGTCCTCTTTGTTCAATGGAGAAAGCTTTGCTTCTTCCAAAAGTTTAATATTTTCAGAAATTGTTCCTTCTATTGCTTTATATGTTTTTATGCCGAATTTTTTAAATTTTTCGAAAGCCATGGGACCCAAACTAAAAGCAATAACTACTGCTACTTCTTGATGATGTAAAAAATCTGGGGGAAGTTTCGCTCCCCCTGTGACTTCAGGATTCGAACAAATCTCAAAACTCTTCGTTTCGGTATCGTAAACTAAAAAATTATTTGCCCTACCGAAGTGAAGAGCTATTTTTGCTTTTAGATTTTCCCCGTTTGTCGCAAGAGCAATTTTCATCTCAATTCTTTTTTTCAAGTTTTCCGTCGACAAATTCCTGCAAAACTTTTTTTATCGCGCCGTCCCCGTAATAAATCTCTATATTAAATTGCTTTAATACGTCTAAAGCCCTCGGCCCCACATTTTTTGTAATCACGGCATTAATGTTCTTTTCTGCCATTAGTTGAGCGGCTGAAATACCCGCTCCACCCATCTGGTTTTCGCTTTCATTTTTCATCGCTTCAAATTTCTTTATCTCCTGATTTTCAATTTCAGCGATGATAAAATAAGGACATCTGGCAAAAACCTCGCTAACGCTGTCCGTGAGATTTTCCCCCGTTGAACTTACCGCTATTTTCATATTGTTTTCCTGTTTAATTTTATTTTTGTTTTTTAAGTTCGTCTAAACGCGCCTTAATCGCTTTGAGTTCTTCCCCTAGGGCTTCGGCATCTTCTTTCAATATCTCTGTCTCTTCTTTCTTGGTTATTTGAGGTTGATATGGCCCCCAACCCAATCCTCTTCCATATCCGCGACCAAAACCTCTTCCCCGTCCCATTCCTGCACCGCAAGGACCTAATCCCCAGCCGGCGCCGGGACCCAAACCCCCAGGACCAGTTCCGTTAAATCTTGGCATAGTTTTATTCTATTTAATATTAATTGATGATGTGACCTTTACTATTTTGAGTATATACCCATAACTATACCTCGTCAAGTCTTAATTATTCACAAACAAAAACCCGAGACAAAAACTCTCGGGAGTGTCTTATGGTGCGGCTCGGTCGGAGCTATTTTAAAATTATAACAACAATCAAAAATATCTAAAATTAGCGATGGTAAATTTCAAGCAGAAATGAAAAAATCCCCTTATGGGGATTTCTCCAAATATTAAGCGCTAGCGAAAATGAAGAAGAAATAAATTTCTTCGCTTTTCTTACCAGCGATCTCTTCGGTTTCCTCCAAATCCTCGATCTTCGCGGTCAAATCCGCTTCTTCTAGGACGAGACTCTAAGGGTTTCGCTTCGTTTACTGTAACGTTTTTTCCATCAATCTCTTTGCCATTGAGCGTTTCAATGGCTTTTTTGGCTTCTTCCTCGGAAGACATTTCAACAAAACCAAATCCTTTTGAACGACCGGATATTTTATCAGTAATTACAGTTGCTGATTCAACGGTTCCAACCTGAGAGAAAGTCTCTTTTAAGGTCGCT
>Ga0265595_1000430_pt1 | contig 38690 bp, 34 predicted proteins | sample saktaG_15_FD_190148 | JGI IMG/M metagenome (GOLD analysis project Ga0265595, IMG submission 190148) | Saline water microbial communities from Sakinaw Lake, British Columbia, Canada - sak_2013_06_06_50m | ecosystem: Environmental > Aquatic > Non-marine Saline and Alkaline > Saline ...
CCGGAAATGTTTAAGTCCTATTTGGGCGAGAGTTTAATTGCGCGCGCTATTGCAAAAAAGCTTATAAAAATAAATTTACATAATTTAAGAAAGTGGACAAACGATCCGCACCGTACGGTTGACGACCGACCATTTGGCGGAGGATTAGGGATGGTGCTAAAAGTAGAGCCTATTTATAAAGCCGTATCCGCCCTAGGCGGACCCGCCTCTGGCGGAAAGAAAATTAAAAAGAAGGTAATACTCTTTACTCCAAGAGGACAGAAATTTAACCAGCAACTAGCATATAAGCTTTCAAAATTAGATCAAATTATTTTTATTTGCGGGAGATACGAAGGGGTTGACGAAAGGGTTGCAGAAAAAATTGCTGATATGAAAATATCAATTGGCGACTATGATCTGATGGGCGGAGAACTGCCTGCAGCGGTGCTTATAGAAACAATTTCTAGATTGGTCCCTGGAGTTTTAGGAAAACCACAATTACTAAAAGAAAGAATTTCAAAAACCGGCGGGTTTTTAGAATATGCGCAATACACGCGACCCGAAGTATTTGAGCCCGCAAAGAGTAAAAAGTGGAGGGTTCCAAAAGTGCTGTTGACCGGTAATCATAAAAACATAGATGAATGGAAAAAATCCCATGGCAAGGTGATTGCTGGCGACGATTAAAATATATATGCCAGTCCGCCGAAGCTTCAGCGAAGGTGGAAATAATTATAGTTTTGTGTTATGATTCTGAATATATGGGCGTGTGGCTGAGCAGCAAAGGCAACAGACTGTAAATCTGTCGGGGTTTCCCCTTCGTAGGTGCAAGTCCTACCGCGCCCACCCTTGTCCTGAGCTCGTCGAGGGACTAAGTGCCGATGTAGCTCAGTGGTAGAGCACTCCCTTGGTAAGGGAAAGGTCGCCAGTCCAATTCTGGCCATCGGCTCAGAAATTAGAAATTAAAAAATTAAACAGCGTAAGGTGTTCAGCGTAAATTAGACCCAAATGTATCAATATACCCACGGTCTAATTTCCGAAGTAATCGTGTTCGCCTCGCTCACACAACCGTGGCAGTTAAAAAACCGTTTTTAAAAATACAATGCAGTGTTTGTAAGACGACAAATTATTTTACAAAAAAGACAAAAGCAGGAGCTGAAAAAAAGCTCGAGATAAAAAAGTTTTGTTCAACCTGTAAAAAGCATACGCTCCACAAAGAATCGAAGCGTTAATTTTATTGCCTTGCCTCGCCGAAGCCCTGGCGAAGGCGGGTGCGACAAGTTATCATAACACACAAATAAAAAAACTTGACACGATGGCTGGTTGTGATAAGATAAATTATATTGTCCCGCCAGAGCGGGATCCCGCTAAGCGGGAAAAATTTACAATTACAAAACCGTTGATTCATGTCCCTGGCAAAAAGCTGGGGGTGGGCATGATGAGTCCCCGCTGAGCGGGGCAAGGTGGTTTGTGCGTTAGTGCAAACCCGGCTTCCTCCGTAATCATAGGATAACTGCTGGAGTTTCAAAATCGAAACGAAGTCAGTGAAGTGCTCGCCGAAGAGGCGGGAACAAAGGTGGTACCGCGAGATAATCCTCGTCCTTTGCGCATAATTTAGTTATGCCTAGGGGACGGGGATTTTTTATTGCACCATTACAACAAGTTCAACAAGAAAGGAACGCGAGAGATGAAAAGAAATCAGAAGGTTTTAATTGTTTGTAGGTGCGGTCGTCAGCTGGAAGGAAAATTCTGGATTGTACCTATTATGAGTTTAAGAAAATGGGTTACCATATTGGCTCGAAGGGCATCCAACCGGGACCTTAGTGTGAAAATTGAGAAGTGTCCCTTCTGTACGGGTCGGTTAGAAGAAGCCCATAGACCCATAATTACTGGGGCCTGGTAGGAGGCAACCATGAGGAGTAAGAAAGTAAAACTACCAAAAAATAATCCGTTAAAGAAGTGCCCAAGATGTGGGGTAAAACTTCCTATGCAGAAAATTCGCAAAGGAATTTTGGATGGCAAACCCTACCTTGCGAATAATTTTTGTCCAGCGAGCGTATCAAAGAATGAAATAATTTACCTTTGTATGAAGTGCAAATTGGTAGATAATGCGTCTCGTCGAGGCGAAGCAATGTGGTCGCGATAGTAATGGTCCCGAGGGTGGCAACCCCAATATGCAACATAGAGAGGCTCTGCGAAAGCATCCTCTTTTTTATTTATTAAAAAGATAATTTTTGTGAACACCTCAGACTGGTCTGAGGTGTTCACAGTGTCATAAAAACCTGGGTTGGTGCCTGGGTTTTGTTTTATGGTATAATTAAAAAAATATTATCAATTATAATGGTAGCAGAAATTATATTCTCTATTATATTTATGATCCTTGCCACTGTTGGAGTAGCGGAATTTTTTATTTTTCTAAAAAACAAAAAAACCACGAAAAGTTTAATTGAGAGGGAAGAAGACGCTAAGTATAAAATGTATGAAATAGCAATTTTAAATGAGCTTAGCGACAAGATGGGGTATTCTTTAGAAATACAAAATGTTATAGAAATTATTATCAAGTTTCTACCAAATTTAATAGACTACAATACGGTGTCGTATATACTGCCCGTTCCGGAAAAAGCAATTTTTAGAGTTTACTGTAATAAACCGGTTTCCCATAAGTTTATAGATGATCTCAGGGGAAAAATGCTGGATTCTATGGCCGATCTTTTAAGGGCCGGTCTTAAAAATTTGAAGATAGAAGAAACCCTATGGGGGTCAGTGTCAGACAGTGGGACAGATGAACTTGTAGGATCTTTTTTTAGTATTCCGTTGGTGATATCTGGAAAGGTTGAAGGATTATTGGCTATTGCTGACACAAGAGATAATTTTTATAAGGAGAAAGAAGTGGCAATTTTAAATAAAATAGTGCAAGGTGCCGTAAAGACGCTTGATCGTTTGAGGTGGGTTATTGAGTCAGAGAACAGTAAATTAAATGCGATGGTGTCCAGTATGACAGACGGAGTAATTATGACAGATGCATATTTTAAAATTCTTGTCGCAAATACTGTCGCCAAAAAAGCCACGGGGCTTGAGAATAAAACAGATCTGTCTGTGTCGGATTTTACAAATGGCCTTGGTGGAAAAATTGATTTGAAAGATAAAATTGAAGAAAGCGTCCGTTTGGATAAAATTTTTGTTTCAGATGAAGTTTCTTTAAAAAGTGGTTTTTTTAGAATTATAGTCGCTCCGGTTAAAGATAAATGGAAATTGTTAGGTTCAGTTATTATTTTTCAGGATATAACTCGCGAGAAAGAGTTGCAAAAAATTAAAGACGATTTTACATCAATGATAGTGCACGAACTCCGTTCTCCTTTAGACTCAATCAAAAAAATAACGGCATTGATGAGGTCCTCAGAAGTTAAAAAAACAAAACGATTAGAATGTTTTCAGATGATATATACCAGTTCCTCTGACATGCTAGAGCTTATCAGCAATCTTTTGAACGTAGCTAAAATTGAAGCTGGAAAGTTTGAGTTAAGAAAACAGCCCTCGGATATAAAAAAAATTATCGAAAGCCGTATCTCATTTTTTGATATAACCGCAAAAGATGCTAAATTAAAATTAGCAAGCTGTTTTGGAAAAGACCTACCAAATAATATTGAGTTTGATCCTAACACTATTTCCCAAGTATTAAACAATCTTATTTCTAACGCCATAAAATTTACAAAAGAAGGTGGAAATGTAACCGTGCAGGCCATATTGCATAAAGCAGGAGAAAGTCTTGCAAAAGAGGCAAAAGAGTTTGGATTGGATTGGTTTATAAAAAAAGATATTTCTGGCATTCCTGAATCTTTGCTGGTTGCTGTTACAGATAACGGCGCAGGCATAGCTCCAGACCAAGTAGATAAACTTTTTAATAAATTTGTTCAGGCTAAAAATACTTTTATTGAAAAGGGCGGAACGGGTTTGGGCTTGGCCATAACTAAGAGTATTATTGAGTCGCACGGAGGAATAGTTGGAGTAGAGTCGGTTGAGGGGCAAGGATCAACGTTTTATTTTACCCTGCCAACAAATTAGTAAAATTTTTAATATAAAAACATGACAAATACAAAGAAAAAAATTCTTATTGTAGAAGACTCAGAAAGTTATCTTTTTATTCTTTCGGAAACTTTGAGGGGAGAAGGATTTATTGTGAGTACCGCTAAAAATGGAGAGGAAGGTTTAGATGCCGTAAAAAATGATAATCCTGATTTGATTATTTTAGATATAACGATGCCTAAAATGGACGGCATAACCATGTCTAAGAAATTGAAAGAAGCTGGCATAAGCGCACCGATTATATTTTTAACCAACATGAGCGACTTAGAACATATTAACGACGCCATGGAAAACGCAGAAAAATATGTTGATTATATTGTTAAGGCTGACACGAGTGTGGATGATATCGTTGCCAGAATCAAAGAAAAATTAAATCATTAATAGACACAACAGCACAAATAAAGATGAGAGACCCTAGATATATTTGTCTTGGGTTTTTTGTTTGAGCACCTCATTGAAAAATTATACTTTTGTGATATAAATATAGTAATAGGGGCGTGGTGAAATGGTATCATATCGGTCTCCAAAACCGTTGGTCTGGGTTCGATTCCCAGCGCCCCTGCATAACAGAACTTTTAGTGTAAAGTTCTTCTATTTCGGCTCTATTTAGCCCGATTTTAAGAGGTTCTAACCTCTTATTTTCTTTTACGACATCTTTTAAGGGGATTAGTGTATGCTCCAAGTCAATTGCTATCATTTCGTCTTTTAGCAGGAGGTTCGAACCTAATCGTGATAAGACTGATTTTTTGCTATAAGGCTCTCCTTTTTCTAATTTTGCTTTTGCATCTCTGGCAAAATCAAAGACCTCATCCGCCTTTTTTACAAACGCATCAACATCATTCCCAGTTGTATTAAAAACATTCTCCCAGTGCTTCTTGTCTGCCATTAAGGGATCTTTTTTCATTTTAAATTCTTCTTCGTTTATTTCGCCGTTGGCTCGCATATCAATCAAACCGGATATTTTCTTCAAACATTCTTTATACGCTCTATTTTGTGTATCAAGCACGGACTCGTTTGTTATCACTTTACTGGCATTATTCTCTTTAACCCATTTCAATCCATATTCGTGCAGGTCAGCGGGAATAGTAAGGTCATCAACAGCCAATTTGATTTGTCTTTCTAATTCTTTTTGCTCAATATATTTTTGTGTGCATTTTTTGTCTATCCTTTTCGTGCAATGATAATAAATATAAGTGTGTGTATTGCCGTTTTTTTGCCTCTTAATTTTCTCCTCGGCTGTTATCATAGCTCCGCACTCACCGCATCGCATAAGCCCCGTAAAGGCGAAAATATGCGTCTTGGGACGAGGTTTGCCCTTCCTACCGAGAATCACCTGTATTTTGTCGTATTCTTCCGGAGTCATCAAGGCTTTATAGGTTCCTTTATACCAAAGCCCGCTCCCTCTTGGATATTCAAACATCCCGTAATAAACAGGGTTTGTAAAAATATAATACATTGTGTTAATGCTCATTTGTTTGCCACTGGGCATTCTAAAGCCCCATTCGTTTGTTGCCATTCTTCTAACTGCTGGGGCAGAGTAAAGACCCGTAAGCATCGTATCGGCCATTTTTCTAACTAAATCAAACCTTTCAGGATCCGGGTAAATTTGCTTATTACCTCGCTCTTCATATTTATTATTTTTATAACCAGTGGGAGCTGGGGCAGGGTACAGCCCCTTTTCGCATTTTGTCCTTAAACCCCTTTTAACATCTATTCCCTTGTTATCATTTTCCAGTTTTGCTTGACTACAAAACAAACTAAGTAGAAATTTGTCATTGGGAGTATCGTGAAATGTTTGGCTGGGAGTTTTAACTTCAAGCAACTTTTTTTCATCCATTAAATAAACAATCCTTCCAGTGTCAACGGAATTCCTTGATATTCTCGAAGCATTCCATACTAAAAGTCCATTAGCAAAACCACTTTCCATTTTTGCGATTACTTCGGCGAATTTGGGCCTGCCGGGTTTTTTAGCCGAGTGAGATTCTTCTATTGTTTCAACCACTTTCAAGTTCTCCCGTTTGGCAACAGCTTCAAGCTCGTTCCTTTGTGATTCAATAGATAAAACCTGCCTATCTTCTGTTTCGGAAGACTTACGGCAATAAATAATATATTTAATTGGTTGATTCGTGTTTTGCATAATTTTACAAACTAAAAAGGGCCGGAAGCAAAAGTTAATTGTTGAGGTTAACAGAGTCCCGACCCTTTTTAATATCCTATTTTTTTTAATAAGCGGAACTTTTGCTTAATCCATTAACCTCAACAATTTTATTATATCATTTTTCATCAAATCAGTCTATAAGGAATACATGGCTGGTATGATCTACCTGTTCTGTAATTCTCCTTTTTATCTTGTTATATTCTTGGATGGCGCGGATTTTCGCATTCAAGTCAGAATGTTGGGTGATAATAAATAATAATTGTTTGTCTATAAACGAATTATTCAAACCCTCGGACTCCAACAACTTATTGAGATGCTCACAAATGATTACATTTGATAACAATCTTGATGCAGCACTTTGAGCCGACTTATACCAGCCCTTTTTCACTCGGTCTGGCTTATAGGCCTTAATGTATGCCTGGGTTCCATTACCGAAAAACTCTCTATCCGTGGCATAGAGCTTACAAAAAAGTTCTTGTTTGGGGTTTAATTTATTGTTTTGTTTTTTTGTATTTGTCATAATATTTTGTTCCGATGTCCCGATACATTGCGAGAGCATATAGTATACAAAATGTGTATACTATATGCCCACACTTGGCGTCGGTACATCGGTAGAATTAAGATTTTCTATTTGAATCTTTTCTCCCGTAATAGGATCGTATATTTCTCCCAAACAATCGGGGTATAGTCTGGCTAATTCTTCAACGCTGGGGATGATAACCGTATCTTCGGTTTTGTGTTCAGCTAAAGCATACTGCGCCGCTTTGGAGCCCCTGTGCTCTTCTTTGATCTCGAAGTACCCTCGTTCAAATGCAGGGGCAAACCATTTGCTGGCCGTATCATAGTCATCGCCTGTTTTTTGGGATAGTTCTCTTATGGTAAACGTTTCATCCTTTCCTTGCTCTTTTTTTCTTTCCAATAATTCTTTTGCTGTTTTCATCAGCTGTTTGCTTTTAGGCGGAAGTTCAAATATCGTCTGGCGGAGTACATCCTCCGCGATCACTTTGGCTATATGGTAATCAGCTAAAGTTGAAACCAAATATTCCTTGCCGTGTTTTTCTTCTTTTTGTCTTTGGAACTGGTATAAAACAGTTATTACTTCTATCAGAGCCAATAGTCGACCGTAATCCCTTCTTACTCGGATAACTTTACGCGGGAATTTTTTTCTAATTTCTTCCACATACGGAATTAAAACCGGGTACGCTTTTATAATTTTTTGAATGTTTCTGAACTTTATCAGCTCTTTCTCTGAAATTTCTTGGATGCCTCTGTATTTTGCATCTGTCATTTCAAAAGTGTTTAATGTCTGCTCTTCACTGTTATCTCCGTAAAAGGAAAAACACCTTGTTTCATTTTCGGGATGTATATTCGGACTGGTTGTGGTTGTTATAAACGCGACTGGTCCATCCACTTCTTTTATTACCGTTTCATACTCTCCGGTTTCGGGATTTTTCACGGTGATCTGCAGTTTTAATTTTTTTTCCGATTGCATTGTCCTGATGGAATAATCGGTCTGCTCTGTCCCTGGTTTTTCGAATAGCACTATTATTTTGTGTTTGAAGGCGTCTTTTTTGGCATGGTAGAAGCTCATTTTTGTGGCATCGCTTATATCCACATAACAATCCTTTGGATACAACATTAAAATTTTACTTACCGGATATGATTTACCCACCGAGCTCTCGCCCTTTCCAGTAAGTGAAACGGGCGAATCCAAAATTCTGGAAGTTCCGCTTAAATAAATCAGGAGGCAGTTTTTTTCTTCTCTAGCTATGAGAAGTTTTGAGAAAAGGCATTTTATGTCGTAAAGAAGCGTGGGCGATTTTAATAATTTTTCAGCTTCTGAAATTTCTTCTTCTGTTATAGGCGTTTCTTTTACGTCCTCTTTTTTATTGGAGACGAAGAGTCTTTTTAATATTTCTTCAATATCGATTATTTGACCTTTTATTTTTTCATTAGTTTCATTTTTTTCGTTTTTGGTACAATCATTTGCAAACATTTTTCTACTATGGGCAGAGCTCAAAAGAAATCTATTCTTATTTAGTACTTTGTTATCTTGAGACAGCGTAATTGTTGCCCTTGTCCCATCTTTTTCATTTTCAATTGAGCATACTTGGTATTCAAAGCTTTCTTTTTTTATCCTTACAACTCCAAACTCGCTTGTGTCAATTTTATATTCTTGGAGATTGGGCGGCAGTTGATATATATGATTTTCTTCGCCCTTTCCAACAGTTTTCTTTAAGTACTCATCGCTTGCATCAATATTTTTCCCAGAAGGATTAATACGCAAAAGTGCTACAACTTCTGGCTTAGTAAATCCATGTGCAATTAACAGCTGGGTAGCCCCCATGTCATAGCCAGAACGGCTGTTGTCCTTCGGCATTTTTCTTTCGCCAAACCATGTTTCTTTCAGCTTTTTATCATTTTCCAGCGCAATATTTAATCGAGCTTCGAGTTCTGGAGATACATTGGCAGGTATCTCGCCAAAGCTTTGAGAGTTGTTATTTGCTGATTTACTTTTTCCTTCAACCCAAAAGAATGATTTTAATTCATCCAAAGTATAAATTTTCTCATTACCTTTTTCTTCGGTAATTAAGTATGGGTCTGATTTAAGATGATAGTATCCCGGTATTCTCAAGATTCGAGTAACGTCCTTTACGGGATCTCCCATGGCACCATGCTTTTTAGAAAATTCGATAACGCCATTAATAATATTGATATATTTTGTCTGAGTTTCTTCATCAATTTTGTCTTCATCTATGAACCATTTTGGCTGTAACCCATTCTTGGTAATAACATACACTGAAGCGGAGCAATGATTATCAAAGGCAGTTATTAATTCTCTTTTTCTTTTTTCCCGCTCTTCAACTGGCATGCCATCCGAATCTTTACATACATCGACATCTGCGAAAACCTCATTGAGTTTTGAAAGAAATTCTTTTCGCCGCTTTGTTAAATTAGGTTTATTAAGCTTAGATCGTAGTTCATTTAATTCTTCGCTTGTTGCAGCGAAACAGTTGGCGGTTTCAAAATTGCCATATCCTTTTTCATTCAATTCTTTTAAATAGCTATCAGTTGGTTCTTCTAGGGTTATAGGACTTTTTTTCTTGTCTTTATCAGAGAAGCAAACGACTAATCTTTTTCCATTTTTTTTATTTTTTTCGTTCATAACGCTCGCCGTTTCTGATGTAGACTTTAGGCTAGCGAGCGTTATCTCTTTCGCCTAAAGCCAACATCAAAAACAAAGTTAATTTTTATTTAATATTACTCACATTATTATTTTTAATATTTTTGAATAAGCGAGGGTCGTCGCCGTATACGGCATCATAAAGAGCCACAAAGTTGTTGGCTCGACGGGTTGCTTCTTTGTCGGAAAGCTGTATTTTGTAATTTTTAAAATACAACTGTTTAAATTCTTCGATGGCGATTTTCGGTAGCATACCCAATTTTCTCACAACAGAGAAACTTACCTCAATCTTACCAGCGCAAACAAAAAAGCCGGTTTTTATTCGGCATTTTGAATGTATAATTTACAGGTAAGTAATTGGTAAGTATTGGTAAGTTATTTTTTTGTTTTTCTTTTCCTACGGATTAAATATTGTTTTTCCGTTATAGGTTCTGTTTTTATATCTGGATTAAGTTTTGCATCGTCGCCTCTGCCAGTAAAAATCTCCGTTGGTTTATATTTACCACCCATATAGATTGGGCATTTTTGGGTATTATAATTAAAATAATCTGCCATATCTTTTGAAATTGTTTTAACATTACTCCTCGTTTCTGGTCGCATATTCCTTTCCTCGGTCTCTTTAATAAAAATTTGCCACCATTCTGAGTAATCTTTTATCTCCTTCGTTTCGGCAAGGTTGTCATTAACGGCAATTAACTTTTTACCGTCTTTCATTTTTATTATAGTTATTTTTTTAATTTTTTCTCCGCCGACATTTTTTAGGGAGATAATTTGTTTTTTTCTCAAATATTTAATGAAGTCTTTGGGGCAATATTCTATATTTGTAACAACCATGTGAATCGGGTGATCGTCAATTGTTGCTTCTTCAATGGAGTTGTAGTATTCATAATTATTTAATATCTCTGGGCTTCTTTCAACCGCAAACACGGAGGGCTTCGAGTTTCCTTTTTTTGGGAATATTTCTTTTTCTTCCAACTTACTATATTCTTTAATTGCTTTTTGTTTTTTTAGTTCTTCTAGGATATTTTTTCCCTCTTCTAAGGTGGCTGGTTCATCTATTTCGCTCAAATAAATTTCTACTTTTTGTTCAGCTCGTTGTTCCGCGTCAGAAAAAGATTCAGCAGATTTCATTAAATCTCTTAATATCTGGTCCTTATATTCGGCTCTACATTTTTCATCGTTATCCATCAACATTGTTGTAATTTACCTTCATTTTGGCATTTTTAGAGGTAGTTATCAATAACGGGAAGTGCGTGTTGAAATTTGTGTCAAAAAGGACTAAATTAGAGTTATATTAATGAAAGCAAAATTTAGAAAAAAGCCAACATATTTTGAATACGTTGTTTTAGATATTGAAACAACGGGTTTGGATCTAGAACATTCTTCCATAATTGAAGTGGGGGCTGTTTTGATTAAGAATAATAAAATCAACGGGTCATATTCGTCTTTTATCAAATATGAAGGCGTGATACCTGAAACAATAAAAAGGGTTACCGGGATTAGCGAAGATATGTTGAAGAATGCCCCGGATTTAGCAAAAGTTTTGTCTCGACTTAAAGATTTTATCGGGGAAAACCCAGTTGTTGCACACAATGGTTTTTCTTTTGATTTTCCAATGCTTGAAAGGCACGGGTTTAAGCTTGGCGAGAAATATGATTCAATGGAGTTTGCTTTTTTTGTTCTGCCAACGAATGTAATAGGGCATTCAACCGCCGCATTAACACAGTACTTTGGCATAAAAGAAATGCCTCACCGGGCATTGGCTGACAGTCAGATTGAGTTTGAAATAATTGATAATTTACAAAAGGAATACTCAAAGAGAAACAAAAAGAAACGTGAAGCGTTAAATTATTTAGCAAAAGCTATTGGATGGTGGTGGTGTAATTTTTTGTCGGGAGATGAGAAGCGGGTTGAAAGTATTTCTGATTTAGTTTCCCAATACGAACCTTACAGAAAAGAGAACGCATCCCAGGAAATGTTAGAGTTTATCGAGAGCAACAAAATTGATGTTGCGGAAATGGATAAATTTTTTAATCCATCTCTGCTTCCAAAACCCTCTGATTCAGAAATGGATTATTCTGAAGACAGACCGGAGCAAAGGAAAATGGCTTCGATTGTTGCCTCGGCTTTCAATGAGCACAAACACGCTGTTATAGAGGCGGGGACAGGAATAGGAAAATCAAAGGCATATCTTACTCCCGCACTTCTGTTTTCAATGAAAAATGGAGTACCGGTTATTATTTCAACGCACACAAAAGCATTGCAGGACCAGCTCTTTGTTAAAGAGATTCCGCATTTAAGAGATATTATAAATCCAGATTTACGGGTTGCTTTGTTAAAGGGAAAGAAAAATTATGTATGTTTGCAAAAGTTTGAGGAATTTAGCGAAGAAGTTCAGGCAGAGTTATCGCAAAGGTCTTTGTATGAATTTGGACAAGAAGGCATTAAATTTTCAACCAGGCTGTCGTATCTTTTAATCGTTTCCTGGATTGTAGAAACGGAAAGGGGGGACTGGGATGAGCTTCCATATTGGTTTAAGGAAAGAATTCCAAAAAGAATTGAGCAAGATGTTTGTAATTTCGACGAGCTTTGTGGAAACGGAACGTGCGAACTTTACGAAAAGCAGAAATGTTTTTTGGCAAAGGCACGAATAAAAGCAAAAGACGCTGATATTGTTGTGGTGAACCACGCATTAACTCTTTCCGGAATTGTAGTTGAAGAAGAGAAGTCGGAAGAAGGCGATGAGGTTAAAAAAGTTTATAGTCACACTGTTTTTCCTGGAGAAGCTAAATTTTTGGTATTTGACGAGGCACATTATTTAGAGGACGATGCTACATCTGCCTGGGAAAATATAATTTCGTATGATGGGGCACAGTATCTTTTTAATAGATTATTTGGTAAATCTGGTGCCAAGTCTTATTTGGAAGGCATCGCAAGAGATAATCCTGAGTTGGTTCCAAAGTTTGAGGAGTTTGATTCTAAAGAAAAAAGCGTAAAAGCAAATGCAGGCAATTTGTTTGATTTAATTCTCCCGCAGGCAGTGCCAGAAAATAATAGCGATGGGTTCAGCACTTATGCAATGCTCGGTGAAGTGCCAGCTGGTATAAGGGAAGCAATAAATACTTCTTTAAATAATATAAGAATAAATTTTAAAGATGTGGTAAAAATCATTGATACATTTTCCGACCAAAGCAGTTCTTCTAGGGTTCAGAAAATTTTGCAGGTCAAGATTAAAAACATCAAAGTATTCATTGAATCCATTGATAGTGTTTTGAGCGAAGGAAAGGAATACATTAAATATCTTGAAAGGTTTGGTCGTAGTGTTGAAATCAAAGCCACGCCGCTTTCGGTTGCACATTATTTAAAAGATTACGTTTACGATAATTTTTCCTCTGTAGTTATGACTTCTGCAACGCTTACTGTGAATAAGAGTTTTAATTTTTTTGCCGATAGATGTGGAACTTGTTTTATTGATAAAGAACAAATCGGTTACCATTTGTTAAAATCATCTTTTGATTATGTAAGACAAGTGAAATTTTATGTTCCAGAGGGGATTGCTTATTCGGGTGGCAAAGACAAGCATTTTGAAAAGAGTGTAGAATTTTTGGAAAAGGCAATTTTGGCTTCCGACGGCGGGGCGTTGGTTCTTTGTATGAGCCATAAGCAGGTTGATGCTTTATATAGTTTGCTGTTGGGACCATTGTCTGAAAACAATATTTGGTTGTTGAGGCAGAATAGGGGCGTTTCTGTTGGAAGCGTGGTAAGAGATTTTAAAAGAAGCGTGAACTCTGCTTTGATTGGGACTGAAAGTTTGTGGCAGGGGATAGATGTGCCAGGGATGGCGTTGAGAAGCTTGTTTATTTATAAAATTCCTTATCGTATGCCGTTTCATCCTGTATTAAAAGCAAGAAAACAAGAGATTGAGGATAGGGGCGGTGATAGTTTTGCAGAGTATTATGAGCCGCTTTCCGCCTTGATGTTGAAGCAGGGTTTTGGCAGGTTGATTCGCAAGTGTACCGATTCTGGTATCGCTGTTTTGCTAGACGAGGATTTGTTAAATAAACCACGATTATTAAATTCCTTACCGGATGGCGTGGTCCCGCAGAAAGCAAGTCCGGAATTTATAATAAAAGAATTTCAAAAGTTTTTAAAACAGTTTTGCTTATAAGGACGACTGATTGAAATTTATGTCAAAAAGGAGTAAATTAAGTAATATAAATATCTATTATGTTTTTAAGTGATAATGAAAAAAGAGACGTAATTAAATACTTGGAGGCAGGGAAACCATTGCCGGATAAGTACCGTTTTTTATTGTTTAAAGACGATCGTGAGGTTGAGCTTTTGTGGAACGGAAAAACAAATGAAGTAACCAATGTTGTTTTGCCATTTCAGGTTATAGAACAAATAGATGAGCCAAGGGGCGAGGATAAAATTGGTTTACAGAGTTCTCTTTTTGATACTACTGGCAGACAAATAACTGGCTGGACTAACAAATTAATTTGGGGAGATAACAAACTTATTCTTTCATCTTTGAAAAATGGTCCATTACGAAAAGAAATAGAAGCACAGGGTGGTTTAAAACTTATATACATTGACCCTCCATTTAGTGCGGGCATAGATTATACAATTGGTGTAGAAATTGGTGATGGTGAGATAGTGCAAAAATCACCATCAGTAATTGAAGAATTTGCATATCGTAATACTTGGGGTGCAGGTGGTAATACTTTTCTTTCTATGCTTTATGAAAGAGTCAAACTGATGAAAGATTTACTATCTGATGATGGTATTTTCTTTTTTCGTATTGATTGGCATTGGGGCCACTATGCTAAAACAATGCTGGACGAAGTTTTTGGCAAAGATAGTTTTCAGAGTGAAATTATTATTAATAGAATAAAAAAAAATATAACTGAGCAGGGAAAAGCTTCTTTGCCAACGGCAACAGACTCACTGTTTGTTTATTTTAATAACAACGCTAAATTTCGTCATATAGACAAGGTGCTAGAAAATGAACGAGAAGGTTATTGGCGCGCTTCGGATGATAGTAGCGGAGAACGAAGACCTAGAGAAAGGATAATTAGTGGAAAAACTTTTTATCCGCCAGCTGGAAAACATTTTAAATTTAGTCAGGAAAATATGCAAAAAATGCATACTGACGGTTTAATACGCATAAATCCAAATAATCAAGATAAGTTGCAGTATTGGGTAAAAGCTAAAAGTACTGAAACTATGGATACGAATTGGACCGATATAGCTGGATATGCTTTTAAGACAGGTTATCCCACAGAGAACGCGGAGCCTCTTTTAGAAAGAATAATTGAGATAAGCACGAAAGAAGGCGACCTAGTGGCAGATTTTTTTAACGGTTCTGGAACCACAACAGCAGTAGCTGAACAGATGGGCAGAAAATGGATTGGAACTGATATTGGAAAATTTTCTATTCATACTGCTCGTAAAAGAATGGTTGGTGTGCAGAGAGAGCTTAAAAAATCTGGGAAAAATTTTAGGGCATTTGAGATACTTAATGTTGGTAAATATGAACGAGATAATTTTTTGAACAGTAATGACGATTTGCGAGCGGAAGAAAAGGCACAGCAATCCGAGAGAAAGGAAAAGGAGTTTGTAAGACTAATTCTTTCTGCGTATAAAGCCGAAGTGATTGACTCCTTTGTGAATATCAATGGCAAGAAAAGAGATAGATTGGTGGTTGTTGGACCAATCAACACCCCAGTATCTTCAAAATTGATACAAGAGATTATTTCTGAATGCAAAGATAAAGGAGTTAGTAAAGTAGATGTACTTGGTTTTGATTATGAGATGGGGTTAGATTTCCAGGAATATAAAAATCAAGGGATTGATGTAGCGTTTAGAATTATTCCAAGAGATGTTTTTGATAAAAAGGCAGTAGAGAAGGGTCAGGTTAAATTCTATGACGTAGCTTTTGTAGAAGTAAAAACAATAATAAGGGGCAAAGTTAATAATAAAGAAGTCCAAGTTGAACTTAAAGACTTTTCTGTTTTTTATAATCAAGATAATTCTGGAGAATTAGTGGAGGCTCTTAAACCTGGCGGGGCCAAGGTTGTTATAGAAAATGGACAAGTGGTTAAAATATCAAAAGATAAACTAACGGAAATTGTTGAAAAAGAAATTCTAACCAAAAAATGGAGCGATTGGATAGATTATTGGGCAGTTGATTTTGATTTTGCCAGTCGGAAAGAAATTATCAAGGTTATGGAAGATGGTAAAGCAAAAGAGGTTTGGACTGGAGATTATATTTTCGATAATGAATGGCAAAGTTTTAGGACAAAAAAGAACAGAAATCTTGATTTGATTTCTGCCCCCAAAGTAGTTTCGAAAGGAAAATACAAAGTCGCAATAAAAGTTGTTGATATTTTCGGGAACGATACAACAAAAGTAATTGAGATAGAAGTATAAAAGTATAGAAGTATTATGGCCAGATTAACAAAAATTCAAATTAAGAATTATCGGTCGGTTAAAGATTCAGGTGAAGTTTTTATTACAAAACTATTTGCTCTAATAGGTAGAAACAATACAGGTAAGTCTTCGTTTCTGAAGGCAATTCAGGTGTTGTTTGGCGAGATAAAAGAGGTTGCCATATCAGATTATCACAAGAACGGACCTGATCCGATTGAAATTATAGGTGTTATCAAAAAATGGGATAAGGAAGAAGAGAAAGAATTAAAAATTAAAGTTTTTTGCGCTAAGGGAGAAAAGCCGAAATATTTTATTAACGATGATGAGAAGGGGTTCGCCGCTTATATAAAAGCTGTGCCATCGCTCTTAGTTATCCCTGACCGAAGAGATGCAGCTGAATTTTCAACTGCCGGAAACAAAAATACTCTTTTAAAAAAGATACTCGCTGAGCGTAAAAATGTAAACCAAGAAGAATTAGATGGTATTTCAAGGAAACTGGAAGAAGTAAAAAGGATTGAAGCTACAGAAGTTTCAAAATTGATCACGGGAAGATTTTGCGAAATAACACAGGAAAAAACGTTTGAGGTAAAAATAGAACCAGACGTCGATGTTGATAAAAGCACGACTCATACGAGTACCCTGGTTGATAGAGATATACCGAATGCCCCAACAGTCGGAATAACTGAGTCTGGCACGGGCATGCAAAGCATGTACCTGCTCACCCTGCTTGATGTATATGGGGATATTTCTCGTAAATCTGATGATGGTATCCTGATTATCGAAGAACCAGAAGTATATTTGCACCCGGATTACCAACGGCGCATGTTTATCGCCATGCGCAAGATTGCAACCAATAATCAAGTCATTTTTTCAACACATTCTCCTATTATGATTTCCGAAATTTGGCTTACAGAAAGCGTGCGTCAAGTGCGATTAGAAAGCGGTGAAACAAAAATAGAAGAAGTAAAAGTGGAAGAGGTTATTAAAGAGCTTGGTATTCGATACGAAGATGTTTTAAATCCAAAGCTTGTTATATTTGTTGAGGGTAGGAGCGACGTAGCCTTTTACGAAAAACTGGGTCTTAAAACGAGTGATAAAGTTGCATTTGTACCAACCGACGGTTTCCGTTCAATGCATTATTTTGCCTACGTTAAAATCATTTCTAGTGAAAATGTCGGGAGCACTTTTATCGCAATTGCCGATAGCGATGGTGAGGAGCCAGAAAAACGAATAGCTAATTTTAGAAAAGAAATAGAGGGGCAATTTAAAGAACCATCTGAAAAAATGTTGAAACGTATCAATGACCCGAAGTGTCTTTTCGTGCTTGAAAAATACTCAATAGAATCATACTTCTTAACAGTCGAAACCCTTTTTGCATCTTTTCCTATGGTTGAAAGAAGTGATATAGAAAAAATAGTTACACATTACCATTCGTTTTATAAACAAAAGTTGTCGGAGGTAAAAGATAAAAACGACCTTGGTCAGTTTCAAAAGTATGCAGGGCCGAAATTACTATTCGATAAGATGGAAAGGGGCGGAGATGTTAATTTAAATTTTGAAAACGCTTATTACTCCTTTTGGGGTGATAACGAAGACTTTAAGCGGGTACGTGAACAACTAATTTTAGAATGTGAAAAATTAGGAAATAGTTGGTTTAACCACATACTTTCACACACGGACCTCGAACAATTTGACGAATTAATCGCAATTCGAAAAAAGATAACAGCACTCATTTAATTATGGCACTACATAAAGATTTTCCAAAAAATCCATACGTAATCTTAGACCCGAGCATTCGGTGGTTTCCGGCTGACGAAGATTTGCGTGAAAAAGGATATGATAAACTCCTGCCTCCTTTGGTTGCTGAATTACGCAAACAGGTAAAAGTTTGGCGTGATAAAAACTATGAAGGTGCAAGCGATACTTCAAAGGCGCTCTTGAATTGGTGGTTTAAAGAAGAACATATAATTTATGATAAAGATGGAATATCGTCTCAGTTTCAATACTATTTTGCTCAAAGAGAAGCGGTAGAGACGGTTATTTGGTTGTATGAGGTTGCAAAGGTAAAAGATAAATATGACCTTATACGATATAACTCAACAGGCGTATTGAGCGCAGGAATGTTTACTGAGGATTGGCTGCGTTTTGTAATTAAGATGGCCACGGGAGCGGGCAAGACAAAAATAATGAGTTTAGCTGTAGCATGGGCATATTTTCACAAAAAGTATGAACCAGATTCTAAATTGGCAAAGAATTTTCTTTTAATAACTCCCAACGTTATTGTGTTTGAAAGAATAAAAAGCGATTTTGAGGGTTTAAAGATATTTTTTAGCGATCCAGTGTTGCCGGATAATGGTTATCAGGGACAGAACTGGCAAGATGATTTCCAGGTTACATTACATTTGCAGGATGATTTAAAAAGTATTTCTGATACTGGAAATATATTTTTAACTAACATACATAGAGTGTTCGAGGGAGATGTGAAAGAGGCAAGTGCAGAAGACGAAGACACTTCTGCGTACTTTTTAGGGCATCGACCGTTTACAAAAACAAACGATTCTATTGTTGATTTGGGAATGATTGTGAGAGATATAAATGAACTGATAATTATAAATGATGAAGCCCACCATTTGCACGATGAAAAGTCTGCATGGGTAAAATCTATTGAAGATATAGATAACCGATTAAAACAAAAAGGATCTCACCTATCTTTGCAACTGGACTTAACTGCTACGCCGAAAAAAACTGACGGCTCTATTTTTGTGCAAGTGATTTCTGATTATCCGCTTGTTGAAGCTATACATCAAAGAATTGTAAAAAACCCAGTGGTGCCAGATGGAGCAAGTAGAGGAAAACTGAAAGAGAACCAAAGTTCTTTATTTAGTGAAAAATATAGGGATTACATAAATCTTGGTGTTGAAGAATGGAGAAAGACTTATGAGACGCTAAAGCCGATGGGCAAAAAATCAATTCTTTTTATCATGACAGACGATACAAAGAATTGCGATGAAGTAGCTGAATATATCAAGATAAGTTTTAAGGATTTAAAAGACGCCGTTTTAACTATTCATACCAATAAGAGCGGAGAAATTTCTGAAACAGTTTCAGGAAAAAATAAAGAAGAGTTGGATTTGCTTCGAAAGCAGGCAAACGATATTGATAGTTGGGAAAGTCCGTTTAAAGTTATTGTTTCAGTTATGATGTTGAAAGAAGGTTGGGATGTTAAAAATGTTACTACAATTGTTGGATTAAGACCTTATGCAGCCGATTCAAAAATTCTGCCGGAACAGACATTGGGCAGGGGATTGAGAAGAATGTTTTTTGGGAGAGATGATGTTGAAGAATATGTGAGCGTGGTGGGGACTCCTGCATTTTTAGATTTCGTGGAATCAATAAATGGTGAAGGAGTGATTATTGAGAAGAGAGCGATGGGAGTTGGAGAAAAACCGATTACGCCAATGGTTATTGAAGTAGATAAAGAAAATCCCAAAAAAGATATTGAAAAATTAGATATTGAAATTCCCGTGATGTCTCCGAGAATACAAAGAGAGTATAAGAATCTTGCAGAATTGGATGTTTCTAAATTCGGAAATAAACGAGTTGCGGTAAAAACTTTTTCTGAAGAGGAAAAAAGGGAGATCGTTTTTAAAGATGTGGTTGATAAAACAACGCACCACACAACCATATTAACAGGAAGCATAGAGCCTGATTATCAAAGTGTTATAGGTTTTTTTGCTCAAGCTATAATGAGGGAATTAAGACTGTTTGGTTGCTATGATATTTTATTCGGCAAAGTGAGAGAGTTTGTTCAAAATTATTTGTTTGATACCCAAGTTGATTTATCAGATCTGAATGTACTAACAAATTTATCTGAAACTGAGTATATACGATTGGTTAAAGATTCCTTCAAAAAAGCTATTAATGAATTGACTGTTCGGGACAAAGGAGATACTGAAGTTAAAAATTATATCAAAATCAGTGAAGCAAGGCCGTTTGTGGTAAACGATAAATCTTATTTTATACCAAAGAAGTCAGTTTTTAATAAGATTGTGGGTGATAGCAATTTTGAGTTAGAATTCGCTCACTTCATTGAGGAATGCGATGACGTTATTTCTTTTTCAAAGAATTTTCAAAACAAAGAAGCGAGTGCGTTAAGAATTGAATATAAAAACTCAGAAGGATTTATTGCGACATATTATCCGGATTTTTTTGTTAAAAAAGATGATAAAACAGTTTATATTATTGAAACAAAAGGCCGGGAAGAAGATGACGATAAGTTAAAATTTGAACGTTTACAGAAGTGGTGTGAAGATGTGAATGACAGGCAAAACAAAATGGTATATAAGGCACTATATATAAAACAGGAAGATTGGAAGAAAGGTAGAATTAAAAATTTCGAGGAAGTCGTAAAGGTGTTTGGAAAATAAAAAATAATAGTAAATAAAGTTTATGACAGATTTATTATCCATACTTTTAATAATTATTGGAGCAATATTGGGTTATTTAGTCGCATGGTTCATAAAGAACAAGGAAATTAATCTTAAAAATAAAGAAATAACTATTAAGGACCAAGAAATAGCGATTGAAAAACGAGCACTTGAAGAAAGGAGCAAAGATGTGGACCAGCTCGAATCTCGCTTTAAAGCTGTCGCCGGTGATGTTCTGCGTGAACATTCTAAAGATTTCTTGGGTGAATTTGAAAAAGCTAGAAAAGTTAATAATACTGATTTAGAGAATAAAGAAAAGAATTTTGAGAAAATTGTGGAAGGGTTAAGTAAATCAATGGAAACTGTTGATAAAAAAATGGTGGAGTTTGAAAAAACCAGAGCAGAACAAGCAGGAGCTTTAGGAGAAAGTATAAAAAATGTATTAGATACTGGATCAAAAATGCAAGAAACAGTTCTCTCTCTTAAAAGTGTTTTGTCTTCAGCTAGTGCTGTTCGAGGAAGATGGGGAGAATTGCTTTTGAAAACTATTTTAGAACAGTCCGATTTGACTGAGGGCGTTAACTTCCAGACACAAGAAACGATTGTAGGAGATAATGCTAATTTGCGACCAGATGTAATTATAACTCTGCCCAATGGCTTACAATTAGCAATTGATAGCAAGGCGAGCCTAGAAGAGTTTTTTAAAGCTGTGGAAGAAAAAGATTTTGAAAAGAAGAAAGAACATATAGTAAAATTGGCACAAAATATCAGAGGACATATAAAAGATCTCGCAAGTAAGGAATACCAAAAACATTTAGATAAAAGGATTCCTTATGTTGTAATGTTTATACCAAGCGAAGCAGCTATAAGAGCTGTGGCCGAAGAGGATATTAGCATATATAGAGAAGCTCAAGAAAAAAGAGTCATGTTGGCAAGTCCCGCTACAATAATGCCATTATTGTTATTAATCGCTCATGCATGGAAGCAACAAAAAACCGTAGAGAATGCCTCTAAGCTTGCTGAAGAGATCGTTGATTTGGGTGGGAGAATTAATACATTCTTGGGGCACGTGACGGGCATGGGATCATCTCTTTCCAGCGCAACAAAGAAATTTAATGAGGCAATAAGTTCGTGGGATACAAGAGTCTACCCGAAAATTGAGCAAATAAATATATTGGGAGGGAATATAAAGGCTGAAAATCAAATCCAAAAAATAGAAATTGAGCCTCGTCAACCTAATAAACTTTTATCAGGCGACGCATCAGAAAAATAATTTTATGGCCACCAGAAGAAAACCAATTAGTTTAGTAGAAAAGAAGATTGCATTTCAAAAAACGGGTGGCCGTTGTCATATTTGCGCTAAAAGATTAAAATTTGATGCTAAGAGTGGGGAAGTCGGAAGATGGCAAGTTGATCATATTCATCCTAAAATACGAGGAGGAAAAGACGGTTTGAATAATTATTTAGCAATATGTAGCAAGTGTAATCGTTTGCGTTGGTATCTTGATCCTAAGAGAATTAAAAAAGTTCTTCAATACGGAGTAATTGCTTGTAATTTAGTGAAGAATAAAACTCTTTTAGGAAAAGAACTACACAAGATTCATTCACAAAAGAAAAAACTGAATAAAAGACGAAGGAAAATTAAAAAGAAGTAAATAATAGAAAAATTTAGAGATTTGTGATAAAGTAAAATTACAATTAAATAAGTAGAACCTAACCCTTGTGGATTTATTCATAAGGTATGGTTCAAAAACCGGTAAAGGATAAAGATCCCATCATGTGGATTTACCTTTACCGGTAATATCTGGAAACGGATATTGAGGGCGCAAGCTCTCGCCATGTGGTGGGCTTTTTGTTTCTGCAGAATTAAATAATAAAAATGCAAGAATATATTTTACCAACAATAATTTTGACCATAAGCGATTTTATATTTCTTCAGAATAAGAAGCCTGATTGGAAAAGGCCAGTTGCATTTGATGACCCATGGGGGCCAATAATTTACATACCATTGGGTTTAATAGGTTTATATTTATTTTTTAATATAAGCATATTGGACCTGCTATTGGGATTCTTTTATTGTGCATTTATAGCACAAATACTATCCTTGCTCATTTACAGAGGAGAGAAAGGAGATAAAAACCAAAGCGGATTTATTAAAAAGAAAGTGTTATGGATTGCCATTATTGGAGTAATTTTTTTTGCTATATTCGCTACTGCCGGTTACGTCGGTATTAAATACTACCAAAACTACTCAAATGATAAATTAGCAGTACAGGAGTCGAATAATAAATTGGTAGCCGCAGAAAAAGAAAAACAAGATGCTGAAATCCAAACGCTAAAAAAAGAAATAGAAAACATAAAAGTCCAGCAAACACAAATAAAAAATAAACCATCTTCACAATCGATAGATATAACAACAAGTGATTTGCAAAAGTATTCATCGGATGTCGGAAAAATATATTGCTATGGAGATAACGGGTCGCAAGCAAGCGGAACCCTTTGGCAGATGGATAGTTTAGAGGGACTGTATGTCATTACTAACCGACATGCAATTGTAGGCAATAATTGCCATATTTTTTTTGAAGACCCTACAAACATCGGAGCTTCAATCGGTAGGTATAAACTCGACACCAATAATATAAAATCTTGGAATAATAAAACAGATGTAGCATTCTTGAAAATTCTCTATCCATCAATCGATTCTGCCAAGCCGTTAAGTTCTCTATCATCTAAAACTTCATCTTTAGTTTTTTGTAGCGATATAATGCCGATAGGCGCACCCGTTGCAGTTATTGGCTACCCAGCATTTGCTCAAAAGACTTGGGGAGGTGGTGGCACACAGGCCTTTCAAGCCGTTACGGAAGGAACAATTAGTGCCTATGACGACACGGTTCAATACTCACCAACTTCCTTACCGGATGTAAATTATTTTATTTCAGCAAAAATTGATAGTGGGAGTTCCGGCGGAATAGTTTTTTCAAAAACCGAAAAGGGATTGTGTGTTTTAGGTATTCCTACTTGGATTTCTTTGGGGAATTATGAAACACAGGGAATGGCGCAGAATATCCACAATGTGACTTATGTAAAATAAATTTATGAAAGAAAAAAGTAAAAACCAAGAGCGTTTTAATTTATTGCAAGGGTATTATCAAGGTAAAAAATTTCATCCTGCGGGTGGGCCGGGAGTTAGCTTGAGTGAATTCCTCTGTAAAATGGGTTTTGATAAACTTGAGGACTTCTCAATATGGTATGAATCTTTGACGCCGGAGGAGATAAAAGGCGGTAAGAAAGATTGGTGTCCCGGCAAATGCTGTCAGTCCAACTTGGTATGGTTGAGATCGGGAAAAGTCCGAAAATAGACACTGGAGATTTTTTATGCTATAATAAAGATGTAGATTGAAAATATAAAGTTGTTTGTTCTAAACAAACCGTTTATGTCTCCCTCTTTTTAGAGGGAAGGCGACCTGGGAAATCTGCGGGGAGCCATATGAAATAAACGACTGATCGTTAAGGCGGTTGGGAGATTTCATTCAGTGTCGAACTGGATTAAAACTCTTAACTGCCTTTTTGGTTGGTCGGCTCCGGAATTACAGTGAGAGATAAAAAACAAAATTATGAAGAAAAATAATAAAAAGAAGATTTGGTTTATCAGGCATGGTGAGAGTTTAGCTAATGCCGATGAAAACTTTAGATCGAATGATTTTTCTGCCGGAGCGGTGGCACTCTCAGGAAAAGGCATCAAACAAGCAGAACAATTACTTGAGCATTTTACATCGGCACCCGATTTGCTTATAACTTCGTCATTTATACGGACAAAACAAACTGCTGCACCACTAATAAAGAAATTCCCGGGTGTGCCTCAAGAGGAATGGCCTCTGCATGAATTTCTATACTTATCCGAAAAAAGGTGTTTTGGCACGACATTTGCCGAGAGGAATCCATGGAAGAAGGAATACTGGGGCAAAAGCGATCCATTACATAATGATGGCGAAGGGTCTGAAAGTTTTATGGATTTTATCGGGCGCGTGAGCAAATCGCTGGAGAAAGCAAAAAACCGGAAAGAAAACTTCATCGTAATTTTTAGCCATGGCTACACAATAGCCGCTATAAAATATCTTATGGAAAAAAGGCCGAAGAAAATTACGTCAGAAGTAATGCGCGATTTCAAGAAGCATTTTAAGGAAAACCCTGTCCCTAACGCCACAAAAGTCGAATTAGTAATTAAATAATAAAAATATGGACGAAGAAAAAGAAATTGAATGGGCCAAAAGCAATATTGATAAAGAAGTGGCGGAAATAGAGACGAACCTCGCGCAGGAAGAAGAACAGTTAGATTTTAAGAGGGATTTCTTTCCTGAAGACAGCGAGGAGATCAATGCCATTAAAAATAAAATTTATACACTCAAAAAAAATTTAGGGAGCTTGAAATGGATACAGCAATTTGGGGAAAAGAGATTGATTGAAATAAGAAGAAAGAAGGTACAGGAAAAAGCAGAAGAATATGAATTTGCCAGAAGAAGAATGTCAGCGCTGCGCACCAAACATCAGTTTTTAGATCACACAGCAAGGGTGTTACGTGGGAGATTTATGGAGCAGGAGTTAATTAGGGCAAAACGATTTAGGATTTTAGATGGTGTTTTGAAGGAGTTATTAGGAGATTCTAATAAAAAAGTTCGCAAACAGTTAAGGACAATACTCGAAATGTGGGAGAGGAGGTTGCTTTTCTTTGATAGGCCGTATAAAGCAAGAGAATGTGTTTCTATCTTGGAAGAAGAAAAGAAAGAAGAAAATAAGCGATTAAATAAACATATAAGAGCACATCCGGAGCCACTTTTATATCATTTATACAAAACCGGGCAGATGACAGACTTAACAGGAGAAGATATAATAGGGATAAACGAATGGGTGAAAAGAAGAAAAGAAGAAAATTCTTTTTGTGAACTCGAAGAGATTAAAATTAAAGAACAAATTTATGAAAAAAGAGAAGTTGAGTGTCAAGCAGAAAAAATGGAAACCTAAGGGATTTATAATGGATGTAACTATCGACATGAAAACTGGGAAAGAAACTCCGGGAAAGCCGATTTTTGCTAAAACACAGGAAGAGGAAGAAAGAATGGAAAAAGAGTTTTCCGAAAGATGGGCAGATGCTTTGAAAACTATTTGGGGAGATAAATTTGATTGGTTTATGAACGGTATAAGTCATTTCATTGATAAATACGGAGAAAAAGAATTTGCAAGGCGATGGGAAAAAGCAATGAAAGATAAATAAAAAGGGGAGCTATGAGCTCCTCTTTTTATGGTTAAGGAAAACTCTGGTATTTTAGTTGGAATTGGGATATAAATAAGTAATTAAGTAGGCTAAATGGCATACAAACTCGCTTGAATAGCGGTTCTAACATTGTCCAAAGCCCACTGCTTTAAGAATTTTAGTCCGTCTTGAGGCGGGCTAAAATTTTAAACTGAGCATTGGGAATCGAACCCGAGGGGTGGGTCGGAGGGGAAGCTTGGCTTCCTCTCCGTGTAGGAAATTATTCAAAACCGAGGGTTTTGAAAGAGGAGCGGAGCGACGATGGGTTCTAGCGAAGCGGATTCCCAGCGCCCCTGCCAGCTCGTTTCTTCCCTGCTAAAACCGTTCCGATTTTGCCTCACGGGGATAGTACGACTAGAACCTTTACGTTGAGTATTATTATATTGTGCGATAAAATCAGAAGGCCACTTTTTAATTGAAGTGTTTTTTTGATATATCGACATAAAAACCTGAGCCAGTATTTCGGGTTATGTTTTATTGACTTATTGCAGTTTGGTAGTAAAGTATAACTGATAGGTCCTTGTCAATACACTCAAACTGAAAAGGAGTCCCAAAAATGCAAGACAGAAATACGTTTAGTATGGCTTTCGAAGAAGCGGTTCGGACGTTTGACTACGGAAGAGCAGTCGTCATGTTCCAGAAACGTCTGCCTGCCAGTTTCTGGCGGGAGATGACCATCCAACAACAGGTGTTGGTTTATGCTGCTTCTTCGAGCATCGCCGGCAACGAGCTGGCGAACATGATGTTCCATAAGTTGGCCAGCACGCCCACCGACTTCAGCGGCTGGAAAGATGTCCATGATCGGGCGCCACATGGCAGCGACCTTCAGATTTTGGCTCGGGCCAAGATGGTTGAGTCGGCCACTACTATTGAAGAATGGCAGGTAGTCTATCTTCTAGGTCCGGCTGACGGTGATCACAAAAAGATTGCTCTTGAAAAGATTGACCAATTGGCCAAAAAGCTAAGGCACGAAGTCGAGGCTGTCGGCTGAGAGAGTCGCAAATATGCCGAACTGGGTTTTCTGGTTCGGCTTTTTTATGCTGATTTTTTATCACAACTATGATATAATAATCTATAAGTAATGGTTTTAATAAAAAACATTTTTTAATAAATATATGAAAACCGTAGGCATAATTGGCGGGTTTGGGCCAGAGGCAACAGCAGAATTCTATTTGGAAATAGTTTTTGGATGTTATCAAAAAACTAAGAAAAATAGACCTCCAGTTTTAATTTGGAATGTTCCGTTGGAATATAAGATTGAAGAAGATTTAATAACAAAGGCCACCGGCGAAGAAAGATATATTCCTTATTTAATTGACGCAGCTAAGATACTTGAGAAAGCTGGAGCAGATTTTTTGGTTATGCCCTGTAATTCTCTGCATATTTTTATAGAAAATATCAGGGGAGTAGTTAAAATACCAGTCTTAAATATTACTGAAGAAACAGCAAAATTTTTGAAAGAGAGAAAAATATCAAAAGTCGGGATATTAGCTACGGCGACTACCATAAATCAGAAACTATACAAAGGTGTTTTCAAAAATGAGAATATTGAACAATTTTTACCAGCCGAGTTTGACCAAGCTAAAATCGGAAAAATAATAAATAACGTTGTATTAAATAAGCACGACAATAAAGATAAAAAAGAGCTTCTTAAAATTATAGATAAATTTGATAAAAATGACGTTAAGGATATTATTCTGGCCTGTACGGATTTACAACTTTTAAAGCCTAAGCATATTAAAATTAAGATATACGATACCATGAAAATTTTAGCCGATGCCGCGATTCGGGAGATATTAAAAAAGTAAAAACGCACCGCACTAATAGCTGTAAATATTGACAAGAAGATCAACGGAGAGTATTATAAAAGTAGGTAAGTTATATGAGTGTTAAAAATTTATATTATTCATATTATTATTATTATTTGGCTGGGAAACTACAAGCCAGTTTTAGAATGTTGAAACAATAAATCAATACATATATTCGACAATCTAAAACTGGTTTGTAAAAACCAGTTTTTTGTTCTTTTCATTATAATTAGAGAATAGGGAAGGAGGTTCCTGTCATGGAACAGATAGATAGAGATAAGGTTGTCTGTAGGCTTCGTAATGAGCCTCTCATTGAGCATGAGTTTTCTTTACCGATGCTTGCAGATTCTTTGTGGGCAAGTAAGGGACGGGCGCTATTTTACGGTACAGGTCTTTGCAATACTCATTGCCTTACGGTTGGTGTGCCCTTTGACACATTGGCTATGGTGTTGGTAGCGCAAAAATTGAGGTTGATGTTGGGGCTTTCTGAGATTATCCATCATATTGCTGACACCCATGCCCTATGCAATTTTCCTCAAGAAAAGGAGGATGTATCGAAGAAAGCTGAGGAGGTTGAAGCTACGATGAAGATTGTTATAAGCAGACTTGGATTACGCGATTTCGTAGTCCTAAGGTCTTCTTCATTTGATGCTTCTTCTGGATACGCCACCCTTATGAGTTCAACTAACGGCGGAGATGGAGAATATTCTCAGCGCGAGTTGACGGATATGTTGTGGTATCAAAAAAATCACAACGTAGTTTTGAAACTTGGATGGGCTTCCCAAGGTTTTGATTTTGACGAAAGGTGGTATGACAATAGGTTTGTCAGTTGTTTTGGCAGAATCATGTCATTTGCCTATACAAAATCAGGGCGCTCATTCTCTCGTAAAGCTGTGCCCTATATCGCCACAACAGAGGACGACAGAATTTTTTTACGTCCCGGCGAGCGGGTGCAGGCGAAATTTGACCATGCCAGCAAGCACATAAAGAAAAATGTTATATCTGGCGCCGTGAATTATTTTGCCTCAATTTGCCGGCTTTATGATAGTCTCAAGTTGGGCGAGCCACTAAGTAGGGGATCTGTTCCTCAAAAAGTCCAACAGATCATAGATCGTATTTTCGAGTAACACGCTTGTGTTCATGCCCCGACTGTAAAGTTCGGGGTTTTTTTATTATTTTTTATAAAAAAAGAGCCTCGGTCGAATGATCGAGGCTTTGCGAAAAGAACAATTCTGGGTAGGGTGGGATTCGAACCCACGAAGGCATTGCCAACGGTTTTACAGACCGTCCCCTTTAGCCACTCGGGCACCTACCCAGTCAGCTATCTTCTTACGGTTATTCCAGATGGATATGAGCCGAGACGAAGAGGGCCATCCATAGATGCGCCACAGCGAGACGCCGCGTTATATGCGCGTTCCATTCGCGGGTCGCCGAAGCTGCCCTCAAATTCGATTAGGAAGCAATACTCCCAGGTTCTCCCTTCAAGGGAAATCGGAGCGATGAGCAGCATATTAAAACCTTCTTCGGCAAACGGAGTCAATATCTTGGCGATGCCGCCGGGAACGGGCTGATCAAGTGTCAACAAAAAGCAGGTTTTGTCATTACGGGTCGGTTTAGATTCCTTGAGGCCGAGAACCCAGAAGCGCGTGTAGTTTTTTTCGCGATCAGCGATTGACCCCTCTTCCATCTTTACTAACCCGTACTCTTCAACTGCCATAAAAGAGCCGACTGCTACGACAGAAGGGTCGTTTTTCGCGGCTTCTGCTGCGGCTCCATTAGAGTCAGCTTCGGTGAAATCGAGAATGTCGTGGGACTTGAGAAATGCCGCAACCTTGTTGCTGCACTGTCCCTTAGCCACTCTCTGAGCTACAAGCTTTTGGGGTTTTTCCTTAGCGTCTGCCCGGCGTAGGAAAAATAACTCGATTGGGACTTCTACCTCGCCACAGACAATCACATGGTAGGTTCGGTGGAGTCGATCGATGATGCGGATGTTTTCATTGACCACTCCGTCGATAGAGTTTTCAATCGGCACGAGCGCGACGTCGATTTCCTTTTTCGCGGCGGCAACGCACAATTCGTAGTGGGTCTTGTGTGGGACAAGCTCCATATGAGGCTTGTCACCCGCATATTTTTTCGCGGCGGCGTAGCCAAAGGTGCTTTTTCCCGGGCCTAGATAGCCAACTTTCATAGTAAGTTCTCCTTACTCCATCATTACGCGGTGGTATTGTTTTTTTCCGTGGCGAATTACACAGACGCCATTTGGAAAAGAGTTCTCGTTAATTACCGAGTTGATATCGGTAATTTTTTCGTCGTTAACGTATGCTCCACCTTGTTCGATCAGGCGCCTGACGGCTCCCTTTGATTTTGCAAATCCAACCTCAACAAACAAATCAGTTACAGGAATCCCAGCAACGACCCTGTCTTTACTGACAACCGTCGTGGGGAGCCCGGAACTATCTTCATCTGTCTTAGCAAAAGCTGCTTTGGCTGCCGCCTGAGCTTTTTCTGCTTCTTTTTCGCCGTGGCAAAGTCGAGTTGCCTCAAGGGCAAGTACTTCCTTAGCCCTGCGAATATCGGCGCCTTGAAGTTGTCCAAGTTGTTCGATTTCTTCCATTGGAATGAAAGTGAACATCAGTAAAAAACGGACAACGTCGCGGTCGTCGCAGTTAATCCAGTACTGGTAGAAGTCATACGGCGAGGTCATAGAGGCGTCAAGCCAGATTGCTCCAGCTTCGGTTTTGCCCATTTTCTGTCCTCTCGCAGTCGTGATAAGCGGGAAGGTGAGAGCAAAAACTGTCTGCTTTCGCATCTTCTTAACAAGGTCGACTCCGGCAAGAATATTTCCCCACTGGTCGTCGCCGCCCATTTGAAGCGTGCATTTATGGCGGTCAAGTAAAACGAGGAAATCGTACGCTTGCAAGAGCTGGTAATTGAACTCGATAAACGAAAGTCCTTGCTCCTGTTCAAGGCGTCTTCTGTATCCCTCGTTTTTGATCATCTCGTTAACCTTGAAGTATCTGCCTATGTCTCTGAGGAACTCGATGTAGTTAATCCCAGCGATCCAGTCGGCGTTGTCAATTAACAAGCCCTTTTCGCCGTCAAGTGTTAGGTATCGGTCGAATTGCAAAGACAGCTTTGCCATATTTTTGGCAACGTCTTCGCGAGAAAGCATTTTTCTCAGTTCGGTTTTACCGCTCGGATCTCCAATCAAGCCGGTACCTCCGCCAATAATCGCTATTGGCTTGTGGCCGAGTCGCTGGAGATGAGCCATCGCCATGATCGGGATTAAACTGCCAACATGGAAGCTTTCGGCTGTCGGGTCGAATCCGGCATAGTAGGTAATTTGAGAGTTAGAAAACAGCCCGCTCAGACCTTGCTCGTCTGAACATTGTTGTACAAATCCTCTTTGTTTGAGAACCTCTAGTGCGTTCATACAGTCTCCTTTATATCTTATTGTTTGGGAAAAGTAAACCCGTTTATTCTCGTTGTGCTGTCAATGAGCTCCTATAGTACACCTTAATCAAAAAAAAAATATTGTCAAGCTATTGCACTCTACTATAGGCGAGTGCAATTATTTGCGTTTTTGGTTTAGAAGGGGCAGAATAAAGATAATAAATAATAAAAACATATGAATAAAATATATCCTGAAAAGTTAAAGGCGGGGGATGAAGTAAGAATAATTGCCCCATCTCGCTCTATGTCGATAATTTCAAAAGAAATAAGGGAAATAGCCAATAAACGTTTTGCTGAAATGGGATTAAAATTAAGTTTTGGAAAACATATTGAGGAAAGTGATGATTTCGTTTCTTCTAGTATTCAATCTAGGGTTGAAGATATTTATGATGCGTTCTCAGACAAAAACGTAAAGGCAGTTTTTGCGGTTGTCGGCGGTTTTAATTGTAATCAACTTTTAAGATATTTAGATTGGAATTCAATTAGGAAAAATCCGAAGATTTTTTGTGGATATTCAGACATCACAGCCCTAAATAATGCGATTTTCGCTAAAACTGGATTGGTCAGTTATTCTGGGCCTGCATACTCAACTTTTGGCCAAGAGCTCTATTTTGATTATACATTAGACTATTTTAAAAAGTGTTTATTATCGGACGAGCCGTTTGAAATTAAGGCCAGTGAAAGCTGGAGTGATGATGCTTGGTATAAAAAGCAGAAAGATAGAAATCTTATTAAGAATGACGGATTTTTAATTATAAACGAGGGTCGGGCATCTGGGACTTTGCTCGGAGCAAACCTATTTACATTTAATTTATTACAAGGAACAGAATATTTTCCTGATTTAAAAAATTCTGTTCTATTTCTTGAAGATGATAAGGAATGTAGCCCATGTCATTTTGATCGTGATTTGCAGTCACTAATTCATCTGGCAAACTTTAAAGATATAAAAGGTATTGTAATTGGTAGATTTCAGGAGGCCAGTAAAGTGTCAAATAATATTCTAATTAAAATTATAAAAACTAAAAGGGAGCTGGACAATATGCCAGTTATAGCGAATGTTGATTTTGGTCACACATCTCCAATAATCACTTTTCCTGTTGGTGGGGAGGTGAACATAGTGGCCGAAGATGGAAAGATAAAATTAGAGATAATAAAACACTAAAAAAATCAGTTTGGGCTTGAAGACAACCGAATAGCAGTTCTAACATTGTCCAAAGCCCGCTGTCAGCACATTTTTTCCCTGCTAAAACTGTTCCGCTTTTGCTCATAGCGCTAGGACGGTTAGAACTTCTTTTTAGTATACGACAAAAGCCACCTTTTAATTGAGGTGGTTTTTGATTAGTGGTATGATTAGATAATATAATTAAAAAATAATATGGAAAAAATAGAAGTACAAAATTCTCCTGAAAATAAATCGGAAGATCTAAAGCAAAAAATGGAGGAAGCAATTAAAAATGCGCATTCTGCAGAGAAAGAAGCAAAATATTTAAGCATCTTAGTAGTTGTGGTTGGAATTATTCTTATTATTCATGCTTTTCTTCCTGTAAATTTATATACTAAGATTTTAATGGACGTAATTATCACTTTTCTTTTAGCTAGTGGAATTTCTTTCTGGTTTAGAGATAAAAAAAGGAATAAATAAATCTTGGTGAGGCCAGTTATCTGTTTTTTTGTATATTTTTGAGTATACTAAAATAATCAGCTGGGACTTAAAGATGCTAAAATAGCGGTTCTAACATTGTCCAAAGCCCACTGCCAATGTAATGTTCCTTTCTGGGAGGAATAAGTTTATAAGATGCAGGGTAGTCATAATAAAAGTTCAAATTTCTCTGTAAACGATTTGATTCTTTTTTGCATACACTCTGTAATTCTGGCCTCCGAACAGTGTAGCTTCGAAAGACTAGTAAAAGAGTGTTTTACTTTGTTTCCTGAAACTTTAAGATTTTTAAGATATCCCGTTTGGCCAGACTCAAGAAAACTTGATAGACCTCTTAGAGCGCTTCGAAAGGAGAAGATGATAATTGGAGACCCGAAAACATATTTTATTCTTACAAAGTTAGGAGAGGAAAGAGCGATGGCTGTTTCAAAAAAACTAAGACAGGGGAAGCTTTTATAACACTAAGCATAGCAGGGGTTTAATTAGGGCTTGGCGCGTGATAAAATAACACAAGTGATTTTAAGAAAAAAATAATATGAGCTTAGATTTACCGGCTTGGAAAAATATAATCAAAAAGGATAAACTTTCTGTGATTTCGGTTAATACATTAAAAAAGATTTGCATAATTATTGCGGGGATTTTTTTAGTAATATTTTGCGTATTATATTTTGAGATTTATATTCCTTTTAATCCTGACTCTCACGAAACCGTTACGCTTACCGTTCAGAAGGGTTGGGGAGACGAAGAAATTGCAGATGAATTACAAAAATTAGGTCTTATTAGGAGCTATAATTTTTTTGAGTTCTATGTGATAGCTTCTCTAAAGCATAGTTCTCTGCAGGCTGGAAAATATAACTTTTCGTCTAAGATGTCCATATATGAAATTGTGAACAAAATGGTGCGTGGGGATGTAATTAAAGACGCGCTTATTATTTTAGAGGGTTGGGATGAAGGTGATATCGGAAAATATTTGGAAGAAAAAGGGTTTTGTAAACAAGACGATTTTCTTTCGCTTATAAAAGATGATTATTCGGAGGAATTCGATTTTCTTAAGGATAAGCCCAAGGAGATGGACTTAGAGGGGTATCTTTTTCCTGATACTTACGAGGTTTCTGGAGGGGAAAGTTGTAGTGGAATAATAGATGTTTTACTATCTAATTTTGGGAATAAACTTACGCCAGAACTAAGAACTGAGATTGCAAACCAGAACAAATCAATTTTTGATATTGTAACAATGGCATCTCTTCTAGAAAAAGAAGTGAGAACCATAGAGGACAAAAAAATTGCCTCGGGGATTTTATGGAAGAGAATGAGTATTGGAATGCCCCTTCAGCTTGATTCAACGGTTAATTATATTACGGGGAAAAGTGATCCTAGTGTTCGCTTAAATGATGCGAAAATCGATTCGCCGTATAATACATATAAATACAAGGGCTTGCCTAAGGGGCCCATATCTAATCCTGGCATTGACTCAATAATGGGCGCTATTTATCCAACAGAAACAAAATACTGGTTTTATTTATCTGACGGCACAACTCATTTTAGTGAAACTCTAGAGCAACATAACGCTGCTAAGAGAAAGTATTTAGGCTCTTGACATATAAAACAAGATAGATTAAGGTAATAACATATATTAATAATCCGCAGACAGCAGGTGGCGAAAGCCTTAAATCCTGCCGAGGGTAAACATATTTTAGAGTGTTTATTTTCATCTGCGTTAAGCAGATTTTTTTATGGCATTAACAAGAGAACAAAAAACAAAGCAAATAGAAGACATTAAGGCAAAGGTTTCAAATCAAAAATCAATGGTTTTTGTTGACTTTGCTAAGGTTCCGTCAAAGGAAATGTTTGGACTAAGAAGGTCTTTAAAGGAGGCAGGGTGCAATCTAAAGATTGCCAAGAAAACATTGGTTAGGATCGCCTTCGGACAATCAAATATTTCTTTCTGGAATAAAATAAAGGAAGTTATTCCTGGGCAATTAGCGGTAGTTTTTGGGGTGGAAGACGAGATAGCTCCCGCAAGACTTTCAAATGAGTTTGCAAAAAAACAAGAAAATTTCAAAATTTTAGGTGGAATATTTGAAAAGCGGTTTATTGGTAGGGAAAAGGTATTAGAACTAGCTAGCATACCGCCAAGAAACGAGCTATTGGGCAGATTGGTCGGCTCTATATATAGCCCAGTATCGAGCTTTGTAAGAGTATTAAATAAAATAGTAGAAAAAACAAATTAATTATTGCCTGGCAACAAACTTTTAAAAACAAAAAGTTTATTACCTCGCTTAAAAAACATGGCAGAAGAAATACAAGTACCAGAAAAATTTCAAAAATTGGTTGGTGAAATAGAAAAGATGCAAATTGTAGAGTTAGCCGAGCTTGTCAAAGTTTTAGAAAACAAGTTTGGAGTATCTGCAGCCGCTCCAGTTGCAGTTGCAGCCGCCGCCGCACCAGTTGAAGAAAAAACATCTTTTGATGTTGTGTTGAAAGAAGTTGGAGCTCAGAAAATAGAAGTTATCAAAGCAGTCAGAGATGTTACTGCAAAAGGATTAAAAGAATCAAAAGACTTAGTCGATGCGGCCGCAGCCGGAACAGCCCAAATGATAAAAGAGGGCGTAAAAAAGGAAGAGGCTGATGAAATCGCTAAGAAATTTACAACAGCCGGCGCCAAAGTGGAAATAAAATAGTTTTCTATAAAACAAAAAACAGGGGTCAAGCCCCTGTTTTTTTGTTGGAAAAATGATAAAATTGCTTAATATTAATGACTGGACGCATAGCTCAGTTGGTTAGAGCGTTGCATTCACATTGCAAAGGTCTCTGGTTCGAGTCCAGATGCGTCCACATTTAATAAAATGGTAGCTATATTTAGAAAATTAGTCTGGACGGAGCATTCTGAAATAAAAATGAGACAATACGGTCTTTCTAAGCAGAAGCTGTCGGGAATACTTGCAAGGCCTGAGCGCAGGGAGAAGGGGATTGCCCCCGGGACTACAGCCGTGATGCGCACGAATAAGAAGTTTGGGAATAAGACGGTTTCTATGTTTGGAGACAAAACAAAGAGCCCGCCTTCGTCCCGCTGGACTTCGGCGAGGCGGGTGTGCGCACCCGGGGAAATATGGATAATGTATAAAGATGTCAGAAAAGCGTCTAAATATGGAGAAAACATTCGTAAGATAATTAGCGCCTGGAGATATCCCGGAATTACTAAGCCCGGTGAGGCAATACCAATTCCAGATGATATTAGAAAAGAGCTTTTAAAAGTTGATGGGTGGTAGTATAGTTTCTTCAATTGGTGTAAAATTAATGAAAGTTGGTGGCTAATAAATTTTTTATCACTAAATAAATGGAAAAAAATAGCAACGAAAATATTCTTTCCCAGTGGGTTGTGTGGCAGTTTTTTGAAATGCCCAAAGTTTTATTAAACGTGTGGAACAATTATTTGATATTTGCTACGAATATTTTTTCTTTACCGCTGCTGCTAAAAACGTTTTTCTCTCCGTGGAGGCGATATAAATGGAGATATCCTAAAGGGTTTGCTTTGGGGGAATTTTTTAGTACGCTTGTGTCTAATATATTCTCAAGATTTATGGGGGCGCTTATGAGGATTTTTCTTATTATCGCTGGAATTTTGTTCCAGATTTTCGTTCTTATAGGTGGCGCCGTAGTTTTTATAGCGTGGTTTCTGGCACCATTTATTATAATCACGGGATTAATATTCGCTATCTTTTTATGACATCATTTATTTTTGATTTAAATAAAACAGCCGTTTTCCAGGCAGTTAATAGAAAAAGCTTTCCGCTTTTTAGATTTTCTAAATTTTTTGGCAGATTGTTTTTAGTTCTGTTCTTACTTTCTTTTCTTCCCTTGTCATTTTCTTTATTCGGCATGATTTCGGGAACCATGACTGAAAGAGCACCGATTTTGTTTATTTCTTTATATTTTGTTTTTTGGAATTTAAGCCTGTTTACAGAGCTTAAAATAAAAAAACCGACCCTTTCTGCTAGCTTGTCGGACGTTGTGATTAGTCCTGACAATTATAATTTAGCAGATTTTTTAAGTTTAGAAGCGGCTGAAATTGCTTATGGTGCAATAAAATTTTGTAAAAAAAGAAAAATCTCAATCAATTCTACTTCTCTTTTTTATTCTGCGGTAAAAAATGATAAGGAAATAGCAATAATATCTTTTAGGCTCGGTTTGGATAATAAAAAACTTAAGGAAGATTTAAGAAATTATTTGGAAAAAATGCCTAAAGGCCAGGAGTCGGAAAATTTTTCAGACGACTTTAAAGAGACAATACTTGAGGCACTTTCTATTGCCCAAGATAGGGGTCGAGACAGAATAGGAGAAAAAGAGATTTTAATCTCTTTGGCAAAAAACGATAGTTTTTTCAAAAAGCTTCTTACAGAAAACGACTTAAAAGTGGAGGATATTACCAACCTAACCGTTTGGCTTGGTTTGGCCGAGGACTCAATTATAAAAAGTAGGCAATTTTGGTCTTCGGAAAATTTAGCTAGAATTGGATCGGTGGGGAAGGATTGGGCATCGGGGTACACTATAACATTAGATAAATTTTCAACAGATTGGCGAAGAGTTGTTTCAAAGTGGCGTTTTCGCGAAATTATTGGGCATAGTAAAGAAATAAAAGAGACAGAGATGGTGTTGGCTAAGTCTAATCTCTCAAATGCCTTAATTATTGGTGAATCGGGGACCGGCAGAAAGAGTATTATACAGGCGTTAGCCCAAAAATGCTTTTTAGGGCAGTCTCTTCCTGAGTTAAACAACAAGAGGGTTGTCGAACTAGATATGGTTAAGCTTGCAGCTTCTATTCAGGATTTTGAAAAGCTGGAAACGGAGCTAGATCAGATATTTATGGAGGTGCTTGCGGCTGGAAATGTGATCTTGGCAATTGATGATCTGGAGAATTTTGTTAGTCAACCAACGCAAAGAGCGGGAGCGGTTGATATTTCTGGGATATTGTCGAAATATTTAGCAGTACCTAACTTTCAGTTTTTAGGAATTACAACATATTCAGGACTTCATAAAAATATAGAGCAAAACCCGTCATTCGCAGAATTTTTTCGAAAAATAGAGGTTTCTGAAATATCAGAGTCCGAAACAATCAGTATTTTGCAGAGCGTGGCGCTTGAGGCAGAATATAAGCATAAAATTTTAGTTTTATATCCTAGCATTCGTGAAATTGTGAATCTTACCGCGCGCTATATGCCAAGCCTCCCTTTTCCTAAAAAAGCCTTGGATGTATTAGATGAGGCGGTGGTTTATGTGCAATCAAGAAAGGAAAAAGTTATTTTACCCCATCATATTGCTGAAATTATTTCTCAAAAAACCGAAATACCCGTTGGCAAAATGGACGTTAAGGAAAAGGAAGTTTTGCTTAACCTTGAGAATTTAATACACCAAAGGATTATTAATCAAGAGGAGGCGGTAAAAGAGATATCAATTGCAATGAGGCGGGCGCGTGCGGGGATTTCTTCAAAAACTAGGCCAATGGGCTCATTCCTATTTCTGGGCCCAACGGGTGTTGGAAAAACAGAAACCGCAAAAGCGTTGGCACAAATATATTTTGGACGATCTGGGGCACCCTCTGGGTCCTCTTCAGAAAAAATGATACGGTTAGATATGTCAGAGTTTCAGGCCCTTTCCGATATCCCAAGATTATTGGGAGCCGTAAGCCCGGTAGAAATGCAGGGGCTTTTAACTACACCAGTAAGAGAAACTCCATTTTCAATGGTTTTAATTGATGAAATAGAAAAATCGCATCCGGATATTTTAAACCTATTTTTACAGATTTTAGACGAGGGGCATATAACAGATGGGCAAGGAAGGAAGGTTGTTTTCACAAATACAATTATAATCTGCACATCTAACGCAGGAGCAGATATGATTTTTAAGCAAGTTGAGTCCGGGCAGGCGCTAGACAAGGATAAATTATTGAACAGCCTTTTTGAAAAAAATATTTTTAAACCGGAATTTATCAACCGTTTTGATGCGACGGTAATATTCAGTCCGCTTACAAAGGAAAATTTATTGGATATAGCACAATTATCTCTAAAAAAATTACAGGATAATCTAAAGGAAAAAGAAATTGATTTTGAAATTACAGAAGCTCTTAAAGAAAAAATTGTTGACCTCTCTTATAAGCCAGAATATGGTGCTAGGGAGATGAGAAGAGTAATCCAGGACAAAGTGGAA
>Ga0265595_1000433_pt1 | contig 38419 bp, 36 predicted proteins | sample saktaG_15_FD_190148 | JGI IMG/M metagenome (GOLD analysis project Ga0265595, IMG submission 190148) | Saline water microbial communities from Sakinaw Lake, British Columbia, Canada - sak_2013_06_06_50m | ecosystem: Environmental > Aquatic > Non-marine Saline and Alkaline > Saline ...
TTGTTTCATGGCTGCAGGAGTTAAGCCCCCTCCTTTAATCAGTCAAATGTAGTGCCATGCGAATATTTTGACCTTGTAATTTGCTGTAAATAAAGAAGATAAATTTTGCAAGTGTTAAAGATGGGTAATAATAAGGGAGAATATCAAAAAACCCTACTAGAAAGAGAAGAGGAGGTATTTATTCCTGGGATTAATTTAGGAAATTCCTCCCAAATCTTATTCTTTCCCGATGATAATTACATGCTGCACTTCAACTATTTCACAGGTGTTTTTAAAAAAATTTCAAAAACAGGAAAAGCAGAAAGAATCTTTAGTGTATTTGATTCTTTCCTGCGTAAAGAAATATCAAATATAAAAGAAGACATTAAAGAGAGAAGGAAGAAAAGCAAGCCAAATAGTGTTTCAACACAATCATTTCAATTGTGGTCAGATTGTTGTATTGATGAAAATTCAAATATAATTGTTTTTTTATTATTAAAAAAGAAGGAAGAGCATCAGAAAATGTTTGTCTTTTCTTCCGAGGGAGATTTTCTTTATTGGAAATGGTTTCCTTATATTGAAAAATCAAGAATTGATAATATTTCTTATTTTAATGATTTGTTTATATTTAAAACTTCAAATGATGGAGTGTTTTTATCAAAAGTAAAGGAGGGAAAAAATGAAAAAAAATAATGTCTCCATTTTAGTTTTTGTAATAGTAGTGGTTTTGATAACAAGTTCGCTATATTTTTTGTATGCTGATTGTTGTTGTGATTCTGGACAAATGTGTTGTTGTGGAGTAAAGGAAGGTTATTATTTGGATAGCTATAGTTGTCATTGTGCTGGAGCACATTGCTTTAATAATTGTCACTGGACACCTATGGCGTAATGAATATAAAAGCTGACTACAGATTTAAGGAACTTAACAGTAATAATTTTAAAATAAAAAAAATTTAGCACGCGGTATCTTTTTTTTAATCAGCCATGTTAATCTTAAATAGGGAGTATTTTATTTAAATAAATTGCCTGATCAGCAAGATTTATCCGATTGTTTGGGGTCTTTCATTAAACTTGTTTTGTGCCAGTTTTGTGATATAATAGTTTTTGCTTCTATCCAATATTTTAATCTCTCGTCGTGTATAAAATGCCTCTATACGAGTATAAATGTACAAAATGTGGCTCATCTTTTGAGGTCATCCAAAAAGTCAGCGACCAACCTTACAAAAAATGTCCTAACTGTGGTGGATATTTAAAAAAAATCATATCTGCTCCTGCTCTCCAGTTTAAAGGCAGTGGGTGGTACGTCACTGACTACGGCCACAAAGGGGAAAAAGAAAAGGAACCAAGAAGCTTAGAAAAACCCAAAAAAGAATCTGCAAAAGACAAGAAGCCCTCTCTTCCCTCTAAGGATAAAAGTTCTGATTAGCCGAAGCTTTCTCGCCTTTATTCCTCTCTCTATTTGTTCAGCCAAATAACACAAGTCAAGAACCTCGGGAAGGGCTGATTTGACTAGGCCTTCCTGGGGACTTATCAAGAAGCCTGGGCCAGACAATGAGCCTATAATAACCTGTTTCAGGCCCTAGGCTCTTTGACAAGTTCTTCTTAAGCGAATAAAATTGAACACATGAAGATTGTTGTTCGAGCACCAAACTGGATTGGGGATTCCATCCTTGCAATTCCTGCAATTGAGAGTTTAAGCAAAAATACTCCTGACATCAAGATATGGATTGCTGCTCAACCCTGGGTTAAAGACTTATTCACATCATTCGATTTTATTGAAGGGATAATTCCCATACAATGCCAGACCAACTTAAAAAACCTAAATAATTCCGCCCGCAAATTGAAAGATTTTCACTTCGACGCCGGCTTGCTGCTTACCAATTCTTTCTCCTCCGCTCTCCTTTTCTATAGGGCCAAAATCCCCGAAAGATGGGGGTACATTAGAGACAGCAGGCAGATATTGCTGACAAAGGGGGTACCCTTAAAGAACCAGGAGGAATATTTCCACCAAGTCAAATTCTATCTAGACTTAATCTCAGCCTTGGGATTTAAGACAATCCCTCCCAAATTGAGCCTTCCATTAACACAAAAAGAGAAAAGAGATTCTAAAAAAATGCTTCTTTCTCTTGGGGTCGATCTTAAGAAAAACATAATAATATTCAATCCAGGAGCATTTTACGGCCCTGCCAAAAGATGGCCCCCCTCAAACTATGCAAAGCTAGCCGGCATGTTCCAGCAGAGAAATGACACGGAAATTCTAATCATCGGCTCTATAAATGAAACCTTCCTTGGTGAATCCATCGCCTCTGAGATGTCTAAGAAACCAACACTGCTTGCTGGAAAAACGAACCTCCGCTTACTGGCAGGAATAATAAGCCACAGCAATCTTCTTGTAACAAACGACTCCGGCCCCATGCATATGGCCAATGCTTTAAACATACCGATAGTCTCACTGTTCGGGCCGACAGATCCCCGTTTGACAGGCCCATTCCAAGAGACTGCTTCTGTTATCAAGAAAGATGTCGCATGCTGGCCGTGCTCATACAGGGAGTGCCCATTCGACCACAGATGTATGATGCGAATAGAGCCTGCAGAGGTTTACAAAGTTTGCCTAACCTATTTAAAATGAAAAAAAAGGCAGTCTTTCTCGATAGGGATGGTACTATCAACAGAGATGTAGGATATCCTGATTCTTTCAGCATGATAGAAATATTCCCTTACAGTTTTGAGGCCGTTAAGCAAATAAACCAAGGAGGATTGCTGGCAGTCATAGTTACAAACCAGTCTGGCGTTGGAAGAGGCCTCATTAAAGAAAAAATCCTCCATGAAATTCACAGAAAGATGAGAGCGTCTTTTGCCAAACATGGCGCACATTTCGACGGCATCTATTACTGCCCCCATTATCCTGCTTCAATAAATCCAAAATACAGGGAAGATTGCCTATGCAGTAAACCCAATCCCGGAATGGCTCACAGGGCAGCAAAAGAATTAAATATTGACATAACAAATTCTTATGTGGTGGGAGATAAAGTGGAAGATATTCTTTTCGGTTTGAATATAAAGGCTAAATCCATACTTCTGCTTACAGGTTACGGCCAGGAATCATTAAAAAAACTTAAGTCTCTAAAGATAAAACCCGCTTATATTGCCCCGGACTTGCTGGATGCGGTAAACTGGATCCTTGAAAAGGAGCGGAATAACAGTTCTATTACAGGCTGATATGATTTTAATCGCTTCTTTTTACATTAAGCCCAACGGCTGTAGCAACCAAAATGATTAGATTCGACGACATCTTAGACAAACTTTCCTCCTCCTATTATGAGAAAGACATTACTTTCCTTAAAAAGGCTTATGTTTTCGCAGCCCGTGCTCACAAGGGCCAAATCCGCCGATCCGGAGAGCCTTATCTCAGCCACCCTCTAGAAGTAACCAACATGCTGGCAGACATGAAATTGGATGTAACAACTTTAGCTGCAGGCCTACTCCATGACGTTCTCGAAGACACCGATATTACTCCCATGGAACTTCAGGAAGCTTTCGGTAAAGAAACCTCCCATCTGGTCGAAGGGGTTACAAAGATCAGCCTTTTCGGCGAATATTCTAAGGAAGCAAGAAAAGCTGAAAGCATACGGAAAATCATACTTGCTATGACGGATGATTTGAGAGTCATTTTTATTAAGCTTGCCGACAGGATCCACAACTTAAAAACTTTGAAATTTTTGCCTGAAGAAAAACAAAAACAAATCGCCCAAGAAACATTAGAAATATATGCCCCTATTGCAAACCGGCTCGGCATGGGGCAGATAAAAGCAGAACTAGAAGACCTCTCCTTTCGCTATGTGGAGCCTGAAGGATATTATAAAATTAGCTCCCTTGTTAACCCTCAAAGAAAGAGAGCCGAAAGGGAGCTCAAAAGTATCAAAAAAACTTTAGAACAAATAATGGAGGAGAATCATATCCCCTCAAAAATATTATTTAGAATAAAAAGACCTTACAGCATTCACATAAAAATGATTAAGCAAGATATCGAGTTTGGCCAGGTCTGTGATTTTATGGCATTAAGACTTCTTACAGATTCGGTTAAAAACTGCTATTCTGCACTCGGCCTTGTTCACCAAAAATGGCCGCACCTGCCCCATCGATTCCGGGACTTTATCGCTATGCCCAAGCCAAACCTCTATCAAGCCCTTCATACAACAATCATTACAGAGAAAAAACAGACAATCGAAATTCAGTTCCGGACATATGACATGAATAATATTGCAAAAAACGGCATTGCTGCCCATTGGAGATACAAAGAAACAGCCCCTCAGTCTATCATGAAAGAAGATAGAAGAATCTTATGGCTGCGGCAAATATCTGAGCTCTACAAAGAGCAAAAAAACCCCCGGGAATTCCTTAAGAACCTTAAAACAGATCTTGTTCCTGAAGAGGTTTATGTTTTTACTCCCAAAGGGAAGGTAATCACTTTGCCTTTAGGCGCAACGGCCCTGGATTTCGCTTTTAAAATCCATTCAGAGATCGGCATGCATGCAGCAAATGCAAAAATTAACCAAAAGCTCCTTCCTCTCAAAACCATTCTCAAGCCAGGTGACATCATTGAAATTTTAACATCTCCTGAAAAAACGCCCAGAAGAGGGTGGCTGAATGCTGTCTTTACTTCAACTGCAAGACTCCACATAAAACGCTGGCTCAATCTGCAGGACAAGATTAAAAACACTACACTCGGTAAAAAACTATGGGAAAATGCGTTAAAAAAGTATACTCTTCCTCCAGGTATACTGGAAGAAAATAATCTCCTGAGAAAAATCTCCCAGGGAATACCTTTCAGGATTAAAGCTATCGAAGATTTTTATTCTCTCGTAGGGTTCGGGAAAGTCGTCCTTGACAAAAAATTCATGGAAAACCTTTTCTCCGTAGAAAACCTTTCAGACAAAAAAGAATCCGTCCTAAAAAAAGTCGCCTCAAAAGTAACTAAACAATCCAGGCCTGGCATTCAGGTCAAAGATATTGCAAGCTCCCATATCAACCTTGCCAAATGCTGCTTCCCAATTAAAGGTGAGCCTATAGTAGGATATATCACTTCGGGAAAAGGAGTAACCATACATTCTTTACGCTGCCAATTAATAAAGAAAGAAATATTAGACCAACACCGTATGGTCGAGGCATCCTGGGACGATGCCTCAGAGGGGATCTACAAAGGAAAGCTTCTGATAAAAAGCACACATTCACCAGGTGTCCTCGCCAAGCTTACAGCCGTCATTGCCCAGTCTGGGGGAAATATCACTAAGGCTGAAGTGATTACTTTTGCTAACAATAAAGCAGAGATAAAGTTTGCTCTTATAATTAAAGATATAAAACATCTGGAAAACATAATAAAGAAAAGCTCTGGAATAAAAGAAGTTTTTTCTGTAGAAAGAATTTAATATTACCTAACCTGGATTATTCACGACAGGTGAAAGAGCTTTCTTTACTCTTCCCGAACGAATACATCTTGTACAAACCCAAACACGTTTTGCCCCAGATTCAGTCTGAATTTTAACACGCTGCAAGTTCGGTTTCCATTTTCTCTTAGAAGCTTTATGTGAATGACTAACGTTATTCCCGAAGAGAGGCTTTTTTCCACAAATCTTACATTCTTTCGGCATTTTTTGTCTCGTTAAAGAAATCTTTTATACCATATTTCTAATGAAATTCCAATACCTAACTTGCATTATTTACGAACCGATCCATTTATCACCGATCCGGCTATATAGAGAAAAACAATCAATCAGGCTAAAATACAAAATCCTAAAATTATTATTTAAAACATGTGTCCTCTTTTAATAACAAATAAAATGCTTCAGGCTTGCTGTCCTGCCTGATCAATTTGGTACGAAAATTGCTGATAACATAATTAAAATTTATTATAGAGAACGTATGGGTCAAAGTAGTTATGAGGACTTCTTGGAGAACGATCAAAGCTAGTTTTAATTGTTATGGCTTATCAGCAATTTTTATGAATAATTCAGGCAGACGTGTGTTATTCACGAGCCAAGCTTGCTGCAGATGCGAGGCACAGCACATGAAGTTGTGGTCCTTCACCACGAATGGGCTGTAACGAAGCAGATGCAGTAAGATCGGCTCGCCTGTAAGGTAAAGAATGCCGATATAGAGAAAAAAGAAGTTCATGGGAAAAGAGTTAAATGTTATACTGAAGGAAAAATCAAAGTAATTAGCAGATATAATGGAGAATGAATATTGGTATCGGCATTCTTTATGAATAACCCAGGAGGACTTGACGAAAGCAAGTATAACAAGTAACTTTAAGATGGAAAAGTTAAAATGACCAAAAAAACAATATTTTCTATTATTCTGATTGTCCCCCTTATGTTTATTATTTCTGGCTGTGTTTCTTCCATTAACCAAAACCAGCTTAGTTATGGCATTCAGGCCGCTAAAAAAGATTTGTGGAATGAAGCTATCTTCCGCTGGGAAAAATGCTTAAAATCTAATCCAAATTCTGCATCAGCACACAACAACCTGGCTGTGGCTTATGAAAAAAAAGGTCTACTGGATAAAGCAAAAAAAGAATACGAAGCGGCATTAAAAATAAACCCGGGAAATAAACATATCAAATCAAACTATGAAAATTTTAAAAAAGCCAGAGAGAACACCGATGATGAAAAAAATTAGGTTCATTCTTTTAATTATCATTCTGATTCTTTCTTCCTGTGCATCAAACGAATACTGGAAAGTAAGAATTGAAGTTTCTCAAAAACCTGCTGTCAATCTCGACAAATTTAAAGAATTTATCATTACCGACTTCTTTGTAAAAAAAGAAACAAAAAATTTCAACATCAATAATGAACTCAAAGACTATTTTGCTACAGAACTCGGGCAAACACTTGAAAATAAAATCTCCTCAAAGGAAATTCCTTTAGAGAAAGAAGACGTTTTCAAGGATGAGGATTTCTGGAAAAATCTTTCCGTCAACGCAAAAGAATCCGTTCTTTTTACGGGAAGCATTCAATACACACAGGAAACCCGCAAGGCCCTTATAAAGAAGCTAAAGAAAGAGCAGGAAAGCCCATTCACATCAGAATCAAAATTCGCTCAAAGAAAATTTTACACTCTTCAGCTTGAGGTTTATCTCATTGACACACAAACAGGAAAAATTGTGTACAAAAGAAATTTCAGAGAAACAAAAGCCTATAAAAATCCAAACCAGACTGCCTATTTCGCATTCTTTGACCTTGTTAAGAATATCAAGGATAAGCTTTTCGCCCATATGCTCGGTATTAAAAAAATCCAGGAAAGATATATCATTTCTAACTAAATTAAACGGGGAGAAAATATGAAAAATTTAATAAAACATATCACATTTTTCCTTCTTTTAGCTGCTTTGGTATCTTCTGGTTTCTCACAATTCATATATTTCCCTTACTACGGGAAAAATAAAGTCCTTTATACAAAATTTGATTGGGACCACTACGAGACGGATCATTTCGATATTTACTATTACTCCAAAGATGACCGAACTCTAAAAAGAATTGCAGAATTAGCCGAAAGCGCATACAAAAGAATAAGCAATGACATTAAGCACGACCTTTCCGCCAAAGTGCCCTTTCTTTATTATTGCACGACAACTGATTTCCAGCAGACAAATCTTTTTCAGATGCCAGAGGGAGTACTGGGCGCAGCAGAACCCCTCCTTTACCGCGTTGCCCTGCACGGAGACATGCCTGATGACGAACTCCAAGACCTTGTAGAACATGAATTGACCCATATCTTTGAGTACGACCTGCTCTGGGGAAGTCCGGGAGGAGTACTTTATTCGGTTTCCCAACCTGCTCGCTGGATTATGGAAGGCTTTTCAGAGTATAATACACATAACTGGTCCTGCTGGTCCTCTTTAATCGTACGCGACAGCGTTCTCAACGACAGGATTCCAGAAATAAACAAAATGGGAGAGCTGTCTTCTCAATACCTGCTGCCTCGAGATCCAGCTTACGACTTTGGTCATGCAATATATGAATTTATTGAGTTCAAATACGGAAAAAATGGAATCCAGTCCTTCTGGCATTCAATGAAGAACTCTTCTCTCGCTGGAAAAACTAACCCTATAAAAAGAGCCTTCAACAAAGAACACAAAGAGTTTAATTACGAATTCAAAAAATACCTTCGTAACAAATTCAAACCCTTTCTCTTAAGGGAAAACCCTGAAGATTACAGCCTTCCCATAGGTCCTGAATTCCCTTTAAACCCATATTACTTTTCCTTCTCTCATGCTCTTTCTCCATCAGGAGATATAATTGCCATCCTCACTTATAATGTTAAAGACAGCGACATCGATATTGTTCTTCTTTCAACAAAGGACGGAAGTGTTATCAAGAACATTACAAAGGGCTATACACTTAAGTACGAACACATTAAAAGGGAAATCGATCCGTCCAAGGGAAAAGACCTCTCGTGGTCTCCGGATGGAGACATGATTGCTTTCTTCGGCCGGGCAGGCCAGAAACATTCGCTCTATATTGTAAACGCATTAACAGGAAAAACCTTAAGAACAATTAAGATTCCTTACGACCAGCCCGCATCCCCTTGCTTCTTTCCTGAGAAAGAAGAGCTTATTTTTACTGCGTTCCAAAACGGAATTCCAGACATATTCAAAATAAACCTTGAGAACGGCAAAATCCTTAACATGACAGAAGACGACGCCTTTGAGAAGGCTCCCAGCATTTCACCTGACGGAAAAGTTGTTGCCTATACAATTCATCTCGATACTTATGACAAACTTTTTCTGTCCCCAACAAACAATTTAAAGAATAAGACCCAACTTACTTTCGGAAGGGCTAACACAATCACTCCTGAGTTCTCTCGAGATTCAGAAAAAATATATTTTTCTGGCGATACTCGAGGTGCGTTCAATCTTTACTCTTTAAACCTGAAAACAGGCGAACTCAAACGCTATACAGATGTCACGACAGGAAACTTTTTTCCTTTTCCTCATCCGAAAGGTCCCAAAACAATAATATTTTCTTCATTCAACAAGGGGTCATTTCAAGTCTTCAAGAGCGATCTCGAAGGAGAAGTCGAGAAAAACATCTCTTTTGCTGAAAAATCACCTGATGATGAATTCAAGAAGTTTGAGCCCATAGTGACTTTCGAAATTGACAAGAAAAAGATTCAAGCACATAAAGGCATGGGCAAATTATATCTTACAGGCCGACCTCCTGTTGATACTATTATTTCAACAGATGGTTCAATATACGGAGGTTCTGCCCTCTCTTTTTCCGATCTGTTTAGAGATTATACCTTTTCGCTCACAGCTTACCAGGTAAGAAATTTCCGTTCCTACTATTTCTCCTATCTTAATCAAAAAAACAGACTGCAATACATGGCATCAGCTTTTCAGTATACTATCTTTTATTATCCTTCTTATTATTACTTTAACCCTTCTCTTTTCAACTTTCTGTCATACCGCGACGCTATTGCCACAAGAAAAATCTCAGGAATAAACGTCAGCGCCTATTATCCTTTCAACCTGTACTACAGAACACAAGCAACCTTATCTTACAATCACTACGAAGAAGATTTTTACGACCCTTACCTCAATCAATTTTATGGGGGCGGTGGCTACTCTATGTTCTGGAATGGAAGCATGATTTCAACCTCTCTCTCTCTTACAGGGGAAACCACTCACTTCAAATACTATGGCCCTGCAGCAGGTAATACTTTCCAATTTGGTGTAACTCAGGGAATTCCAATTTCAAGCAGCTTCCTCCGGAATACAACTGTTCAAGCGGACTACCGGAAGTACCTCAATATCGGAAGCGATTTCCTCCTGGCTTTTCGTATAAATTGTTTCGTCAGCCGCGGAAAAAATCCATATATCACCTATTTTGGAGGAAACAACCAGGTGCGATCAGCTTATTACTATAGTATTGTCGGAAATGAGGGTTGGTATTCAAACCTTGAATTCCGATTCCCTGTCATAAACGCTGCCAACACTATTATTGGACAAATTGGACCTGTTCGAGGAACTCTCTTCTTTGATGTTTCCCGTTCAAAACTAAAAGGATACTCCGCTCAATTTGCCTCATATGTTGGAACTGATGAATACGGACTTCCTGAATACAGATTCTTTGATGCTCTAGGATCCTACGGTTTCGGTTTCCAATTTTTCTTTTTGGGACTGCCTTTCCATATAGAATTTGTAAAGAGGCTGGAATTTCCTGATTTTTCTAACCCTCTCAAGTTTGATACGTTTGGAAAATTTCAGACGAAATTTTGGATTGGTTTCGACTTTTAAAAAAATTGATATAAACTTCTTGAAATCCAAAAATGGGAGTGCTATCATACCCGTGCCTCCTCAAAATCGGCAACCAGCAAAACCTTAAGGTTTTCCACAGTTGTGGAAAATTATGTGGAAATCTTAATTATAAAAATGCAACACGAAGATAAATTTAACTGTTGGTTACAAATCAAAAATAATATTAAAGATAAAATTGATAAAAACAGCTATGAAACCTGGCTTGATCCTCCTGTCTATATAGGAAAGGAAGACAACATTATTTACATAAAGGTTCCTAATTCTTATTTTAAAGAGTGGCTGTCATTTCACTACTCAAAACTAATAGATAAATCCTCTCAAGAATTATTTGGTAAGGTTTATGAAATAAAATATATTTTAGAAGAGACGACATCTTCATTCATACGCCGGCCTCCAGGCGAGAGAAAATCAAAACACGGCTCTTTGTTAAATCCTAATTTAAATCCTAAATATACTTTTGAAAATTTTATTGTCGGCTCATGCAACCAGTTCGCACATGCGGCTGCAAGCGCAGTGTCTAAAAACCCTGCCACATCATATAATCCTCTCTATGTTTACGGTGGTGCAGGCCTAGGAAAAACCCATCTGATGAACGCTATTGGACATTATATTCTAAACGATATCCGTGGACTAAAAATATTATATATTACAACTGAGAAGTTTATGAATGACCTTATTAATCATTTACAATACGGGAAAATCCTTGATTTTCGTCAGAAATACCGGAGCATAGACGTGCTCCTTATAGATGATATCCACTACCTTGCAGGAAGAGAAAGAACAAAAGAAGAATTTTTCCATACATTCAACCATCTTTACGACAGCCAGAAGCAAATAGTTATATCAAGCGATTGCCCACCTAAAGAGATACCAAACCTCGAAGAAAGATTTCGTTCCCGTTTTGAATGGGGCTTAATTGCTGACCTAAAGCCTCCTGATATTGAAACGAGGATTGCTATCCTTAAAAAAAAATCAGAGTTAGACGGAATCAATCTACCTGAAAGCGTAGCTTTATATATTGCAGATAAAGTTCACTCTAATGTAAGAGAGCTTGAAGGATTCTTGCGACGTGTTATTGCTTACGCTTCACTCAAAGGAAAAGAGATAGACCTAGATATTACTAAAGATGCATTGAAAGACTTATTGGATTCCACATTAAATATTATTACGGTAGAAAAAATTCAAAATATCATCTGTCACAACTTTAAGATGAATCTATCCCAACTAAAGTCGAAAAATAACTCCCCAAAGGTTGTCTTTCCAAGACAGATCGCTATGTACTTATCAAAGGAGCTTACGAAAAGTTCTCTTCCAGAAATAGGAAAAAAATTCGGTGGAAAACATCATACAACTGTAATTCACAGTATTCAAAAAATAGAAAAGATGCGAAATGAAAGTCCAGAATTCAACAGAGAAATAAACAAAATAATTGACTATATTCACTAGAAGAATCAATCTATTATGAGATTTTTTCACATTTCATTTGCTTTTATAATTATTGTTATTTATTTTTATCTATAATTAGATAATAATAATCTAATATAGAGAGGTGGAAAAATGAAATTTATAATTGAAAAAGAAAAAATCCTTAAGGAGCTACAAATATTTCAAGGAATTCTAGAAAAAAGAAGTACAATGCCTATACTGGCAAATATATTAATTAGTGTATTAGAGGATAGAATTGAAATAACTGGAACTGACCTGGAGGTAGGAATAAAATGCCATTTTCCAGCCAAGATGTATGAGAAAGGGGTAATTACAATATCAGGTAAGAAGTTATTTGAAATAGTTAAATCCATTTCAGAGGGGAAAGAAGTTGTTTTTGAAGAGAGTAATGACTTAATGATGAAGATTTCTGCAGGCGACAGTCAATTTAAAGTGCTGTGCTTGTCCAAAGAAGACTACCCTCCGGTTCCTGAGCCGAAATTTATAAAAAACATTTTTCTCCAAGGCGATAAAGTAAGGGAGATGATAGAAAAGGTATATTTTTCAATAACACAGGAACAGAGGTACTATTTAAATGGTGCGCTAATGATGCTTAAGAATGATACTATGGAGTTAGTAAGCACGGATGGGCATAGACTTGCTTACACTTCGGTATCTATGGACAATATGAACTTAGAAAGCGAAATAAAAGGAATAGTGTCAAAAAAGACTCTTGGTGAATTAAAAAAATTTGAAGATGATTCTATTGAATTTGACCTTGATGAAAATAATTTATTTTTCAGGGTTGGAAACAGAACTCTTATTTCAAGAGTGATTGATGGTAAATTTCCAAATTATGAAGCTGTTATCCCGAGCGACAATAAAAATATAATGATTGTTTCGAGAGAAGAATTTACAGATGCGATTAGAAGGGTTTCTCTTTTATCTGCAGAGAGATCAAGAGGAGTCAAGTTTAATATTGAAAAAGACCAATTAAGACTATTCTCATCTAGTCCTGAAATTGGAGAAGCCAAGGATAAGGTTGAGATTGACTACGATGGCGAACAAATCGAGGTGGGGTTTAATTCTCAGTATCTTCTTGATTTTCTTTCAATTATAAAATCAGACAAGGTTCGGTTTGAACTAAAGGATGAAAACAGCGCTGTATTAATTAAACCAGAAAACAACGAAGAGATAGAATATAAGTATGTGTTAATGCCAATGAAGATTTAAAAGGAAGCCTTTGTTTCAATTTCTAATATAAAATTTTCCTAGGTTTATTCAAAATAAGGTAGGGGAATAATGCTGAAAAGAAAAGAAAACAAGAATGGGGGTCTGTCAAAATATACAAACATCCAGTTAAGTGCACTGGTAATCTTGAGAGTTTTAATTGGGTGGCACTTTCTATATGAAGGAATAACAAAGTTGGTTAATCCCTACTGGTCAGCGGCTGGATATCTATCAGAGTCAAAATGGATACTGTCGGGTTTGTTTAGATCCATTTTAACAAGCCAGACCGCTTTAAAGATAGTCGATTTTTTAAATATATGGGGATTGATTGCAATAGGAATCGCGTTGATTGCAGGATGTATGACAAGGACTGCTAGTATTTCAGCGATTGTCCTTCTGTTTTTATATTATATGTGTAATCCTCCGTTTATTGGGTATGAATACACGACTCCTGCAGAAGGAGCCTATTTAATCGTGAATAAGAATTTAATCGAGATGTTTGCCTTGTTTGTTTTAACATTATTCCCTACTGGAAAGATTATTGGATTAGATAGGCTAATATCCAGAAAAAAGAGGCCTGAGTGAATTATTTTGAGGCGCCAAATGATTAAAGACATAGATATTAAAACTACTGATAAGAAAACAGAAGAAACCGAAAAAAAGGGGATTATTAGGAGAAGAGATATTCTCAAAGGATTGGCTGCTGTACCTGTATTCGGCGCGTTTTTTTATAGCCTTTACAAAAAGAATTTGCTGGATGATCTAAAAAGGAAGGAAATCCTTAATGAACTAGGAATTATTGGAAAGAGGCCTGCAGTTCTTCCAGACAGCACCATGAAAAAACCTGGTGAGTTAATAAGGCTTGGGATAATCGGATTCGGAGGCAGAGGGGAATACCTTGCAAAAGCAGGGGGTTTCGCACACCCTGACTGGATAGAAAGAAAGCTAAAAGATGCAAAGAAAAACAGAATGGATAGGGTGCTGGAAAACTTTTTAAATCAGGAAGATTTGAATGTTGAGCTGGCAGGTGTTTGCGATGTGTTTGATGTTAGGGCGGAACGCGGCATTGCAGCTTCTAAAAATGACACCAGACCCGGAGGCAAAGGCAGGGAATTGAAGGGAGCTAAGCGGTACCTGCATTATCAGGATTTAATTCAGAGCAGGGACATTGATGCAGTAATCATCGCTACCCCTGATCATTGGCATGCCCAGATGACCGTAGATGCCGTAAATGCAGGAAAACATGTCTACTGTGAAAAGTGTATAACCCGTACAGAAGAAGAAGTCTACAAGGTAGTTGATGCGGTTAAAAAAAGTGGTGTTGTCTTCCAGCTCGGACATCAGAATCCTCAGCAAGAAACATTTATCAAGGCCAAGGAAATAATTTGTAAGAATATTCTCGGAGCAATCACTCTTGTAGAGACAACAACAAACAGAAATTCTCCCAATGGTGCATGGGTTTACGAAATTCACGAGAAGGCAAGTGATCAAACCATTGATTGGGAGCAATTTCAAGGACCTGCTTCTCATAAAGTGCCTTTCAGCCTGGAAAGATTTTTCCGGTGGAGGTGTTGGTATGATTATGGAACAGGCCTCTCCGGGGATTTGCTTTCTCATGAATATGATGCAGTTAATCAGATTTTAGATCTCGGTATTCCAAAATCAGCAACAGCTTCGGGCGGGATTTACTTCTACAAAGATGGTCGTGATGTCCCTGATGTATTCCAGGTAGTTTTTGAATATCCCTCCAGGAATTTAACAGTTGTATACAGCGCCACGCTTTCAAGCGGACGGGTACGAGGGAGGGTATTCATGGGCCATGATGCTTCCATGGAAGTCGGGAGCACCCTGACGGTAAATGCTGACAACGAGTCGACGCGGTATAAAGAAAAGATAAAAAATAAAATTATAGACACCTCATTGCCGCTGTTCTCTTTCCACCCTGGATTAAAAGGAATAGATACTATTACTTCAGCAACAAAAAGGTATTTTACGACGAAAGGATTAATGTACACATATAGAGACGGGAAGCATATTGATTTGACGCATCTTCATGTAAAAGAGTGGATTGACTGTATCAGAAACGGAAAGAAGCCGAGCTGTGGTATTGATCGCGGTTTTCAGGAAGGAATAACCTGCCATATGGCGACGAAATCCTTTCTTGAAGGACGCAAAGTGGAATGGGATCCAGTTAAGAGAAAAATAATTTAGGATAAATGAGGAGGCTTGTTTTAAAATCAACTCATAGGAGAGAAAGGGAATAATGGCAAGAAAACGCCTGGGGATTGGGATTGTCGGTGCGGGTTTTATTGCAAAAATTCATATTCGTTCTTGGGTTGGTGTGCGGGATGCGGATATTTTGGGTATAGTTTCCCGCAAAAAAGAGACGGCGCTAGAGACAGCTGCACTGGCCAGAAAACTCAATGTTGGGGAAACCAAAGTATATAGTTCGGTAACAGAAATGGCAGCTGATCCTGCTATCGGTGCAATATGGATATGTGCACCGAACTTTACAAGGCTTGAAAACATGGAGGAGATAACTGAGGTCCTTGAAAGGGGGAGGGGGGAATTAATCGGAGTCGCCTGTGAAAAGCCGCTTGGCAGAAATGTGATGGAAGCACGGAAAATGCTTGAGCTTGCAAAAAAGGCTCAGCTTCTGGACGGATATCTGGAAAACCAAGTTTTTGCTCCTGCCGTTTTAAAGGGAAAAGAAATTATATGGACACGTGGTGCGGCAATTGCAGGCCGGCCGTATCTGGCAAGGGCGGCTGAAGAACACAGCGGTCCTCATATGCCGTGGTTTTGGGAAGGAGAGCTTCAAGGAGGCGGGGTCCTTAATGATATGATGTGCCACTCTGTGGAAGAGGCAAGATTTATGTTAACTCCACCCGGAGCTGACAGGAACATTCTTACACCTGTAAAGATAACAGCTTTTGCCGCGTGCTTAAAGTGGCAGCGCCCTCATTATGCAAGAATTCTATCTAATAACAGCAATGGTAAAACAGATTATATAAACAGGCCTGCCGAAGATTTTGCCCGTGCTATAATTGAATACAATGATGAAAGAGGAGAGAAGATTGTTGTTGAAGCTACTACTTCCTGGTGTTTTGTAGGGGCAGGGCTGCGTTTAAGCATGGAACTTCTGGGCCCAGAGTATTCTCTTTCAATAGACACGCTGGATTCGGGATTGAAAGTGTTTTTCAGCCGGAAAGTACAGGGAAAGCCGGGAGAAGACCTGGTGGAAAAACAAAATGCTGAAATAGGACTTATGCCAGTAGTAAGTAACGAGGAAAGTGAATACGGATACATCGAGGAAAACCGCCATATGGTTAACTCCTTTTTAGAAGGCAGTCGGCCTGAAGAAAATTTTAGCGATGGAGTAAATGTGGCAGAACTTCTTATGACAGCTTATATGAGTGCCGAGCAGGAGAAGACAATATTATTTCCTCCCTCTGGCCTGGATTCATTTATCCCGGCTGTGGCAAGAGGGAGATGGAATCCAAGATCCAACCCACCCCCGGACCCAGCTATCAAATGAAGGACGACCCTAAAAGGAGGAAGGCATGAAAAAGAAGGGATTTTTACTGTTTGTATTGATGGCAGCTTTAATTGTTTCTTGTACAGAAGAAACTCAAAAACAAGGCATAAAAAATGAGGGGACACAATCGGCGATAAAGGAACAGACTGCCACCGCGGGATATCAACATGTACGAATAAAGAAATTCCCTTTTGCAGTGCAGTGCTGGACATTCAGAAAGTTTTCATTTTTTGAGACACTGGAAAAAGTAAAAAGCCTCGGCATAAAATACATCCAGGCCTATCCCGGCCAGGTGCTTAGTAAGGACATGCCCGGAGTTAAATTTAGCCACGACCTTGATGAAGAACAGATATGGATTGTGAAAAAAAGCCTGAAGGAAAAGGGGCTCGAGATCGTAGGCTATGGAGTTATAGGATTTGAAAACAACGAGGAAAGCATGCACAGGGTTTTTGATTTCGCAAAAACACTGGGCATAAGAACTATTGTGACCGAACCTGAATATGATGACTATTCTCTTCTTGATCGGATGGCTCGGGAATATAATATAAATATTGCTGTACACAACCATCCTGTGCCTTCAAAATACGCGCGTCCTGAGACGGTTCTTGAGCATGTAAAAAGCTGTAGTGAGGGCATTGGGTCATGTGCGGATACCGGGCACTGGATGCGTACAGGGGTAAACCCTGTAGAAGCCGTTAAACTGCTGAAAGGCCGCATATTAGATGTGCATTTAAAAGACTTGAATGAATTCGGGACCAAGGAAGCCTATGATGTTCCTTTTGGGCAGGGAAAGGCAAATATTCACGATATCCTTGCAGAGCTGACCCTCCAGAATTATGGTGGCTTCCTTTCAATTGAGTATGAAAACGAGAAGGAAATTGATAATCCTTCACCATCGATAATTAAAGGAATTGAATATATTAAAAGTATTACGAAATAAGATGGATTTGAGGGCATGTCTGCGCTCCACTAAGATTTTTAACGCCATTTCCTCCCTATCTTCTCGGCTCTGCTGGAACTCCGCATGTTTATCTTAAGCACCGCCACAATGTCCGCGAGCCATCATTAACACCGCCCCTTTGATTATACAGTGCTCACACATCCATCAGGCCCGACTTCGTCTGGTTCCCTCGAAGATCGACTCAGAAAGGCTAAATCTTTCAATGTCGCTTCCTCCATCCCCTCAAATTCATCTGCTTTACGCTGTATAGATTAAGATTTATAGGTTCTGACCCAGCTGTCATCAATGAATCCTGTTATTTTAGGAGTTGGAAGGGACAAGGCTTTCCTATTACCGATGTCCTTCCATTGGAGTCGATAAGGAGAGCTCCGTATTCTGGATATTGTTCTAAGATCGTCTCTGGCTTATTACTAACAAAGAGAGCAGTAGAAAGAGCGTCGCAGAGAAGAGTTTCCGGCCCGATTACTGTTACGCTCTGTTTGCCTTTAGCAGGATATCCAGTGCTGGGGTTAAAAACATGATGGTAACGAGTCCCTTTTTCAATGAAATATCTCTGATAATCTCCTGTTGTTGCTGTCCCAAGGCCAGAGACAGCAAGTACACATAAGAATCCCCTTTTTCGTGGATGTTTTACTCCGATCTTCCAGGGTTGATTATCCGGGTTTTGCCCCCAGCAAAACAGGTCCCCCCCAGCATTAATAAAACCTTTCATGATTCCCATTGCGATTAAGGATTTCGAAGCAATATCGATGCCGTAGCCCTTTGCAATCCCGCCCCAGTCAAGCTCCATTCCTGGGAGGAGAACAAGACTGCCATTCTCTTCTTTTATTTTATCCATTCCTATGTGTTTTAATAGAGCGGTTATCTCATTTGAGGGGGGGACATGAAGGAAACCATTGAAAAAACCCCATGCCTTGGAAAGAGGGGCTACGGTTATATCGAAACAGCCGCTTGAGTTTTGATAAACATTTAAAGCTCTTTGGAAAAGCTCAAGAACAGGCTGGGAGGCATAGTCCCTGATTCCTGGTGAAAAATGGCCTTCGATCTCTGAGAATACGCGCTTAATTTCCTGCTCTGCGGATTTAGATGCGGTCTCCGAGCAGAATATCTTTATTTCACAGACAGTATCAAAGAAAAGGAAGGTTGAGGTGTGCCATTTTTCTCCTGTCCTACAGCCTGGTATAAGAAAAAGAAAAAAGAGAATAAGAATGCAAAGTGTTTTTGCAGAGAGCGAGGAAAACGTGAAATGCTGCCCTATCCGATTAACAGACATTATAGAGTCGATTAACGAGTAGTTCTTTAGCCAATGACAGTATCAATAGAATGCCTGCCCTGAACTTCCAAGAGGAAGTGGTTTGGCGCACAGATAATGCGTTCCCCAGCAAAGGATACAGGAGGAGTATAGAGGCAGATTTTATGACTGCAGGAAGATTCGCTAACCCAGACTTTTCTGTCTTTTACAACAACAGTGATTTTCCCTTTTCTAGCCGAGAAAGATTTCGACTGGTTCTCTTTTAAAGAGGCCGTTTCTATCCTGCGTCCGTCTTTAAAGATTGAAACGGATTCTCCGTAGAAAAGCCGCGCCCGCCTATCCTTCAATGATGCTATAGTTAAGCAGGAAGATGGGCTGCGGTTTTCATTCATTTCTTTCCAAAGGGAGTAAAGTTTTTTTGATCTTATATCCCAGATTTCGCCTTTTCTGACCAAAGTAAAAGAAGGGAAAGCATTTTGTCTCAAACAGCTAAAGGAGATAGCGATGTCCGCCATTGCCGGGCTCTGCATATATGTCCAACCTTTTTGAGAAAGGATCTGTCTAAGTTCTTTCTCTTGGGGGTGAGAGTTAAGCAGCGTAAAATTCCGGCCTGTGAATATGCCGTACTTTTGCAATTCCTCCAGGAGGAAAGAGATAAACAGCTGAGGACTGTCTGCAATAAGATATAGCTCACAGTCTCCTTGCGTCGTTTTTGATGCCAGCAAGAGCGGGGTAAGTAACGGAGTGGCCAGCATTGTTTTAAAAAAACCTCGTCTATCCATTTTAATCTCCTTTTTTGGTTATATTGCTTATAACTGGATAAAGATGATCCTTGTTTTTTCTATTGAAATAAAAAAAGAGACCCATTCCTCCCAAAAAAAGACCGAGAAAGAGGCCAAACATGCTCGCATATGATGAAGATGATTTTAACAAATATGACAGAAAACTTCCAGCGCCCATACCAATTAAAGAAGCAGCGAGAAGGACTCCAAAAAGGAGGATCAGGGCTTTGCTGTAATTCGACTCTGGGACTTCGATCGTGACTTCATCTCCCGGGCGTGCGTTTAAGGGGTTCATAGCAGAAAGAATTCCTTTTGATGTGTTTTGTCCGATACACAGGCTCCTGGCAGGGCAGCGATGGCAGGCCTTAAGACATTCAATTTCTACTTGAGCCATGCCTTCTTTTGTAGATACAACCAAACCGTTATCATTCATTTTTCTCATTGAGGCGGCCGATAGCTCCTGTTGGGCATTTTTCGACGGCTTGAATATTTTCGGGTTTAATTTTTTTATAATCTATGATTTTAGCAAGATTGTTTTCCATAACTATTGCTTCGGGACAAGCGCGTACACATATACCGCATGCAATACAGGAATTTTTACATAATTTTCTTGCTGTAGGGCCTCTATCTAAAGAGCGGCAGAAAACGAAGATTTTCTGAGAAACTGGATGCAGCTCAATGATATTCTGGGGGCATGCATCAACACATTTTCCACAGGCTGTGCATTTGTCTTCTATAACAATCGGGAGCCCTTCTTCTTCCATGTAAATGGCGTCAAACATGCATGCCTGTACGCAGTCTCCAAAGCCCATGCAGCCATAGGAACACTGTTTGTTCCCCCCAATTAAGTGAGATGCGTAACAGGTCCTTATACCGAGGTAGTCCCCTCTGTTTTTTGCAGCTTTCCGTGTGCCGCGGCAGTGCACACGCGCAACTTTCTTGATGACTTCACCGGCTTGGACTCCCAAAATTTCAGCGATCTTGTTTGCCACTTCTTCTCCGCCCACAGGGCAGCCGGTTACAGGGGCGTTTCCTTTAACGACAGCCTCGGCAAATGCACGGCAGCCGGAGTATCCGCAAGCTCCACAGTTGGCCCGTGGAAGGGCCTCTGATATCTTCGAGACTTTAGGGTCTTCCTCGACTCTGAGTTTTTTAAAGGCAAGAGCGAGCCCGACGGAAAAAAGAAATCCCAGGCTTGCCATGGTGATAACAGGTATTAAGAAGTCCATTTTTATATCATTCCTGAGAAACCGAGAAAAGCCAGGGCCATTATCCCGGCTACGATTAGTGCGATCCCAGCTCCTTTCAAGGATTCTGGCACATCCGCCAGGTCAAGCTGTTCTCTGATTCCTGCCATAAGAACAATGGCCAATGTAAAGCCCAGGCCGGAGCCAACCCCGAAGACTACCGCCTTTGCAAAACTATAATTATTCAGAGCAGAAAGAAGAGCAAGCCCCATGATAGCGCAGTTTGTTGTTATAAGAGGAAGATAGATTCCAAGGGCCTGGTATAGAGGAAGGCTAATCTTTCGGATAAACATTTCGACAAGCTGTACGAGAGAAGCGATAACAAGGATAAAAGATACAATCTGAAGGTAGTCAAGGTTATATGGAATAAGAATCCAGTGGTTGATCATCCATGTGAAAACAGCGGTAATAGTCATGACGAAAGTGACTGCCAACCCCATGGAGACAGCAGAGTCTATTTTTTTACTCACTCCCAGGAAGGGGCATATTCCAAGAAAATAATGGAGAATATAATTATTAATAAGAACCGCTGAAATGAAGAGAAGAACAAGTTCCACTATACTGTCCTCTTTACTGTCTTCTTTTTTGTTTTGCTTTCAATGAAAAGCGCTAAAGCAAGCAGGATTCCAAGTGTCATAAAGGCTCCGGGAGGAAGCATCATTATTATCCAGGGTTTGAACCAGGCTCCCATGACTTGGTGCCCCAGGAAAGTCCCTGCCCCCAGGATTTCTCTTATTGAACTTAATATTAGTAGGGCAATAATAAACCCTGTGCTCATACCAAGTGCGTCTATAAGAGAACGGCCCACGGAGTTCTTCGAAGAAAATGCTTCCTGACGGCCTAGGATTATGCAGTTAACAACTATTAAAGGAATATAAGGACCAAGGCTTTTGGAAATAGGGGGAAAAAAGGCCTGCAGGAACCTGTCGGCCATCGTGACAAAAGTAGCGATAATCACGATGTAACAGGCAATGCGAACCTGACTCGGGATAAGTTTTTTTATGCTAGCTACTACGATAGAACTGAATATCAGTACAAAGCTTGTTGCAAGCCCCATGGCGATACCATTGATGACAGCATTTGAAACTGCAAGTGTAGGGCACAGGCCTAGAAGCTGGCGAAAGACTGGGTTCTCCTTCCATAAACCTTTAATGTATTCTTGAGCGATGCTTTTAGTTGGCATCTTTTTCCTCGCTTCCGAACTTACCATCTTTTTTCAAGCTCCTCAGTTGCTCTAAAGAAAGGTTGACGATTTGCAGCACTTTCTCTGAAGAAATTGTTGCACCGGTGATTGTATTGATTTCAGCTTGAGAGAGTTCTTCAAGGGAGGACGCTGCGGGCTTGTGCAGGCTGAGCGAGCCGCTGCTGTCCCTGTTTTCCCAGTAATTGAGGAAAGATTCTTTATCTGTGATTTTAGCCCCAAGGCCAGGAGTTTCCTTCTGTTCAAGAATGGTCAAACAGTTGATTATTGTAAGAGAAGGGTTTATTCCATACATTAATTCGATTTTATCCTGAAAGCCTGTTCCAGATGTGTAGATAGCATAACCCAGGAGATTTCCGTTGTTGTCTTTTCCTGTATAGACGATGAAATCTTTTTCTTCATACAATTTCTGACTGCTGCTTGTCCCCGGAACCACAGAAACGATAGCATCTTCTATTTGCATTTGTTTGTTTAGCCGTATTCGGTCTTTTGTCAGATGTCCGACACTTACAAGAAATCCACCAGAAATGATTCCGACCGAGGTCAGAACTATAATCATTCTGGAGGAAAGGCTCATTTTTTCCTCCTTTCTCCCAGAATGCGGGGTCGAGTAGAGCGGTTAAGAAGCGGAACAAAGATATTCATAAAGAGTATAGAAAACATGACGCCCTCTGGGAAGCCGCCAAAAAGCCGTATCAGTCCGACAAGGGCACCGATGCCTAAAGCATAAATCCAGGTGCCGAGTTGGGTAACCGGCGATGTGACCATGTCTGTGGCCATAAAGAAAGCACCTATCAGGAGACCTCCTGCCAGGATGTGAAACAGAGGAGAGGCATATTTGTCCGGGTTGACAAGCCAAAAAACTCCTGTAAAAACAGTTAAAGTACAAATGATTCCCACAGGTACACGCCAGTTTATGGCACGCTTGTAAAGGAGAAAGGCAGCTCCAAGCAGAAGAGCAATGGCTGATGTTTCTCCTAAACAACCACCGATGTTTCCCCAGAAGAGGTCTTTTAGAGGAGTCAAGGAACCCTGGGCAACTGCATCCTGGAATTTTAAATTTCCGAGGGGAGTAGCAAAGGTTGCTGTGTTGAGTTTTAGTGTGACAGGAGGAATCCATGTTGTCATAGCGACAGGAAATGCCGTCTGGAGAAAAGCACGGCCAACCAAGGCAGGGTTAAAGATATTATCCCCCAATCCCCCGAAGACCTGTTTCCCAAGAGCTATTGCCACAACCGCTCCAATAACAGCCAGCTCTAAAGACAAGGATGGAGGAAGAGTCATGGCCAGGAGCAGCCCGGTGATTATTGCAGATCCGTCCCAGAGTGAATTCATAGGTTTCTTTCTTACCCAGAGGAAAAGAGCTTCTGTTGCCAAACATGCAGATACACAAAGTGCAAACAGAACTAGTGCTCTAAGCCGGAAGAAACAGAAAGATGCAAACGCCGCTGGCATAAGGCTGATGATAACGACATACATGATTTTTGGAACTGAATCTTTATCTTTAAAGTGAGGTGATGATTGAAGAATAAATGTTTTATTTGTCATCATGCACTCTTTTTGCGTTTCATGCTTGTAATTCTATCTTTTCCTAGACGAATCCAGTGAACCAGCGGAATGTTTGCGGGGCAAGAGTATTGACAGCACCCACATTCTACACAGTCTAAGATACCCCAATTTTCTGCCTCAGGCAAATTGTTGAACTTGACATATTTCATGAGCTGAGTAGCAACAAGATGCATAGGACAGTGGTCCGCACATCGGCCGCATTGAATGCAGTTGTATTCAAAAGAAGGCTTAGGTTCTTTCCATGATAAGATCCCCGAAGTCCCTTTGATGACAGGGACATCTGGAGTCCCTTGTGTGAGGCCCATCATTGGGCCTCCCATTATCAGGACATTTACATCTTCCTCAAACCCGCCGCAAAAATCAATCACGCTTTGAAAGAGACTTCCGATCCGGACGATCAGATTCTTAGGCTCTTTTATGCCTGCTCCGGAGACAGTGAGGCCTCTCTCATAGAGTGGCTTTCCCTGATGGATGGAATCCCAGATGGCCTTTGCTGTTCCAACGTTCTGGACCACAACCCCAACATCAAAGGGCAGCCCGCCTTTTGGGACTTCTCGGTTTAGAAGGGAATAAATCAAATTTTTTTCAGCTCCTTGGGGGTATTTTGTCTTGAGGAGAACAGCTTCTGCAGGGAAGCCATCTGTTTTCTTCTGGAAAAGCTCGAAAGCATCCTGCTTGTTATTTTCGATACCCACTATAATCCGTTTGGCCCCGGTGGCGATGCGGGCGAGTTCTGCTCCCTTAAGTATATCTTCTGTATATTCAAGCATTAGCCTGTAATCGGCTGTGAGAATAGGCTCGCATTCACAGCCATTTATTATAATTGTGTCAATGGGCTTGTCTTTTGGTGGGGCAAGCTTCACGGCTGTTGGAAAGGCTGCGCCTCCGAGGCCTACTATCCCTGCCTCCCTGACCTTTCTGCAAATCTCATTCGGCTCCAAAGAGAAAGGATCTTTAACTCCCTTTATTTCGGGAGATAAGCGGTCTTCTCCGTCGTTGGCAATAGTGACAGTTAAAACTGGCTTTCCAAGCGGGTGATTAAAGCCGTCTACAGAGAGTACTTTTCCTGATACGCTCGCGTGTACAGATGCGGAAAAAAGGGATTTTGTTTCGCCGATTTTTTGTCCGAGAGATACTTCGTCTCCTTTCTTGACTAACGGTTCAGCCGGGCTTCCAAAATGCTGATGGAGGGGAATATAGACTTTTTCAGGGGCAGGCATGGGTTCGAAGGGCTTATCTGCTGTAAAGCTTTTGTCCTCGGGAGGATGAGTTCCATGCGGAAAAGATTTTGATTTCATCGTGTGAAGTATAAAAAAATTTAATGCTAAGTTTATTAATTATACGGTGGTGTTGTCAACCCCAAAATTAAAAATTAAAGGTCCCCAATCTCTATTTCAAATTAGATTATTAAAATATTATTTTTTGCGTTTTGTTCATCACTCATGTAAGATAAGGGAAATTATTAGATGAGTTTTGAGACTGAAAAGGGAAGATAATATGGATATAGAAATCAGAGAAGTAAAAACACACAAGGAAATGAAAAAATTTATCTACCTGCCTGAAAAAATTCATGCTGGAAGCGAAAACTGGGTTCATCCTATTTATCAGGATGAATGGAAATACTTTAATCCGGACAAGAACAAGGCCTTTTCCTTTTGCGAAACAGTTCTGCTGCTTGCCTATAGAGGAAAACATGTTGTTGGCAGGATAATGGGCATTATCAACAACCGGTATAATGACAGCCGGAAGGAAAAGACAGCCCGGTTTGGATATTTAGAAACGTGGGAAGACGAGGATGTGGTCCGTTCTCTTCTATGTTATATTGAGGACTGGGCACGAAAACAAGGAATGACAAGGGTCATCGGTCCATATGGTTTTACAGACCAGGATCCAGAGGGCTTTTTAATAGAAGGCTTTGAGAATCGTGCAACAATAGCCACTTATTATAACTTTGAATGGATGCCTGGACTTATAGAAGAACAAGGGTATGTGAAAGACATAGATTATTTTGTATATAAGCTTGAGGTTCCCAAAGTGATTCCAGAATTTTACAAGAGGATTTACGAGAGAGTAAAAAGAAATGGGAGTTTCAAGGTTATTGAATTCAGCAAAAAAAAAGAAATCAAGAAGTGGATAAAACCGGTGCTTCATCTTATGAATGAATGTTATATTGGCAACAATATTTATGGATATGCTGCCCTTGATGAACAGGAAATGGAACAGTTAGCAAAGCGTTACATGCCCATCCTGGACCCGAGGTTTTTAAAAGTTGTAACAAAGGATGATGACATTGTAGCCTTTGTCATCGGAATGCCTGACATGACTAAGGGCATTCAAAAAGCCAGGGGAAAACTTTTTCCTTTAGGTTTGTTTAAAATCCTGAGAGAGGTCAAGAAGACAAAACAGTTGGACTTACTGCTTGGTGCGGTTAAAGAGAAATACCGTGGACGTGGTATAGACGTGCTTATGGGGGTGAATATGCTTATGTCAGCCAGTGAAGCTGGCCTGGAAGTGATAGATACGCATCATGAGATGGAAGAGAATGTGAAGGTAAGGGCTGAAATGGAAAAGATGGGAGGGAAAACATATAAGCGCTTCCGTGTTTATGGGAAAAGCCTGCCTACCGAATAAGAGGGCCGGCAAATTTGTATTTGTTTCATAATAATATAGGAGTATGAATGTTTGTGTTTGAACTTTTTTTTCTTCTATTATATTATCTTCACGCACTTGCAAACATAAGATAACAAGCCATGTGATAATCATTTCTTCAAGCGGGAAGGGCTGTTATGAGAACTAATAATCGAAATTTCGATGAATTAAGGCCGGTAACGATTATACCCGACCATATAGATTTTGCTGACGGTTCTGCTCTTATAGAAATTGGTAAAACCAGGGTTAGTGCAACGGCCACTATTGAAGAGAAAGTTCCCCTTTTTTTGAGAGGAAGCAATACGGGATGGATAACAGCCGAATATTCCATGCTTCCTCGTGCCACTAAAAAAAGAACTGTCCGCGAAAGAATACGTGGTCAACTTTCTGGCCGCACACAGGAAATTCAGCGTCTTATAGGGCGGGCTCTCCGTGCATCAACAGATCTCAGTGTTCTGGGTGAGAGAACAATTATCATTGATTGTGATGTACTGCAAGCTGATGGAGGGACACGGTCAGCTTCTGTCACAGCCGGCTGCGTTGCGTTGGCCCTTGCACTGGAAAAAATGATGAGCGAGAATATCATCAATGAGATGCCTTTGAGGAATTTGGTAAGTGCGGTCAGCGTAGGCATTGTTGCTGACAATATGCTTCTCGATCTTGATTATAAAGAAGACTCAAATGCAGATATTGACATGAATGTAGTTGAAACAGACTCGGGTCAAATCGTAGAGATTCAAGCAACTGCTGAAAAAAATCCATTCTCAAAAAAGCAATTTGATGAATTACTCGAGCTTGCCGATAAGGGAATAAAGGAACTTATCCATGTCCAGAAGGCGCTGCTTAAAAAAAAGAGCCTTCTTTTCATGGCTTATGGATAATTTTTTGTCAGCTAAGGAGAAAATTATATGAATCGCATATTAGTTACAGGAGGAGCTGGTTTTTTAGGAAGCCATCTATGTGAATCTCTCCTTGAAAAAGGAAAAGATGTCATCTGCGTCGATAACTTTTTCTCGGGAAGCAAGGATAATATCCGCCACCTGTTTTCTCATCCCTATTTTGAATTGATCCGCCACGATATTATCCATCCGCTCTTTGTGGAGGTTGATAAAATATACCATCTTGCCTGCCCTGCTTCCCCTCATCATTACCAGTATAATGCGATAAAGACAATAAAAACGAATGTTATAGGCACAATAAACATGCTCGGCCTCACAAAAAGAATTAAAGCACGTATTCTTCTCACTTCTACTTCTGAAATCTATGGGACTGCTGAAGTACATCCTCAACCAGAAGTTTATTGGGGTAATGTAAACCCGATTGGTATCCGCAGCTGCTATGACGAAGGTAAAAGAGTGGCCGAAACATTGATGATGGACTATCACCGCCAGAATCGAGTCGACATCAAAATTGTCCGTCTTTTCAACACGTATGGTCCCAGAATGGCCTTAAACGATGGCAGGGTAATCAGCAACTTTATCGTCCAGGCGTTAAGAGAAGAGCCTCTTACTGTTTATGGGGACGGAAGCCAGTCGCGTTCTTTCTGCTACGTTTCAGACCTCATTAAAGCACTTCAGCTAATGATGGAAACAGAAGATTTTATTGGCCCGCTTAACCTGGGGAACCCCAAGGAATTCACTATCCTTGAACTGGCAGAAAAAATATTATACCTGACGAAAAGTTCTTCAAAAATCATTCATAAGCCTCTACCGCCGGATGACCCGGTACGACGCTGCCCGGATATTTCCCTGGCTAAAGAAAAACTAAACTGGGAGCCTAAAATTGATCTGGATGAGGGATTGACAAGAACAATTGACTATTTCAGAGAAAAATTACACATAAATGCTTAAAGACCTTTAAAAAAATAAAATAAAACTTTATAATACTACTTTAAAACTTAGAAAAGTCATTTTAAATAAACCGCCTCTTTTATTTAAAGGCGAATTTTCAAGGAGGTAATGATGACATTTGTCTCCATATTAATTTTAATCGGAATCATAATTGTTATCCTTGTTTTACTATCGATTCTTATAGCGAAGCAGTATAGAAAAGTAGGGCCCAATGAAGTTCTTATTATATCCGGAGGAAGAAAAAGATCTGTACTCCAGCCTGACGGAACAAAGCGCAAAATAGGCTATCGCTATCGTTTAGGTGGGGGAACATTCGTCTGGCCATTCTTAGAAACAGTTGATATTTTACCAATCGACGTTATCAACTTGAGTATTAAGATTCCTGAAGTCCTAACCTATGGCGGAATACTCATCATGGCAGACGCTTCTGCGCAGGTCAAAATTAACTCGGATGAAAACTCCATACGCCTCGCTGCCGAGCAATTCTTGGGTACAGGGAAAGATGGTATCCGCGACATATCATCGACTATTCTTGAGGGGAAAACGAGAGCTGTTATTGGCACCATGACTGTTGAGGACATATACAGGGGAAGAGGCGAATTTGCAGACAAGGTGATTAAATCTGTGGAAAATGAATTCTACCGTATGGGGCTAACTTTGATCTCCTTTGCCCTAAAAGAAATAAGTGACACACAGGGATATCTTGATGCTCTTGGCAAACCTCAAATTGCAGCAGCCAAGCGCGATGCCACTATAGCAGAAGCAGAGACTGAAAAAGAAGCAGTAATTAAATCATCTGCGGCCAGAAAAGAAGGAGAAGTTGCCCGCCTCAACGCCGATGCACTCATTGCTAAGGCCCAGTGGGAAAACGAAGCAAAAAAGGCAGAATCTCAAGCCCAGGTAAACCAAAAGAAAGCCAGGGCAGATTTTGCTTATGAACTCGAGCGTTCTTGTCTAAATCAAGACATTAAAAGAGAAGAAGCCAAGGTAAAACTTATAGAAAAAGAAGAATCTATTAAGCTTGAAACCCTGGAGATTACACGAAGGGAGAAAGAACTCGAGTCCAGCGTGATTAAACCTGCAGACGCTCGTAAATACCAGATAAAGGCTGAAGCTGAAGCCGAAGGATTCCGCATCCAAGCTGAGGCCAAGGGAAAATCAGAAGCTCTCATGCTTGAAGCAAAGGCAGAAGCTGAAAAAATTAAACAAAAAGGTCTGGCCGAAGCCGAAATCATGCTGAGAAAAGCAAATGCATGGGAAAAATACAACCAGGCAGCAATCCTCGAAATCTATCTTAAAAGCCTTCCTGAGCTGGCAAGAGCTGTCTCCGAACCGCTGTCAAAGGTCGATAAAATCATCCTTATCGGTGGAGATAAAGGTACAGGAGCAACAAAGATAACCTCTCAGGTAGCAGATATCCTTGCTCAGATGCCTGACGTAGTTGAATCATTAACAGGAATTGACCTGAAAAAATATTTCAAAGAAAAGCTAACGCCTGAAAAGAAAGAAGAATCTTAATTATTGGCCGAGAAAGAACAAATGATAGTATCAGATAAAGCAAATCAAATAGGCGAATCTCCCACTCTAAAGGTAACGGCTAAAGCTAAGGCCATGAAGGCTTCAGGTGTCGATGTTATAGACCTGAGTGTAGGCGAGCCGGATTTCCCTACACCCGAGAATGTGAAATCAGCCGGGATAAAAGCCATAGAGGAAAACTTTACAAAGTATACCCAGGTTGATGGAATCCCACCGTTAAAAGAAGCAATCATAAGCAGGATGAAGCAAGATCTGGGCCTGACATATGAAAAAAATGAACTCATTGTCTCCTCTGGCGCAAAGAGTGCCCTCTATCATCTCATGCTTGCCCTGGTAAACGAAGGCGATGAAGTCATCATTCCCTCTCCTTACTGGGTCACTTATCCGCATGCTGTTTCGCTTGCAAAGGGGAAAGCAGTAATCATTCCGACCAAAGAAGAAAACGGCTTTCTGCTTACTCCGGAGCAGTTGGAATCAGCCATCTCTCCTGCTACAAAAGCCGTCCTTTTGAACAACCCTTCCAACCCCACAGGAGCTGCATATCAAAAACATGACCTTGAAGCTCTTGCAGACATCGTTCTGGAAGAAAATATCTACGTTATTGCAGACGAAATATACGAAAAACTTATCTTCGACGACTTTCACTTTGTGAGTTTTGCATCTCTTGGAGAAGACATAAAAAAGAAAACAGTTATTATCAACGGGGTTTCAAAGGCCTATTCAATGACCGGATGGCGGATAGGCTATGCGGCAGGCCCTTCAGAAATCATAAGTGCAATGGCCAGGATTCAGAGCCACACAACATCCAATGCCTGCTCGATTTCCCAAAAGGCAAGCCTGGAAGCACTCAGCGGACCCCAGTATGAAATTTCAAAAATGGTTTCCGAATTCCAGAGGCGAAGGAATTACGGCTTGATGAGACTCCAATCTATTCCTAATATTTCCTGTTCTAAGCCAAAAGGAGCTTTCTATCTTTTCCCCAATGTTTCTTCTTGCTACGGAAAAGAATTCAATAATGTCCTGATCCGCAACTCCTACGGCTTTGCTTATTACCTGCTAAAAGAAGCCAAAGTTGCAGTCGTTCCTGGAGATGCTTTTGGCAATGATGATTATATCCGCATATCCTATGCAACATCCATGGAAAACCTTGAAAAGGGCATGAACAGAATCATTGAAGCTTTATCCCGCCTGAAGACAGCCAAAAGGGTCAAGCGTATTCGCTTAAACAATACTCAAACCAGGATAAAAAAATCCGTCCCTGTCGATTCCTCTATATCCGTACAGATGAGAGATGCACTTACATCTGAAATGGAAACACATATCGGTTATGAGAACTATTTTGAGTGGAATGCAAACATTAACGGAGTAATTGTGCAACTGCGTACAAATGTATCCCACCTGTATGATTTCTGGGTCGAGAACTGGTATCCAGCCCAGCTTGAAGCAGACCTGGAGCCCCATGGCATTATTTACGCTATAGATGGGATATCAGGGAGAGAACCGCGCTCTTTTTACAATTCTGAGACTAAAACAGGCATACTTGTTAACACAGATAACTACGGGCCGTTACGCAGCCTAGCTCTCGGTCTTGTTGCGGATGTCTCTGAAAGGCTTTTCAAGGTTCATACGATACGGGGGATGTCTGCAGACATGGAAGGAGATGGATTGATTCTTGTCGGACCAAAAGGAACAAAAAAAACCGAGCTGTTTTTATCCCTGCTTCAGGATAAGAGATTCCGTCTGCATGCTAACGACATTGTTTTTGTCCGTTTTTCAGGAGTAACAGCGTTGGCTGATTCTTCTGAAAGAAAATTTTATATGCCTACAAACACAGTGCAATCCCTTCCCAAATTGGCATCTCTATTTGACAACAGCAAATGTGAAAATGTTATTACACGAAAAGAAGAGTGTCAAAACGATAAGTGCCTGCAGCTTGATGACTGCAGACTCGACAGGGGTTCCCCATTTTGCTACGAGGCAGCAAAAAACTCCTATTCAATGCTTGACCCCTACTGGATCGAAGGCCCGGCAAAACACGTAAAACGTACGGTTCTCCGGTGGATATTTATCCTTCGCTGTGATACGGTCTCTCCACCTTTTGTAAAGATGGACCCCGAAGACGCTTTGCGCACTCTTGAGTATGGTGAAAGCCTTGGAATCAAGAAAGACATCAGCGCATCCAAAAGCCAACCATATTACAACCCGCATCTTCTGGTGACAACTGGAGAGCGAATGGAATTTCAAAAGAATTTCTTCAGGCGCCTTCTCGAAAATATACCCTGCTATTTATTCAACAGCGGAGCAGCTTCAGCAGAGGATATAAAGCGCATAGTGTCGGGAGAAGATAAGACTTAAGGCTAAATCCAATATATATTAATGGCATATTGAAATGGACAAAAGCATTTATAACCAGGAAGCATATAAAAAATTTTCAGAGGAACTTCAGAGAGTTTTAAAAGGTCCTAATATAAAGACAGTAGATTTAAAATGGCTTGAACCTCGGGCAAAAGAAACAGGGATTAAAACAAAATACGGGTCTTATGGATGGAGATCAGCCATATCAAGCCGGATCGCTCCCAAAACAGTCTATCTCGGCAGGGAAGCAGTAAGGCTTACGCGGCCGACTCCAGTTCACGAATCCATAATCGCCAACGCTCCAGAAGAACTGGACAAAGTCCTCCACCTGCTTCGGACGCTTCCTTTCTATCATATAAGGAGGCAGATGGGAGAAAACGACTCATTCAACCCAATGTGTAATCTCTATGTCTCTGATGCAGACCTTATCAACAGACGGATCGGGCTCATGTGGGGGACAACCATGTTTAAGCCTGGAAAACGGCCTGGGCCTGAATTTACAATGATCCACATTCCAGAAGAGCACCCTCTCCGTCAGCAAATACTTGCTATACCGGAATACAGGATCAATATCGCTCTCGGAACAGACTATTTGGGGGAGGATAAAAAAGGATTCCTCCGCCTGGCAATGTGGATGGCCGATGAGCAGGGGATGATAGGTCTCCATTCAGGAACTAAGATTGTTACGGTCAGAGATGTCAACAATAAACTTAAAACCTACGGCGTTTTTCTTTTCGGATTGACTGCAACAGGAAAATCCACCTGGTCCTGCCACCAGCTCGGACTCGATTATGGAAAAGGAGAAAAAACATTAGTCACTCAAGACGATATATGTTTCCTTAGAAAAGATGGCTCAGCCTTTGGATCAGAAAACAATTTCTTTGTAAAAACAGATGTCGAACAAGAATACCAGGAAGCAATGTACAATGCCTTAATCGATAAAACCGCTCTCTTTGAGAACGTCATGATCAAATCCAACGGAGATGTAGATTTTCTGGATGAAAGCCTAACGGCAAACGGAAGAGCCGTTCTTCAGCGCAACAAACTCAAAGTCAACATAAAAGGCAAAATGGTAGGCATCTTCTCTAAAACCATAAACCTCCCGCCGCTGGAAGAACTGGATGGGATTGTATTTGCCTTTATCACGCGGAGGAACACCATAATGAACTTTGCCCAGGAACTAACTCCTGAACAGGCAGTTCTTGCATACCTCTGGGGGGAAAGCACCCACAGTTTTGCCAGTCAGCCTCTCAAGGCTGGAGAATCCGTACGTATCGTCGGAACAGATCCTTTCATAGTCGGTTCCAGGGCCAGAAAAGTCAACCGTTTCTACGATATCATAATGACTCTTGCCAGCAATTATCCGGGAAAAGTCAAATTCATGCAGTACAACACAGGAGGAATGGGAGAGATCATTGAGACTTCTGAGGAGAACGGAAAAGAGAAAAAGAGGCTTGTCCGTAAGGTCGCCCGTGTTCCGATCAGCCTCATGTCCCAAATTCAAAGAGGCGACCTGCGCGGAACTAACTCCTATGAAAAAGGAAGACTCGGTACAAAAGAAATCAAGCTTGCCGAAGGAAAAAGTCTTGATGAATGGAATGTCAACAAATTCTATTCTGAAGAGCAAATCCAGACTTATATCAAGGACCTTGTCGAAGGAAGAAGAAAATTCACAGAAGAAGTATCAGAGGAAGGGCTTCGGAACGAAGTTCTCTATGCTGCAGAACGCTCCTTCCGTATAGATAAAAGCACAAAAAAAACGAGTATTTCTGTGTCCGAAATGGGTTCTGCAGGGGAGGAAATATTCTCATACAGGGAATCCAAATCAAGACCGCGGCGTGCCGGATTCTGGCGTAACCGTTAACTCAATTCTTCTTCTATTTTCTGGGCTAAGAGATGAAGTAGAATGAGATGTATTTCCTGAATCCGTGGGGTTTCCTCTGAAGGCACATCAATAAGAAAATCAGGAAGAGAGGCGAGGTTGCCTCCTCCCTCTCCTGTAAAAGCAGCGGTTAGCAATCCTCTCTTTTTAGCTGTTTTAATGGCCTCAATTATGTTTGGCGAATTTCCACTTGTTGAAAGGCCGATAGCAATATCGCCTTTAGTTCCAAGCGCTTCTATTTGGCGGCTGAAGACATAATCGAAAGAGGAGTCATTGGCGATAGAAGTCAGGGCAGACGTATCTGTTGTCAATGAGATTGCGCAAATTGCAGGCCTGTCTATTAAAAACTTGTTTACAAGTTCTGCACAAAAATGCTGTGCCTGGGCTGCGCTCCCACCATTTCCAAAAACAAGAATCTTACGGTCTGCTTTCAAGCTTTCACACATTCTATCGGCCAGTCTTTGAAAAAGGTCTCCCTTATTTTTGGAAAATTCCTCCATTATATATGACAGGTTTTTAATTATATTTTGACAGCGCACTTTTTCTCCTTTCTGCAATTATAGCATTTTACCATTGTCATTTACTATCCAGAATTACTCAGGAGTTCCCCAAGTTTTTTATCTCATGTATTCTGCTGGATCAGGGCAGCTGATTCTAAAACACGCTGAATTTGCTCAAGCTGCTTAAATTCAGCTTACTTTCTGGCTTCACTCCCTTCTCCTTTCAGGAGAGGAACCTTGCCCGCTCAGCCTCCAAATGGTTTTCTCAACCATCTGACCTGATCCTATGAAATAATTTTATTCATTTAGCCCTGAGAGGATTGTGGTTTTAACCTTGCTTAGAAGAACAGGGATTGAATCCCGGTCCATTCCTCGAACAGAAACAGGAGGATAGAAAGCGACTCTGATTTTTCCTCTTTTAATAAAAAAGCTTCCCTTTGGCATGAGCTCATAAGTGCCTGTTATGGTTACAGGTACAATCGGTGCCCCGCTGTTAACAGCAAGAAAAAAACCGCCGCGCCTGAACTTCTGGAGCTTCCCGTTCGGGCTCCTCGTTCCTTCAGGAAAAATGAGGAATGAATATCCTTTTTCCTTCATAAGTTTTGTGGCCTTTTCTATGCTTTCTTTGCCTCCTCTTTTACCTCTGCGGTCCACGCTTACGAAATTTACGTGCCTCATGACTTGACCAATAACAGGAATCCTGAAGATTTCTTTTTTCGAGATGACTCTAACTGGTTGGGGAATAAGCATCAGCATTATGGGCCCGTCCAGAATACTTAGGTGGTTGGGCATGAAAATATAGAATTTTTTCTTGTCTATATTCTCCAGTCCGCAGACTTCAAGAGGAACACCCAGTATTTTCTGCCCAAGCTTGAGGACTCCCTTGGTTATCCAGAAAAAGGGCAGTTTCAATCTTAAGAGATATAGGATAATTAAAACAGGAATTACAAGAATAATTATTACGACATAAACAAGAAGAAGAACAATTGTCCTCATTTTAATGTTCTAGGATTATAGCATAAATATGCGTTGAAAAGTAAAAACTGGAAAAAACACTTGCATTGCATCATCATATAATATCCTATTTATAATTATTATAATTGATCAGGGGGATGAGTATAAAAAGCAAGAAAAGGAGAAAGAAAGACTTGACAGGGCATATTATTATGTGCATATTATAGATGTATAGTTTAGACATGCGAATTATGCATGTGGTTGAGGCAATGGTGAGTGGAATAAAAACAGTAAGAAAAAACATTAACTTCCCTATTGACTTAGTGGCAGAAATAAACCGTGTGACGAAAGAATTAAAAATTGATTTTAGCAAATTTATTCGTGAAGCCTCAGAAGAATATGTTACTCATATCAAAAGGGCAGAACTCGAGAAGGAACTTGAAGAGGGGTATAGAGTAAAGGCTAAATTGAACCTCAAAATATGCGAAGATTTTAAACATGTAAACGGAGAAAATCTTTAGTGAGTGACGAATTAAAGCGAGGAGAAATAGTTTTAGTCACTTTAGACCCTGCAAAAGGAGCTGAAAAGAAAAAGACAAGACCTTGTTTAGTAATTCAAAATGATACAGGAAATAAATTTTCTCCTCTGACAATCATCGCGGTTATAACCAGTCAAAAGGAAATTGATAAACAATATCCTACAGATGTTTGGATTGATAAGGGAGAGGGGGGATTAAATTATTCAAGCATCATTCAATGTGATCAAATAAGAACAATCGATAAGAAGAGAATAATAAAAAAATTTGGCCATTTGGATATTTCAATGATGAAAAAAGTGGACAAATCCTTGAAAATTAGTTTGGATTTAGACTAATATCCTGAAAAATAATTGTCGCTAATCAGTAAAGATGTTAATCCATTTCAAAAGTAGTTTTTATGCCGTCCTCAACCTGCTTCAGTACACCAGGAGATAATAAGCCTATCCTCTTCTGCAATCGAAACTTAGCGAGAACTGTGATTTGATAACATAAAGCAACTGAATCCTGAATCAAGCAACCTTCCCCTTGTGGTAAAAAAACACATCCAGGAATCTGAACTCTTCTTAAGTTCGTAGTAATTGGAATCGCAACAATAGTTTGTGTATATTTATTTATCTTGTCACTTTGGATTATTAAAACTGGTCTAGTTCCAGCTTGCTCAGACCCTCTTGAACCACTAAGGTCTGCGATGTATACATCGCCCTTCTTCATTCGGTATCTTCAGTTAATAAGATTTCATTATATTCATCAATCCTCATTTCAGCCATTTCTATATCCTCTTCTGCAAATTCTGCAAAAAGTTTGCGAAGTTCTTCCTCAGATTCAACTTTCTCCTCTTCTATCATTAGACTTTGACTTGTATCAGGGAAGGTCAGAATAAAATAATGTGAGGGTGGCATTACAGCCGTATTTGCCTCAATAGTCACTGGATTCCAAAAGGTTTTTATTGGATGAACTGTGCGAATATTCGTTGACATCTTACTCCTCCTTTTTGGATTCAAAATCTTTCCATCCCAGGATAGCCTCTTGTACTCCGATTTGAGGAGGTGCTCCTGGTTGTTGAGAAGGAAGTCTCGAAAGCTCAATAGATTTAAAGTACTTTGTATGAAAACCTTTACTACTTATGCATGCAATATAAGCTTTCATCTTGTGAGATTTTTGCTCTTCTGGTATTAACTGCATTGGATTAAAAGGTTCTCCTAATCCAATTTCTTCCTTATATACTAAATACAAATCCCATATGAGCTGCTCAAGTTCATATGATGGAGATTCTATTTTTAAGCCTAATTTCTTAGCTTCTTCTCTGTTTATTAGATAGTTATGATAATAGAGCTTTTCAACTAAACCTTCTACAATCTGATTTATCTGCACTGCTTCTTTTTCTTCATCCATATGTAGACTTAATAACTTTGTTGCTAAAAGCCTAATTAAAGAATGAGTACGATAGACTGCACCTATAGCAAGAGGATGAATTTTATCTACCAATTTTTCTAAAACACTTACAACATTGGATTGTTCTGTAACCTTTAACTTTTCTTTTGCTAAGTTAATATAACCAAAAACATCTTCAACAGAGATTTCGATTTTAGGCTCATTAGGCACATCGGGATGAGGAGGATTAAAAGGCGTACCTATATTCGGATCAATTGGAGAAAGTTCTCCTAACCGACCCATTACAATCTTATCTGCACCCAAAGCAATCATTGTAGCCGCACTATGAGCTCTATAAGGCACTAAGACATTAAAGTCTTTTGAAAACTCACGAATGAGATTTACTAGTCGCCAGGGTGGCATAATATCCCCACCTGTACTATAGATAAACAAGTCAATCTTATCAGTGTTCCCAATCCTCTTAAGATGTTCATAGAAAATCGGGATAATATCTGTTGCGATTTTAGCTTTTAATGGGGGCTGTCTATCAGATGTAACATATGCTAATATTCTTGAACCTCTAGAGGACTCAAGAGAAGCAATACATCTGTCTAGATTTTCTTCTGACATATCATCCTCCAGTACATTTAACTTTTGAACCTCCACATTATTTCCTTTTAAATTGTAGCACAATTGAAAGAACAAAGTATATTAAAAACAACCCCACATCTTTTTGTCGATATTCTAGTACCATATTAGCAAGCAATGAATATCAAGTAAATACCTATTATTATACAGACCTTTTTCTTTTTCTTGACTTGACAATTAAAATCTATTTATTCTTAAAGAATAATTCTATTAAAAAATGTCTGTCCCTCTTCTTTCTTTTCTGTATACTTTATAGTATACTACTTTAAAGTATACAAATATGAGGTTGCTATGTTTATTAATAGGACTGCTGAACTTAATTATTTAGAAAGCTTAAACAAAATCAAAAGATCTCGTCTATTAATTTTATATGGCAGACGGAGAATCGGGAAAACAGAACTATTAAGACAATTTTCTAAGGATAAAAAACATCTATTTTTTTCATCTGACCTTTCTTCTGAACAAGAACAATTAAGACAATTTACTGAAAAAATCTATCAACTGACAAAAGACTCATTTCTTCAGAATCAACCTTTCAACTCATGGGAAGCTCTTTTTAGATACGTTTTCGACCATCTTTCCAAAACTATCCCCCTCGTCATAATCGATGAATTTCCCTATCTTTGTATATCCAAT
>Ga0265595_1000440_pt1 | contig 37926 bp, 34 predicted proteins | sample saktaG_15_FD_190148 | JGI IMG/M metagenome (GOLD analysis project Ga0265595, IMG submission 190148) | Saline water microbial communities from Sakinaw Lake, British Columbia, Canada - sak_2013_06_06_50m | ecosystem: Environmental > Aquatic > Non-marine Saline and Alkaline > Saline ...
GATCAATAGGCGGAAGGTGATTTCTGTTGATGGCAATTGCTTTTTATAAAAAGTGATTTGATAAAATTTGGCACTTATTTTCAAAGAGGTTGCTTTTCAGCTATTGAATTCTCGGACAGCCTCCTAGTAAGGACTGGCAATTCGCTGGCACTCACTGCCAGCCTATTAGCCAGCCCGTTAGATCACTCATAAAAGGAGAAAATCATGAAATTACCGGAGTATGTAACTGTTGGGGAAATTCCGGGGACACAATACTAAATTATTGACAATTGGTGTCAGTAATGACATTATACATTTATGGCACGTATAGCAAGAATCGTCGTTCCCGGATATCCGCATCACATAACACAACGCGGGAATCGTAGGCAGGAAACATTTTTTTGTGATGATGACTACAGACAATACATCGACTTGATGGCAGAGTGGTGCAGTCGTTGTGGCGTTGATATCTGGGCATATTGTTTGATGCCCAACCACACACATCTCATAGCAGTTCCCCGGACAGAAGACAGTATGCGCAAGGCCATCGGTGAGGCGCATCGCCGATATGCCCGGATGATTAATTTTCGGGAAGGATGGCGAGGGTATCTATGGCAGGGACGATTTTCCTCATTCGTGATGGATGAACGGTATTTGCTGGCAGCGGTTAGATACATAGAGTTAAATCCTGTAAGGGCACGATTAGTTGCCGATCCGATCGCATATCCTTGGAGCAGTGCGAGAGCCCATATCGAGAAACGAGATGATGCGCTTGTAGCCGTGTCACCGTTGTTGGAGTTGATTTCTGACTGGAATGAATTTTTGAAGGACGAGCTTCAGGAGAAGGAGTATCAGGAACTTCGTCAGCATGAACGAACAGGCAGACCTCTTGGCAGTGATTTGCTCATTGATAAGCTTGAGGTGTTGTTAGGAAAACAACTTCGGAAGAAAAAGACCGGACCGAAAGGGCCGTGGAAAAACAGGGAGCCATAAATAATTTAGTATTGTGTCCCTGGAATTCCTGGGAATTCCAGGAATTCAGGAGTGAACCGTGGAGTTATTGACGACAAGAACCGTTTCTTGAGAAAGGAAAGAGGAATTTTTTGTTTTGGGATAATCTTCAAAGTGTGGTATTGCAAAACCTGATCCCAACACTATAGCTCAGCTTTTCATGCTCTTTTTCATCCCATGGATAGTCGGTATTTTGTGAGAGCGTCAAGGCATACCATTCCTAAAACCTTTGTCTGGCTGGGAACTCCCCTGCCTCCCTCTTCGGTTTTGGTTGAATGGAATCCTTTCCGATATCATTTGATCTATTGACATTGTTATACTTTTATATAAAAATATTGCCGTAGAAATAAAAGCCTGGTCTGCAGGAGCGGAAAATGGATTTTATTAAAATAAGATTTGGGGATGATCTGGGTGTGGCCGATACCGAGATGCAGGGTACCGCCGTTGAGGGGGTCTTACGTCTCTTCGATCCGACATATGTTCTTCATAGACGTGTCTGGAAACCCCCGGTTAACATCTATGAAACCGCTGAAGAGATAACTATCGTCGCGGAACTGGCAGGCGTGAAAGACGAAGATATCCATCTGGAAATCAGCCGCCGGACGGTGAAGATTGCCGGAAAAAGGATGGAACGATCCCGTATGAAGAATTCCCGGTACCGTCTCGCGGAGATTACCTACGGCTATTTCGAACGCGCCTTATCCCTCTCCATCCCCATCGACACCGATGGTGTCAGCGCCACATACAATGATGGCATGCTTGAAATCCATATCCCGAAATTGCCGCCTGAGAGAAAGATACACAGGATTATTATCCAAAGCTAATAATCTAATTTGTTGTCGCTACAAATGATCTGGAGGGATTACATGATTGAGCAACAGCTTTCCGGAGAATTAAAGGACATCAAGATACCGGACGTTCTCCCGGTGCTTTCGCTTTTTGATCTTGTTGTGTATCCGCATATGACATTTCCCCTGGAGGTCGTCGGGGAGCGGGCTATCAATCTCGTCGATGAGGCGATGGCCGATGAACGGTTGGTCGGCTTTACCATGGCGAAGAAAGCGTTCACCGCCGATGAGCTTCCCCAATTTGCCGATATTCACCACGTCGGAACGGTCGTGGCGATCCTGAAGATGGCAAAGACGGCCGAAAACAAGGCGCAGATGATTCTACAGGGTATCAGCAGGTTCGCTATCAGCGAACTTATCGAGGGAAAACCCTATCTCCAGGCAAAGGTGACGGCACTTGCCGACAAAGAGGCAACGGGGATCAAGGTCGAGGCTTTGATGGCGAACCTGGTAAATCTCTTTGACCGCGTCGTAAAGCTCTCTCCCTTTCTCCCCCAAGAGTTTGGCATCCTCGCAACGTCTATCAAGAAACCGGGCGCGCTGGCGGATATGATTGCCACGCTGATCAACGCGGGTGCCCAGGAAAAACAGAAGGTACTCGAGACCCTGGATGTCAAGAAAAGGCTGGAACAGGTGACACGGGTCGTGAGTCACCAGCTTGAAATCCTCGAACTGGGAAACAAGATACAGACGCAGGTCAAGGATGATATCGATAAAGGCCAGCGGGAGTATTTCCTCCGCCAGCAGCTCAAGGCGATCCAAGATGAGTTGGGTGAAGGTGAGGATGAGTCGAGAGTAGAGATCGAGGAATACCGTACAAAGATTGAGGAGATAGGCCTTCCCGAGGAGGCGAAGAAGGAGGCGGATCGTGAGCTTGGCCGTCTTTCGCGGATGCATCCCTCTTCGGCGGAGTTTACGGTCGCGTCGACGTATCTGGACTGGATGACAACCCTTCCATGGAATAAAAGTACACAAGACAATCTCGACATCAAAAAGGCCCGAAAGGTCCTGGACGATGACCACTATGGACTTGAAAAGGCGAAAAAACGGGCCATAGAGTACCTCTCCGTCAGAAAATTGAAACCGGATACGAAGGGGCCAATCCTCTGTTTTGCCGGCCCTCCAGGCACCGGGAAGACATCGCTGGGGACATCGATTGCCCGTTCTCTCGGTAGAAAGTTTATCCGTATCTCGCTGGGGGGAGTGCGGGATGAGGCGGAGATTCGCGGTCACCGGCGGACCTATATCGGGGCGCTGCCGGGAAGGATCATCCAGGGCCTGCGGCGTGCCGAATCGAATAACCCTGTCTTTATGCTCGATGAAATCGATAAGCTGGGGATGGATTTTCGAGGTGACCCTTCATCGGCGCTCCTGGAAGTCCTCGATCCTGAGCAAAATTTCTCCTTCAGTGATCACTACCTTGATGTGCCCTTCGATCTCTCGCATGTCATGTTTATCACGACGGCGAACATACTGGACACGATTCCTCCCGCCCTGCGTGACCGGCTGGAGGTTATTGAGCTTCTCGGGTACACGCTGGATGAAAAGGTTAAGATCGCCCAGCGCTATCTTATCCCTCGTCAGATCGAAGCCAACGGCCTGAAGCCGAAGCAGCTCAAGATCGCGAAGGCGGCCTTGAAGACGATCATATCGGGTTATACCCGCGAGGCCGGTGTACGGAACCTTGAGCGGGAGATCGCGAATGTCTGCCGCGGTATCGCGAGTGAGGTGGCGGTCGGTGACATACAATCGGCGTCAATCGGCGTGAAAGATCTCCACAAATACCTGGGCCCTGTCCGCATTACCTCGGAGGAAAAAGCGAGAGTTTCAAAACCGGGCGTAGCCATGGGGCTCGCGTGGACGCCCACCGGAGGTGAATTGTTGTTCATAGAGGCCACCAGCATGAAGGGCAACAAGGGCTTGACCCTGACCGGTCAGCTCGGCGATGTCATGAAGGAATCGGCGACGGCGGCCCTGAGCTTTATCCGTTCCAACGCAAAGGAACTGGGCATTAACAACGACTTCTTTGATACTCTGGATCTCCACATCCATGTTCCCGCGGGGGCCATTCAGAAGGATGGCCCTTCAGCGGGGGTGACGATCCTGACGGCCCTCACATCGCTGCTGACCGGTAAACCGATCAAGAAGGACCTCGCCATGACGGGCGAGATAACGCTGCGTGGGGTTGTCCTCCCCGTAGGCGGGATCAAGGAAAAGGTCCTTGCCGCCCATCGCGCGGGTATCAGAACCCTTATCCTCCCCAAGTGGAACATGAAGGATATCGAGGATATCCCTGAAAAGACACGGAAAGAGATAACCTTCCATTTTGTCGATGAGATGATGGATGTCCTGAAGATAGCCCTCAGGAAGAAATAACCCCCGGTGAAGATCACGGATCATGTCCATTCGATCTGTTCAGGGGTCCTTACTGGATATCCTTAAATTCAGGACAGGGGCTACCGGTAAAAGAAGATAAGGGGTCAAGTCGCTGTTTGACTTATGACGGCAGGAAGAAAAAGGGTCGTTTACTATTGACCAGGCATTCCAAGATTTGACCAGACTCCAACCACCACAACCGTTCGTAATCAAAAATTAAATCCATCAAACCCGCCTGATATCCTCCTTTAAAAGCAATTTCGAGTATAAAGACGGGCTTCCCGGGAAATACGAATGCCAAATTGTACACCATCAACGTGCGAGCAAAAATGATGTTGTAAGATTTGAGAATCCGTATTAAAGGAACCGGGGTGATCTATTATTAACGATACTGGCGTCATCCTGCCGGATAATCATCAGATTCCCGCTTCTGCGGGAATGACACGACAAGGTAATTGATCCTTTTTGCGAAATAATCAGTACTAAAATCCGGCGGATGATGCAACGCACCGGCGATGGCGAGCAGTACGAAAAGGACTCTTTCATGAATTCCGACAACAATGAATCGGGGACCCCCGTTTATCCCGATTATCACTACCTGTTGAAGCTGGCTCAGGCAAAAATGCCGTACGGCAAATATGCCGGCCGGTATCTTGTGGATCTTCCTGAATCATATGTCGTCTGGTTTTCCCGAACAGGCTTTCCCGAAGGCGAACTGGGTGATATGCTTCGTACGGTGTATGAAATAAAAACTAACGGGCTTGAATATCTCTTTGAATCACTTAAGGGGTCGTAAAGGAGATAGCGTGGAAACATTCGAATTATCGGGTGACTATATCGAACTGAACAAGCTGTTAAAGGCATCGGCGTTGTGTGAAACGGGCGGTGCGGCAAAAATAGTAATCGAAAACGGACTGGCCATCGTTGACGGAACCGTCGAATACAGAAAACGATGTAAAATCAGAAACGGCCAGACGGTTGAATATGATGGTCATAGTATTCAAGTGGTGCAGGTAACTTCTTAACCGCTTACGGATTGTAGCCCCGAAAATGAGGGCACATAATCCTGAAAGGTTTTTTAACGGCCTCCTCAGGTGGCATCGGAGCCATTCTGCGGCTCCCGGATTACAGGACAATTCCTATGTTTCTTCCCACTACACAGAAGGAGATGAAAGAGCTTGGATGGGACGGGCTCGATATCATCCTGATAACCGGCGACGGTTATATTGACTCGCCCTTCGTCGGCGTGGGCGTCATCGGGAAGCTCCTCCTCAATGCCGGTTACCGAGTGGGCATTATTGCCCAGCCCGACACGGCCTCGGGCGACGACATCAGCCGGCTGGGAGAACCCCGATTGTTCTGGGGCGTGACCGGCGGTTGCATCGATTCCATGGTGGCCAACTATACCGCCACGGGCCGGAAGCGCAACCGTGACGACTATACGCCGGGAAATGTGAACAACCGCCGCCCCGATCGGGCAACCATTGTCTACAGCAATCTCATCAGGACCTATTTCAAGAAAACCCGTCCCATTGTCCTCGGCGGGATCGAGGCCAGTCTGCGACGGATCGCCCATTATGATTTCTGGTCCAATACGATACGACGATCCATTCTTTTTGACGCAAAGGCCGATTACCTGCTCTATGGCATGGCGGACCGTTCCGTTGTCGAACTGGCGGCCTGCCTCAAAGCGGGCGGCGACCCCCGTGGAATTCGGGGAATCTGTTATGCGTCCCCCACCATTCCCGAGGGCTGTCTGGAATTGCCGTCTTTCGAGCACGCGGCACAGGATAAAGATGCCTTCACGGAAATGTTCCACCTCTTTTATCGTAACAATGATCCCATGACCGCCCTGCCGCTGGCGCAGAAACAGGACACCCGCTATCTCATTCAGACCCCTCCCGCGCATGCTCTCTCCGGCGGGGAGCTCGATGCCGTCCACGATCTGAACTATGAACGGGAGCTTCATCCCTATTACCGGAGCCAGGGGGAGGTGAAGGCCCTGGACACCATCGGCTTCTCCATCGCAACCCATCGGGGATGTTATGGAGAATGTAATTTCTGTGCCATAACGGTCCATCAGGGACGGAATGTGACGTGGCGCAGCCGGGCGTCAATCCTCAAGGAAGCCCGCACGTTCACACGGCACCCCCGTTTTAAGGGGATCATACAGGATGTAGGGGGACCGACGGCCAATATGTACGGCATCGACTGTGCCAGAAAAGAGAAGCAGGGCTGCTGCCAGGACAAACGATGCCTCTTCCCGAAGATATGCTCCCGGCTTACGACAAATCACGAACAACAGATATCGCTGCTGAAAGCGCTCCGGGCGGTGGATGGTGTTAAAAAGGTATTTATTGCCTCGGGGATACGGCATGACCTGATCCTGGCCGACAAGAAACACGGCACGGAATACCTGAAGCAGGTTATCCGTCATCACGTTTCGGGACAGATGAAGCTCGCACCGGAACATTCGGAAACGCATGTCCTGCAGAAAATGGGGAAATCGGGATGGGAGGCACTTCTCACCTTCAGGGAGCTCTTTTTCGACCTTACAATCCGGGAGGAAAAGAATCTGTTTCTCACCTACTATCTCATCGCCGCCCATCCAGGGTGCACCGACGACGATATGGCACGGCTCCGGTCATTTGCCCTCAGGGACCTGCAACTCCTGCCCGAGCAGGTTCAGGTGTTCACGCCCACGCCGTCGACCTATTCCACCCTCATGTACTGGACGGAACGTGACCCCTTTACCGGAAAACCCTGTTTCGTGGAAAAAACGTACCGCGGCAGAGAAAGACAAAAGGATATCCTGGCAGACCGCAGGACGAAGAAACGGCAGACCGATCGATCGAGAACAAAGAACCGGGGCACCCATTCTCACCCGAACCATCATCTGAAGAAACGGTATCTCATATGACTTCATGCAGTCACCTCACCCTTGTCCTGTTGCCGGAAAAGAAAAATATGCTGCGATGCCGGGACTGCCATCTGACCATTAACGCCGACGAACTGCACGAACGGTATTGCCCCGAGTGTTTTGAGATAGATGGCAGGAAGCACTATGATTTTGATGCGATTGAAGCGGCAGACAAGGGAAAAGTCCTTTACCGGTGCGAGCAGTGCGGTATCATTATAGAAACCGAATGAAGGAACGACAGCCATCGGACGGCGTGAATCTCCGGGAGGATCTCGCCTATGTCAAGGGCCACACAAAAGATCCCCGCGGTTCATGTGATGAGGCAGACTGAATGCCACCCTGCGACAACAGAAATCATCCGATGACACCAGAGAGGAACAACATGATGCTCAAGCTCCATGCGATGAAAGCCGGGTCCGGAAGGAATATCTTATGGCGCTGGTGATCCTCAAGAATGTGACCATGAGCTTCGGCGGCCCGGCACTGCTCGAGGCGGCGGATTGGCAGATCGAGCGGGGTGAACGGATCTGCCTGATCGGTCGCAACGGTACCGGTAAAACCACGCTGCTCCGATTGATCCATGGAGAGCTGTCTCCCGACAGCGGAATGATCACGAAAGCTCAGGGGCTGAAAACAGCCCTGCTGCCCCAGGAAGTGCCCCTCGATCTGGACGGCACCGTCTACGATATCGTCTCGTCGGGACAGCCGCACCAGCAGGTTCAGACGGCCATCTCACGCATGGGCCTCGATGAGACGGCGGTATGCAGCACCCTTTCCGCCGGACTGAAACGGCGAGTGCTCCTGGCGCGGGCGCTGGTGAACGAGCCGGACATCCTCATGCTTGATGAACCGACCAATCATCTGGATATTGACGCCATTGTCTGGATGGAGCAGTTCCTGCTCCGCTCGGGAAAAACCATTATTTTTGTCACCCACGACCGGGCCTTCCTTAATCGGGTATCCACCCGCATCGTTGAACTCGACCGGGGCATGCTGACCTCGTTTGCCGGTAATTATGACGATTACCTCACCCGCAAGCAGGAACTGCTCGAGAACGAAATCTCGCGCAACGCAGAGTTTGATAAACATATGAGAAGCGAAGAGATCTGGCTCAGGCAGGGTATCAAGGCACGGCGAACCCGTAATGAGGGACGGGTGCGGGCCCTGATGAAGATGCGGGCCGAGGTGGAGCAACGCCGTGCCCGGAGCGGTAATCTGCGCCTCATGGTGCAGGAGGCCGAGCGGTCGGGCCGGCTGGCCATCGAAGCAAAGAATATTGCCGTTGCCTATGACAACCACCCCCTGATTACGGATTTTTCAACAACCGTCATGCGGGGTGATAAAATCGGCGTCATCGGACCGAACGGCTGCGGCAAAACCACGCTGCTTCGGATTCTGCTGGGAGAGATCGAACCGGACAGGGGGTCCGTTCGACACGGGACCCGCCTGCAGGTTGCCTATTTCGATCAGCTCAGGGCTCAACTCGATGAAAGCAAGACCCTTCAGGAAAACGTTACAGATGAGGGCGATATGGTCATGGTGGACGGGAAGCAGCGGCATGTCATCGGCTATCTGCAGGACTTCCTGTTTTCACCCGCCCAGGCCCGGGCCCCCATCACCTCCCTTTCCGGCGGGGAGCGCAACCGGCTCCTTCTGGCCAGGCTCTTCACCCGGCCGTCCAATGTGCTGGTCCTGGACGAGCCCACCAACGACCTGGACGGAGAAAGTCTGGAACTGCTGGAAGCCATGCTGATCGAGTACACCGGGACGGTCCTGCTGGTAAGCCACGACCGCACCTTCCTGAACAACGTCGCCACTTCTACCCTGGTCTTTGAAGGATCGGGCCGGGTAGAAGAATACGTGGGCGGTTACGACGACTGGCTCCGTCAGCGGCCCCAGCCGGAGGAATCAACCCCGGAACAAAAGCCCAAAAGGGGCAGACTCCGCAGCGTGCCCACCGGTCCCCGCAGGCTTACCTTCAAGGAGCAGCGCGAACGGGAGAAACTGCCGGACATCATCGAAGATCTGGAGGCGCGAAAGCAGGACCTTTTCGCCGCCATGGCCGATCCCGAGCTCTACAAGAACGCCGGAACGGAGGTCGCACGACTGCAGGCCAGGCTGGATGAACTGGAACGGGAGTTGGGGGCGGCCTATGCCCGGTGGGAACTGCTGGAAGAGCTGGCACTCAAAGCCGACGGGTAATCCTTGCCCCGGCACTTCCGCTTCAATATCATCCATTGACATTTCGGATGATACTCATATTATATTTTTTAATGCCATGCTGTGGGTCAGGGTTTATCCGCTATAGAAGTTCCGATAAATAGCGAAAGACAGGGGCAACGTCCATATCTCTGATATGGTCGCTGCCCCTGGTAAACCCTCATTTAGAATCCTTTGAATTGTAAATTTACATAGAAGTGGAAGTTGTTATCTTCCCGGGATTCGTTAACTTCGTTGTCAGCATCGATTTTTATCTGCAATTTGCCGTTTTCGGGACCAAGATAGGCTTGTGTATGAACATTCTTTATCTGTTTGGGACCAACACTCAGTTTTGTCTGCTGACTGCGAAGTTTATCATTAAAAAATATTTTATTCTTGAATCCAGAAGCAGCAACACCATTGTATTCTCTATATGAATAATAAACTTCAAATGCCGGTTTTCCCTGGGATACCAATGTAGCGTCATTGGGAGTTAAAACAATTGAGTTGCCCCATTTAACCTGCCTTTTCTTCTTGCCGATTTCAAGAAACCCATACATACCAAGGTCAGGACGTGCCACCGTACTGCTTACAACCTTTATCCTGCAAAATGAAACGTTGTTTTTTTCATTGCCCTCTTTTGCCTTGTTTCCTGCATCTATTACTGCTCCTAAATAGTATATGCCGGGGGGAGTATCGGCTGGAATGGTATTAGTGCCATTCAGCTTTACCGTTACCGTTCCGGGACCTTTAAATGAGATATGTTCCCTTCCTCCTTTGAGAAGAACACCGTCTGAATAATTAGGTAAGTAGACAGCATATGGCACCGGGACGGGGTATGTTCGTTTTGATGTAAGGATTATGTCAACCGCAATACTTTTCAGCGCGTTTGGAAACGTACTTTTCCCCGTTACCTGAAACGTTGCACCAAGACTCTGCCCCTGTTTTACACTCTTGGGACATTTCGTTATCCTGATGGAAAGATCCTTTTCTGCACCGGCTGCCTTACACAGGATCTTGAAATTTGCTTTGTTTGATTCGACCTCCTGCGGATACAAAACTTTTATTGCCTCCCATCCGGAGTAATTTTTGCCTATAGTCCATGTTGTACTCACCGGCTTTGTTCCCGGTTTTTTGAAGATTAATGTATCTATGAGAGCAAGAGCGCCGTCGCTCCTTATAAACTTATACTGCACTTTGCCCGGTTTCGTAACAGTGATTATTCCCTTAAATGTAATCTTAGCAGGACATTTACCGGAATAAGATGCCGGATATGCCTTTAATGAAGCTGTTATATTTTGTTGGGCAGATGCCATTCCCATGCCGGCAAATAAAAACACTACACAGGTAAAAATTAATAATGTTCTTCTTAACATCTTTCTCCTCCTCCTTTTTTTATTCAATGCGAGCTAACATCTAAGACATTAATGTTGATCGCTGTTTCTTTTGCCTTTGGCCTACTACCAGACCGATTATCAAGCCGAAGAGAAGAACCAGGGAGCCTGCTAAAAACCATTTGATTGCCTGTGAGGATTTTAATATTTTATTTTCTTCAGTAAATTTTTGAAGGTTTTGTTGAGCTGTTTTCAGTGCTGATTGAGTCTCATCATATTTTTTCTTTAGCTTCAAATAGCCGCCGGAGCCCTGTTTCAGTGATGTGTATTCACCTTCTAATGTATTGAGTGTTTTTGTATTGTCTCGCAGTTTTATTGTCAGGGTTTTTTCCCTCTGGAGTGCATCATTTAACTTTTTTTCAACGACAGGCAGTTTATCTTTCAGTAACTCGTTTTCCTTCCGTAACGACTCACTCTGTTTTTTCCAGGGTAGACGAGTCAACAAATACCTGCTAAACACCCAGCCCTCCTTGCCGCTCATTTTCCCTTCTAAAACGCGAACCTGACTCCAGTCGCCATCTGATTCCAGAACTTCTACCGGGTTACCGGAGGAAAGCATTGCGATAATTTTGTTTTGATTGCTGGGTCCGGTACGAAGGGTGATAGTAAAAGAGTCTGTCACATACGCGGTGGTCGCCCAACTACTTTGAGCTATCAAACACAGTCCAATAATAGTTAAGATGAAAAGAGATAACCTCAGGTTGTATTTCAATTTCAATGAAGCCTTTCTTAAAGAGCGACAAGGGGTTTATTCCATTGCTCCGGGATAGATACTGTCGTATTAGGTTCAGAGACATGCTCTGGACTTTTTTTCAGGAACGGCTTACTTGAGACCTTAGTAGCACGTTTCTGCCATGTGTCATATACTACTGCCGGCATCGTCTTTTTAGCGATCTTGCACATCGAAATCGTGCAGACGAATACTATCAATATTCCTGTAATAATTAATAGACTTATCATACTGAAACATTAAATGTTACAAAAAAGATGCCAAACCATAACTGTTTGATATTGTTTAGCTATGACACAGATCAAATGAAAGAAAATATAGGTTATTCCCTACATGGCTGGCTCAGGAGGGTTTCAAAGCAGTAAACGGTGTAACTCTGAGACCTTTGCAAAACGCCCCCTTTCGCCCAATTTCGCCGTCAGGCTCAAATTTTAATCCTCAAAATACTCAATGTATTCCTGCGGTTAAAATTTTCGCCTTCCTTGAACTTGAACGAAACTGAACATTTTTCAAAGGTCTCACTCTATACATCTTGTATGACTTTTAGTTCGTAGTTGTATGGTATTGCATACAACACCCCACGTCAGCCGGGGCTGCCGCTCCGAATTCTGCAGGTTTGACCTGAATGCTTACCAGGGGATTCTCTCCATCAAGACCTTCGGGCAACGGTATCCCAAGAAGATAGGTTACCATCGGAACCAGATCCAGAATTGAAGCAGGGCTGTCAAGGAGATGACGGCCGGGAAGTATACGAGCCAGTCCGGGACCGGCTACCCAGAATGAGACGATGGAATCATCCGGATAGTAACTGCCATGGTGACCGTATTTATCGAAATCACGTTCAAAGTAAAAACCTTCTTTATTGATAAGCTTGATATCGGGGGCCGTCTCTTTCGTGTACTGCTTTCTCAGCCCCTGCACTACATATTCCTTCAATTCAAAACTTTTTTCCAGCATACTCAAGGGCTGCAAGGCCCGTAGAAATGCAGCGTCGTCTTTGACGTCTGTCTGATAGGTGCGCCAGTCGAAAACCCACCATTGATCATTCTCCTCCAATCCATTATATCGCTCACCGGGATACTGGCGTATTACCATTGTGTTCATACAATCCTGGATATCCGCATTTACGAGTAGCAGGTCCACTGCCGGCTTGACATCGGCCAGCAATCCGGGGGGGTCCATCCAGTTTCGGGTTTGGCGATTTTTGAGGTAAATTTCCTTGGTGCAGGCCCCCGGCATAATAACCGCATCAGCCTGACGATTGTCCGTTTCCAATCCGGGCAGTTTAAACTGCCCGCGGAGGCTGCCATTGACCGTATCATCTCTAATATGTTTATTAATCCTCGTGAAGCCATGATCTGAAACCAGAAAAAAAATGATATCATTATAACATCCTGCTTCCTTCAAAAAACTGATTAGCCTGCCTATCAACGGATCCAGAACATTTTTAGCATAATACTTCTGGACATCGTCTATAGAAGCATTTTGCTTCACTAAATCCCGGGTCGGAAAGTGGGAAAACAGGTCTGTCCCGAGCAGTTCCACTACCATGACATCAGGAATCATGTGCCGATACTGGAGGACTCCGGACAGACTTTTGCTATATGATAATACATGGCCTGTGAGAAAGGCGCTGAGTGTCCTGTCGTCGATATAATGGCTATCCGGGAACCAGCGCCCATTACGGAGGAAACCCAGTGATGACGCGTTTCCCCAAAAGAATGCACCGGACTTCAATGACCAGTCTGCCCCCTTGTTCACCATTAGCATACTGGTCATGGAATGTTTGCCTGCCTCCCCGACATAGTCGAAGAGTGTTTTGACTCCCCTGGATTCCAGAATGCGATTGATCCGTTGCTGAAAATAGGAGATCAATGTGTGTATCCTGGCGGTGCTTCGATCAAACCAGATGGTGGAAACAACTCCGGTTCGCCCGGGGTAAAGCCCGGTGTACATAGAGGTTATATCCGGCACGGACCCACCGGGGATGGTGGTGAAAACCTCAGGGAGGTAGACATACGACTGCTTATTTTGAGAACCATTGATAAGTTCTTGGAAATGCGGCAATTCCTCCAGGTTATTTTTGATAATGCCCCGTTTCAGCCCATGGAATTCGATGATGATCACCTTGGGCCCTGCATCACCTGCATTTACCACCCTGACTGCCAGCATCAACAATATCAGTACAGCCAAAACCGACAGGGCCAGCTTTTTCAACCAGAAATGGGCCATCAGCAGTTTACTCCATTTATGCGAAAGTTGTTTGTACACAATACTAATGCGGCAAAGCGGCAAATCCGAAATTCGAATATCTAAATACGAAACAAATCCGAATATCGTTCGACTGAGCTCACGTCGAAGTCAAATAACAAATGTTCGAAACAGTTTTATACATTCGAGTTTAAGATTTTGATATTGTTTCGAATTTCGTACTTCGGATTTCGAATTTATTTTCCGCCAACATCTGCGCAAAGAACGCAGTTATTGAGAATAAAGAATCTAACCTGCCTTAAGGGCCAGGGTCGTCTTGCTCACCCCCGGCAATAAAATATTGCTTCCTGATAAAAAATACAAGGCTTCACCCAGCCCACCGAAAATCATTGATGCCCATCGATTCATTTCCCGGGGTGGAAGGGTGTAACCTCCGATTATTGTTTCAACATTCTTAAAATCAGTAATCGCCATAAGCATCTTCATTGTCTCTGGTGAAAAATCATAGAGATGATAGGGTGTATGATAAAGATCCAGTTTCCTGCTGAGAGGACCCAGTAGCCTGACTATCGGAGTCGTGTGAGGCCAGCGCAGCAGGATAAGACCACCCGGCCTGAGGATCCTGTTAACTTCCCTCAGTAACGCCATGGGATTATTAACATGCTCAATGAGATAAAACAGAGTAACGACATCGAATGAGTTTTCAGGAATGTCAATGTCTTCAACTGGTTGAGAATAAACGTTGATACCCCATTTATCCCGCGCATATTGTCTGCCCGTTTGTGATACCTCCACCCCTTCTACATCCCACCCCCGAAGCTTCATTTCCTTTAAAAAAAAGCCGTATCCGCAACCGATATCCAGCAATCTTCCTCCGCCGGTATTTGTTCTGGCTTCTATCAGATCGGCAGATTTATCGATAATCTGTTCCATCATCTTTTTCCACTTGTCTATTTCTTCCGACGGGGTGGGCAGATAATCTTCATAATTTTTCATTAATTCCTGTGCTGTTGGACGTGGATGAAGATACACGAGGCCGCAGTTCAGACAGCGGCAATATTTCCACCGATCTTTCTGGTGGATAATGCGAAATTTTGAAGCATTGCAAAGAATGCAGCTACTTAATTTTTGCATCGGGACAATCAATCCATTACGGTCAATTCTTTTCAGAAACCTTCTTCAAATTGTCAAGAAAAGCCTCAACCATTTTATTGTGTTTAAGCCTGACCTTCAAACCCCAGAACATTTTTCTGACAAAGCCTTCCGGCTTCACAATAATCGTCTGAGTGACTCGAGTGCTTTCACCAATACTTTCAAGTTCCCAGATTTCCGTTCCTCCGGCAAAAAAACCGTCCAGGAACTGAAGCCTGATTTTAGTATCGGGAATTACCTCCTCTACCCGTGAGCGCCACTCCAGCTTAAAAATATGATCTATTTTCGTCCTGACCAGCGTCCCCGTCTGATGGGGTAACGGGGGTTCATAAGTTACGATAGTACCTTTCGGACATATCTTTTTGAACATTTCTTCCTGTGTCAGAATCTGAAATATCCTGCTCCTTTCTGCCTGAATCAGACGGGTATGCTGATTGACCTCTCCTCCATAAACATCATATTCGGGAGATTTGACAGTATATTTCGTGGAACATCCGAACAAACACAGGATGAGGACACAGATTGAAAGACAAACCCGGGCAGGTTTCCTTCGAGGAAACGAGATCTTTGCAGAATGTTCAAATTTGTTCAAGTTCAAGGAAGGCGAAGACTTTAACCACAGGAATATATTGGATATTTTGAGGATTAAAATTTGAGCCTGACGCAGAAATTGGGCAAAAGGGGACGTTATGCAAAGGTCTCGAAACTTGCTCAACAATACCCTACCGCTTCGTTGCTTAAGATCGAGACATATCTTGTAATTTGAGTTTGACATTTTTTTATGTTAGCTATAGTAAATCGCCTGATAAAAATTATGCATAATCTTCAAAGGGAAGCGAAATTAAACACAATAAGAATGTGTTGTAAAGTTTTTTATGGAAACATGAGGATCGGAAATGGAAATCCTGAAGGTCATTTTTTACCGGGTAGTGTATCCCTTGATACGTCCCTTTTACCTGATTTTCCTCATAATTTTCCTCATATTTAACACTTTCGTATTAGGCCTGATTGTCATCATGATTTCCCCGTTCGATCAGAATGGAAACATAGTCCATTACATAGGCAGGTTCTGGTCTCTGCTCAACATCTTCCTTGCCGGTACGAGGGTGAAGATCAGAGGCAAGGAAAAGATAGATAAAGGAAGTAATTACATAGTCATGTCAAATCACCAGAGTCTCTTTGATGTCTGGGCATTGATAGGAAAACTGCCCCTTCAGATCCGGTGGATTGTCAAAAAGGAAATAAGAAAAGTCCCCTTCTTTGGCTACGCCCTCGAAAAAATGGGACACATTTACATCGACAGACATGATCGAAAAAATGCATATATGGGTCTGGAAGCGGCCGTTCAAAAAATTAAAAAAGGAACTTCTATTATTATTTTCCCCGAGGGGACAAGAAGCAAAAATGGCCGTCTGCAGAGATTCCGCCTGGGCGGGGCAACTTTGGCCATGAGATCAGGCATCCACATTTTACCGGTAACCGTAAACGGGGGCCGTTTCGCACTTCCTAAAGGCACTCTGGCGCTGATGCCCGGAAAGATGGAGATTATTGTTGGTGATCCGATTGATCCGTGTGCATTTGACGAGAACGGTAAGGAAGAACTGACGGCCGCTGTAAAATCCGCCATAGAGAAAAATCTTGACCTGAAATATGGTGCATTAACGTGAGAAATTACGAACAAATTCGAGAAAGGTGTATTGAGACCGACTAAATGAGAAGTCACAAACTTGACAGTCCGATTTCCTATTATGCAATCTTCCTGTTTGTCAGGTACATGCCCACCAGACTATGCCACTGGTTGGGAAAAATCGTGGTATTACTGGTTCATGCGTTTTCGCGCAGGGACCGCAATGGATTAGCATGTAATCTTTCCATGGCCCTGGATAAACAGGTGGATGATCCCTTTATTAGAAAAACGGTCCGCCGGACTTACATAAACTACGGGCAGTATATGGTGGATTTCTTTTTAATACCCCAGCTCCCGCCCAACAAAATCAGAAAGTTTTTTGCTTATATTAAAGGAGAAGACATTCTTAAAAAGGCTCTCGAAAAAGGAAAAGGGGTAATTTTTCTGACGGCCCATGTGGGTAACTGGGAAATCGGCGGGAGTATGCTGCGACTTCTAAATTACCCCCTGGCCGTGGTTGCCATGGCACACAACTCTACAACAACAAATGCCCTGGTTAATCACCTGAGAAAAGACAAGGGAATAAGCGTGATCGAGATGGATCATCAATCGCCTTTCTCCGGCATCGAAATTATGCGATACCTTCGCAACAATGGAATTGTAGCCATGCTTGGTGACAGGGATTTTTACGAACGTGGCCGACCAATTACCTTCTTCGGCAGGAAGGTTATTTTCCCCGTGGGACCTGTTATCATGGCCATGAAATCCGGGGCGGCCCTTATTCCTTCGTTTGTCCTCAGGCAACCGGACGGCAGATACTTCGGGGTGCTGGAAGAAGTCATACCACTCTCCTCGGAGGGAAGCATGGATGATGCTATCGAAGAAAATCTTGGCAAAACAGCCCGAATATTTGAAAAATATATCCGCCGCTATCCCGACCAGTGGTATTGCCCTGATCCTATAACTGAAAGGATGGTGAAATGAAACTCCTGATGGTTGCACCCAAATGGCCTGAGGGAAGCCTCTGGGGGCAGATTTACTTCCGTTTCCCTTACCTCGCCCTGACAACTCTGGCTGCCCTGACCGGTGAAGACTGGGAAGTTTCCATCGTTGATGAGAATGTGGACTCTCTCGATTTTTCTGATTTGCCTGACCTCGCTGCTATTTCCATTATGACACCTCTGGCCAAAAGGGGGTATGAAATTGCCGACTCTTTCAGGGGAAAAGGGGTATCCGTTGTATTAGGCGGCATTCATCCCACCATGATGAAGGATGAAGCTAAAATCCATGCAGACTCGGTGGTCGTGGGTGAGGCTGAAGAAACCTGGCCCCTTGTACTTTCAGACTTTAAACGGGGCAATCTCCAACCCTTTTACAAATCCACTAATTTCTCCAGCCTGGAGCGGTTTCCTGTCCCGAAACGAAATCTTTTAAACAGAAAGAGTTATTTTTTTACGAACACCATTCAAACGACTCGAGGATGTCCGTTTGACTGTGAGTTCTGTTCAGTTACCTCCTTTTACGGCCGGACCTATCGTGTCAGACCGGTAGAAGACGTTATCAGTGAAATTGGCCATATGGAAAAAGGATTTCTCTTCTTCGTCGATGATAATATTGCAGGAAAACCCTCGTATGCGAAAGAGCTCTTCAGGGCGCTTATACCTCTGAAGATCAAATGGTTCAGCCAGGCTTCTCTGAGTATTGTCAAAGACAGAGAACTTTTAGATCTGGCTCAAAGGAGCGGATGCAAGGGACTTTTCATCGGATTTGAATCCCTGTCACAGGAAAATCTGAAGGCAATGGGGAAATCGATGAACCGCGCAGATGATTATAAGGAAGCCATAAAAATGATTCATGACCACGGGATTGGCATCCAGGGATCATTCATTTTCGGTACGGACTATGACGACAGTTCCGTCTTTTCCGATGTGATACGTTTTATCGAAAAGACTCATCTTGAGGCAGTTTTGTTTTCAGTATTGACCCCGTTTCCGGGAACACGGATCTACGAGACCTTGCTGAGAGAAAACAGGATAACAGATATGGACTGGGAAAAGTATGATATGAATCATGTTGTGTTCAGACCGAAAAAAATGACTCCAAAAGAGTTGCAGGACGGTTTTAACTGGGCGTACAGAAAATTGTACGGACACCGGTCCATACTGGTAAGGCTCTTTCCTTTTAATAGAAACAGCCTCTTCTACGGCGTGCAAAATTATGGCTTCAGGCAAGCATGGAAAAAGACTCTAAGGAATATGTCATGAAAAAAAGTCCCTTAAAAAGATATGCTGTTCTCATATTCATGGGCCTGATCCTGTTTTTGAATCCGTGCCCTGTTTTTCCATCCGGAACCAATTTGCATACGGAGTCGGAATTGAGCTGGGTGATAAAAAACATGAAAGACAAGGAAAAAAGTCTGAAAACCCTGACGGCAAAGTTCGCGCAAACCAAAAACACCAGGTTACTCAAGGAACCATTGTATTCCGAGGGGATAATCTATTTTGATTCGGAAGGCAAAATGCTCTTTGAAGTTACCAGCCCGTCATCTGTAATGGTGCTTATAAAAAGTGGGTTGCTTCTCATATATTACCCTGATATATTAAAAACAAAAGAAAAATATCTCGGAAATAATTTTCTCAAAAAATATCTCGGTATCGGCCAGTCCGTTGAAGAATTCCGGAAACAATATTCAATCCAGCTTGTCTCAAAGACTGATTCAGGTGCCTATCATCTGAGATTTACGCCAAAGCTGAAGGAGATTGCAAACCGAATCGATATGATCGAAATAGAAGTAAGGCCGACGCAGTGGCTCCCGGAGAGGATTTGCTTTAAGGAAAAGGAAGGGGATTATACCTCTATAAATCTAAAATTCACTTCGGTTAATGAGCCCCTGCCACCAGGCATTTTTAAAATAAACGTCCCGGAAAAAGATGAAAACGATTTTTAAAAGGAGGTCTGCAATGAAAAAACTTATTCGGATTTTCAGTTGTTTCTTTTTAGCTTTAATTCTTTTCGTTCCATTTAATGACGCGTTATCCTGGGTTCAGAATTCGGATGGCATCCAATCATCGAGAAACGAATTACCAGTATTGATTGCTGCTAATTCTTCTTCTCAATCTGATCAGTCAGACATATACGCTCAGGCAGAAGCATTGTATAAGGAGAAAAAGTATGACGATGTGATTCGGCTGTTAACAGGTGAAGCATATGCTGCCCCAAATAATTTTGAATTAAATATTCTGTTAGCTAAGGCTCAGGTTGAAAAATGTGCCATCCTGAAAGAAAAGGGGGACGTAGCTTATAAAACACTTGTTAATCAACCTTACGATACGGCACAAAGGCTCGACAAAATTCGAGCCCATCAGGATCTTTATTATATAACGGCAAAGAGCCTCCTGATTAATGACAGACCCGTAAGGGCTATTAATACCATCGAAAAGGCACTGCGTTTTGAACCTGATAACACAGATTATATGCTTGTTCTGGCTGATGCGTACTGCGCACGGGCAGATTTTTTTGATAAAGGTGAAAAAAATTCGATTCATTCAACGCAGCTGCGTTCCAAAGCCAATGACATCTATGAAAAAATTATTGAAATAAGCAAGGATGATGAACTTAAAATCAAGGTAAAAGAAAAAATGAAAAAGCTATAGGGAAAATGAATCAAAGTCATCCTGAGGAATTTCAGTGAAAAATAGTGTTGCCTTTTTATACCCCGGACAGGGATCTCAGCATGTTGGCATGGGACTTGATCTGTATCAGACCTATCCGGAAGCCCGGGAAATATTTGATCATGCCGATCGTCTTCTCGGTTTTTCCTTAAGCCGGCTCTGTTTCGAAGGCCCTGAAGAAGAACTGAATAGTGACTTGAATGCCCAGCTTGCCGTTTACACGGTCAGTTGTGCCCTTACCGATATACTAATGACACAAAATATCCTTCCCTGCGTGGTTTCGGGATACAGTTCCGGTTTTTACTCCGCCGCCTATGCGGCCGGCTGTTTTGATTTTGCATGCGGTCTTCATATCGTAAAACGAGCCGGTGAAATCCTTCTTGATGAAGGCCAAAAAATAGAAGGAAGCATGGCGGTCATCTTCGGGCTTTCTCTCGAAGAAGTGAAACATTTCTGCCGGAAGACAGGGGACGTCGAAGTTGCTATCCTGAACACACCGCGTCAGATCGTCATTTCCGGCATTAGTTCCTCCGTTACGAAAGCGATGGAAATTTCTCTCAATGAGGGAGCCCTGGATGCCTATAAATTATCTGTAGCCACAGCCTATCACTCAAAGTTTATGGAAAATAGCGGTACACGCTTTTTAAGGGAATTTGAAGATACTCATGTGAATGACCCTCAAATACCGCTCATATCCTACTTTTCTCTGGATACCCTGCCCAGCGAGGAAGAATTGAAAAAGATGATGGCTGCCCAGCTAAGCCGTCCGGTTTTATGGGTTGATTTGGTCAAAAAACTTGGCAACAGAAACAACAGATTATTTGTTGAAGTTGGACCCGGCGCCACACTCTTCAGGACGGTCAGGTGGATAGACAGAAACATAGAAATCATGAACACAACGAATAATGAGAAGCTGTCAGAGGTAATAGATAAGTTGACATGACCAATAATTACATCTATGACATTCCCGTTATTGAAAAGATACTTCCGCACAGGAGACCTTTTCTGTTTGTAGACAGGGTTATTAATTTTAAAGCGGGAGAAAAAATCATTGCCGAAAAAGATCTCTTGCCTGATGAATACTTTTTTGCCGGTCATTTTCCCGGACAGCCAATAATGCCGGGAGTTCTTGTTTCAGAGGCACTGGCGCAAACAAGTGGACTTCTTCTCGGACTTACACGGAAAGAAAAAGGCCTATCCGAGGGGAAGATGAATCTTTTTCTTGCCAATGTAGATATTAAATTTTTTACCCCCGCCAAACCGGGAGATACTCTCCGTCTGGAGGCAACCATCAGGAAGGGATACGGAAGTTTATTCCTTTTTAAGGTCGATGCATTTGTGGGAGCTGATCCTGTCGCTAAGGGAACTCTTACGCTGTCTGAGAAAAATTAATCCTGCTGCCGGGAAAACTTCTGCACCCGCGAATTTGCGGTATCAGCCACAAAAATGTTGCCCGCCACATCCGTACAGATGCCATACGGCTTTACAAATTGAGAGTTACTGATGCCCGGCCCTCCGAAGGATCTGAGATTTTGCCCTGTCGGACTCATTTCCCAGAAGCAGTGGGTCGCAGCATCCAGCACATACAGGTTTCCCGAGTTTTGATCCACGGCTACGTCGGCAGGATATACCATCTTCCCCGTAATAACGGTCAGCAGGTTGCCTCTTGATCCGAATTTTTGCACTCTTCGCATTTTGCTGTCCGCTACATAGACGTTACCGTTGTTATCTACTGTGATTCCCATGGGGGCAACAAAATCGCCACTTCCCTTTCCCCCCTGCCCCCAGGAACGCAGGAATCTTCCTTCACTGTCAAAGACCTGAACTCTGTGCATCTTGGCATCGACAGTATAAACCGACCCCTCCGGCCCCGCGGCAATACCACTCAAAAAGGCAAATTCTCCGATACCCTTGCCTTTATGTCCCCACTGGAGGATAAACCTGCCGCTCGCATCAAATTTCTGAACCCTGAAATTATAAGTATCCGCCACATATACATTGCCCTGACGATCCACATCTATGTCATACGGAAGAAGCAAATCACCCTGCCCTGTTCCTTTCTGCCCCCAGCTTATTTTAAAGGTACCATTTGTGTCGAATACCTGAATTCGATTGTTGGATGTGTCCGCCACGTAAACGTTCCCTTCAGAATCAGCCGCTATCCCGTACGGCACATAAAAATCACCCGTCCCCGTCCCCTTACGGCCCCAGGAGCGATGGAAGCGCAGACCGCCTGTCGATGACACGGCGTATGAGCTGTCGGCCATGACAGGGGTTTTCTTAACGGAAATGACACGGTGTCCTACAGATACCCGGTGTTTCGGTTCTGTTCTCACAACTTTAGCAAAGGCTAACTTTTCTTGAACCTCAGTAATTTTAATTTGACCTATACGGGTCTTTTCCACTCCAAGGATATCACCAGTAACAGGGTGTTTAATGGGCTGGCCTTCCCAGAAAACTTCAAACTGCATGCCTCTACTGACACCTGACTTCCTGCCCACATCAAGGATAAAATTTTTCCCTTTTTTCTGAATGATTACCCCCTCAACAGGAAATTGCTGCATCAGCCGGGCCACAAAAGAGGGAATCTTCCTGGAGATGGCGGCATAACTGCCGGCAGTCAGACTATCAGCTACTTTAATGGTAGCACTTTCCGTTTCGAGGATTTTGACAACCAGGTTCATGCCCTGGGGGTAACTGATCATAGCACCGGTCACAATATATGTTGCTCCTGTAACCTTGCCTAACTGAACCGCTGTATCGGCATCAATTAATCCGCTAACACCCAGCCGTTGTTCTTCAATCACTTTCTGCAAGGCCTGCCGCTCCACCACGTCAAAACGGCCCTGCTGCACGAAAGCAGCAGTAAGTGACTGGGCGGCCATCTTGCCCAATTCCTGAGACCTGGCTTTCTCCCCTTGGGAATCCATATCAACCACCGCTATCCTGGTTCTGGCATTGGCATTCAGGCAAGTTGCCCATATTGTACTGAAAACCAAAACTAATACGAAACATAGAAATTTTTTACTGATACGATGCATTAGCTTCACTCCCCTTCATTTCGTTACTTAAGCCCATATTGGCCCGTTCGGGGAACAGGCCCTACATATTTTAAGGAATTTTAGCGACCTGCAGCGCTATACCATGTACTATCCGGATACCTTGCGAGGCGGGCGCCCCTTGCATCCTGAATGAGCTGGATGGTGCTGGCCGCATTGGCATTACCCATACTTGCAGCTTCCCGCAACATGGGCAGGGCCGGGTCTTCAATCAAAGCCAGACACGCAGCGGCTCCACCCGTTGCCTTCTTTCGAGCAAAAGCTGGAAGCTTTGACATAAATCCGGCCATTGGATTGACAGATTCCCCCGTCTTTCTGACGAGAAGCTTCAAAAGACGCTGGTCGCTCATCCACTCACGGTCTGCTTCGCTCAGCGTGCCTCCGTTCATAACGATTTCACGTTTTCGCTGTAAAATGGAACGCAGTCCCTTAATCGCCGAATTTGCTACATCCGGTGATGAACTTGTAAGACAGAAAAGAATAGACCCTAAGTGTTTTTCATTCCCTGCCCTCTCAAAGGCAGCACCCAGGAACTTATTGTTGATTTTTTTGTTCCATGATGTTTGCGGCATGGCCACCAGCCGCGTAAGAACCGCTATATTTGAACCGGACAGCCGGTTGAGCAGGATATTATATTGTTGTTTGTAATAAACAGCCGACGCCCTGTTTTTTTCCAGGTAATATTTCTGGGCATGGCTGAAGTAAATAAAAAGTGGCGCATTACCGTTTGGGTCATCGTCCTGTTCCCTGGCCATGGCGATAACCTTATCGTAATTATTTATATCAAAGGTCTTTAAGGCGGTACGCTCCCACGCCAGCAAAGGTTGTTCTGCCCACGTTACGGCCTCGACAGGGGGAACAAAGGCCCAGGACGCAATTAAAATTATCATAATAAACAAAGGAAAAACCTGTTTAAACTGTGGTCTCATGGGTCAGTCTCCTTTTGAAATAACGGTAACTACAGATAGCGGTCGTTTACATATTATAAGCGGGGATTATAGAAGTATGGGACATCATTGTCAAATTATTTTAACACACTAATAACACGTTGTCCGGCTTCATTTATGTTCCCTGCCTTGACTATTAAGAAACCTCCCTGAAAAAGCTTGTTTGCTTTACTCCGAGGATACCCACTTGCCACACACGCAAATTTATCTTATACTTCAAGCAAAAAACACTCATTGACTGACATAAAAGTACAGGGAAAAGGAAGATTATTATGGAGCAAAATATTGATTCCAGACTTCCTCTTTTGCAGGATGCCGATGTGGAAAACAAGATTGTTCTTTTAAGGGTTGACCATAACGTCGTCAAAAAGGGAAGCATCCAGGACCCATACCGGATAGATCAAACCATCGGAACTATCTTCAATATCGTTGAGAGGGGCGGCAGGCCGATCATAATGACGCACGTGGGAAGGCCGAAAGACAAGAAGACCGGAAAGATAAAAATAGATCAATCAACATCTGTTGCACCCATTGCGGAATACCTGGAACGAAAGCTTCATACAAAGATTTTTTGCCCCACGTTAAAGACAGAGGAAGATGAGGGGATAAAAAGTATTGATACCTCGATAAATCTTGCCATCAGAGACCTGAGAGAAAAGAGGATTGGCGCCATATACCTTCCAAACACGAGATGGTTTAAGGGAGAAGAATCGGAATCAGAAGACAGAGACTCTCTCGCCCTCCAGCTGGCAGGTCTGGCCGACGTATTTGTTAACGACGCCTTCGGTTCGTGGCAGTCGCATGTATCCACCTTCGATATTACACGGTACCTGCCGTCGTTTGCCGGTTACCTCATGCAAAAAGAAATACAGAACCTCACCCGGGTCTTACAGCCTGAAAGGCCTTTCATATCCGTAATTGCGGGTGCAAAGTACAATACAAAGATCGGCCCACTAAACGAAATTTATAAAAAAGTGGATAAATTAATTCTCGGAGGTATCATTTATAATATATACCTTTGTGCAAAATACGGTGTATCAATCAGCGGTATTGAAACGGAGGACATCGAAGCTGCCAAAAACCTCGTGGAGATGGACAGGGAAAACCATAAGATACTGGAGCTTCCGTATCTGTATGAATCGGACACCATGGAGGGAAAAATTGAGGGAAAATACAGGATAAGGTCCATCGATGAATTCAAAAAGGGCATGCAACTCCATTACATTCTTGATATAGCACAAGAATCATTTACGGACCCGGAGATTTCAAATACACTGAACTCGGCAAAGACCATTTTTGTTAACGCCGTTATGGGGTTCACTCCACATTTCACCGAGGGCTCGGCAGCCCTGGACAGAAAGATCGATCATAATACGGAAGCGACCAAACTGTACGGAGGCGGTGATACACTCCAGGAGTTTAAGGATCTGTGCCCCGGACTTTATCTCTCTACCCTGGATAACTCGAAATACTACTTTTTCACGGGAGGAGGTACGGTGCTCAAGGCTATTGAAGAAGGAACACCATACGGCATCGAACCGCTGAAGGCCCTTATAGACAATGGAGGAAAGGCGCCGTAAAAATCACAACCAAGAATCAAAAATATGGAACAATGTCGTTTATGCATTCATCAAATTCAGTGACTATCGGGTGATTTGTGCCTTATATGCTTCATACACAAGACCAGCGGCAGCAGCAGAATACTCATAACAGCTATGATATAGAAAACGTCGTTGAATGACATCATATAGGCCTCGTTTAATAAAGTTTCATAAATGACACCGAGCCCACCCTTATGGGCAAGCGCCGGTTCAAGCCCCTTGTATTGCAAGACCTGGGCTGTTTGTTGTGAACTCCATACATAATTCATATCGAATGGTGTAAGATGATCCACGAGACGAGACTGATGGAACTGAGCCCGTCTGGTCAAAATGGTTGTGGCAACAGCCACACCAAAGCTTCCACCAAGATTTCTCACAAGATTAAATATAGATGTGGCATTCCCCATCTCCTCTTTTCTTATATGAGATAAGGAAAGCGTAAAGAGAGGAATCATGATTAATCCCATGCCTATACCCATAAAAATCCTTGGCAGTAATATAGTGTTAAAGTCTGCCATGCGGTTGAACATCGACATAAGCAGGGTTGAATAGGACAGCATTACAACACCGAAGGCAATTATTGCCTTCGGGTTTATCCTGTTGACAAGCACTCCTGCTATGGGCATGGTAATGAGGGCGGCAATACCCCCGGGTGCGAGAACGATACCGGCAAGGGTTGCCGTATAACCCATCAGGGTCTGAAGGTAGATCGGGAGAAGTACAATGCTGCCGTAGAGATTAAAAACGACGAAGAACATGATCACATTTCCCAGACTGAAGGAGAAGTTCTTCAATGCTCTCAGATTGACGATTGGATGTTCCGCAAATAACTCAACAATGATAAAGAGGATCAAAGATATGGCCGACAGGATGCTTAACCAGACAATAAATTCTGATGAAAACCAGTCCACTGTACGTCCTCTGTCCAAAATCATCTGGAGGCACCCGACCCAGACAGCGAGTAATACAAGTCCCCAGTAATCAATCCTCATCTTCGCACGCTTCATGTAATGGGGGTCATGGATAAAGAGAAGCGCCATCAGGATTGAGATGATACCGATGGGAATATTTATATAAAATATCCAGCGCCACGTCCAGGTGTCTGTAATCCAGCCTCCCAGGACAGGACCGACAATGGGGCCAAACATGATACCCACGCCAAAAATCGCCATTGCCGTACCGTGCTGGTGAGGGGGAAAGGTTTCAAGCAATATGGATTGGGAAATTGGTTGAAGGGAACCGCCGGCAAGTCCCTGAAGAATCCTGAAAAAAACAAGGCTCTGCATACTCCAGGCAAGTCCACAAAGGAGTGAACTCAGGGTAAACAAGGCAACGGAAAAGATGAGGAAGCGCTTTCTTCCGAAGAACCTGCTGAGCCAGCCGGTCATGGGGATAATGATTGCATTCGCTGCAAAATACGAAGTGATGGCCCAGGTGGCCTCATCAATACCGGCAGAAAGGCTCCCGCGTATATGATCAAGGGAGACATTTACAACAGATGTATCGATAATGACTATAAGGGTGGGGATCATTATGGTCAGGGCAACGATCCACTTGTTTACGTTTGCAGCCATATTAACTCATAATGCAGTTATTTTTCTATGATAATTGTGGGCTCAACAGACATGCCGATCCTGAAAATATGGGTTGTATCTGTTCCTTCGGCGAGAACTATCTTAACGGGTATACGTTGTACGACCTTCACAAAATTACCTGTAGCATTTTCAGGCGGAAACAGGGAAAAGACAGAACCTGTGCCAGCCATAATACTCTGCACCGTCCCTTCAAAAACCCTGCCGGGGTAGGTATCTACTTTTATTTTTACCTTTTGCCCGGGTTTCACCTTCTCGAGCTGAGTTTCCTTATAATTGGCCGTTATCCACACATCATCAAGGGATACGACCGCCATAAGCGGTTGTCCGGCCTGGATCTGATTTCCTGTTTCAACAGATTTTTTCGTTATGTAACCGTCAGATGGTGAATAAATCCTTGTATAACTCCTCTTAAGATCCTCTGCTTTGCGTATTGCCTCTTTTTGTTTAACCATGGATTCCTGGGATTGGAAAGCCGACTCAGTTTGCTTAATGATAGCCTTCTGGGTTTCAAGAGATGCACCTGATTGCTTTAACTGCTTTCTTACCGCCTCAAGTCGTGCTGATGAGATATCATAATTTGTCATTGCCTTTTCAAATTGTTCCTCCGGCATAATCTCCTTTTTAAAGAGCTTCCTGGCACGCCTGGAATCTATCTCTGCCTGCTTGAAATTAGCTTCCTGGAGTTTCAGATTTGCCCTGGCTGACTCAACACTGAAGCGCAATTCAGATAATTGCATCTTTGCCACCTCTATCTTCGTTGAAATCTCCGCAAGCCTTGATTTCTCAGCATTTAGCGCTGACTCAGCCTGCTTGAGCCTTACAACATAATCTCTATCATCAATCTCCATGATGAGCGCGTCCTTTTTTACAAATTCGTTATCGCAGACATATACAACCTTAACCGTTCCGGGCACCTTCGATGCAATGATATGTACCCTGCCGGTGACAAAGGCATCATCCGTTGTTATATGGGTTTTTTTGTATGCCATATAAACAAAGACACCAGTGAGTCCCGCTATCACAATAATGGAAAGCAACATTAAGGAGATAAATTTTTTCTTTCGATTGTTTGTTATTTCAACTGCAGGTTCCATGTATTGTTAAGTTCCTCAATCCGATGTTCCACATAATAGTAAAAACAATTTTTTATCAATGAATTAAGATGGCTTTCCGCGAAAAAACAGAGATCAACATATACAATTTTTCAACCTTTGCCAAGGGTAATCTGGTACCCTCTATATCTGGTCTGATGTTGTTAGTGTGGCGGTCTTGCGGTTGGCACCCTCGGTCAGATATTGAGAGAAAGTCAATTCGAGTGTTTATGATTAGTCTTTTTCCCCATCGGGAATAAGGGTGCGGAGAACATCTTCCTTGCCTATAATTCCGACGAGCTTGCCTTGATCCAGGACAGGCAGGGTGTGTGTATTATGCTTCACCATCAGTGTAGCGATATCTTCCAGACCGGTTTCAGGATCAACTGTTACAGGATCGGGGGTCATGGCTTTGGCTACTGTGGCCGCGGAGATTTTTTCTAATTCCTTCTCAAGACTTTTGTAAGATTTTAATGGAATCAAACCATCCAGGAGGGTGAAAAAAGAAGGCAAAGGTATTTTTTTCTGCTGGACAATCAGATCTTCCTGACAAATAATACCCTGCAAACGGCCTCCTTCATCCACCACAGGCAGACCATTGAAGTGGTGCTCAAGAAGCAACTTTGCTGCCTCGGTAATTTCCGTATCCGGAGAAACAGTAATAACTTCCCTTGTCATAATATCTTTAGCTTTAATCATTTTCTTTTGCTCCTTTTTTATAATATTACCCTTGATCTCCTTGTAAGTCTACAATTGATTTGCACAAACAATGAGACCTTTGCATAACGTTCCCTTTTGACCAATTTCTGCGTCAGGCTCAAATTTTAATCCTCGAAATATCCAATATACTCCTATGGTTAAAATTTTCGCCTTCCTTGAACTTGAACAAAATTGAACATTCTGCAAAGGCCTCACCAGATCGAATTTGATGCTGGCATTCAACAAACCTTCATGTTATTGAAAATGCATGGCGAGGGTATATAAAAAAATATTTCTAACATTTCGAAGGTTTCCCGTCCGCCTCAGGTTTGCGAATATTCATTATGAGGTCACTAAGATGAATAAAGAAAATAGAGCGGATCAGGAGTTCATTAATGATAGGTGACAGTTTAAATATCAAAGAGGAACACGTCAGGGCAGCGAAACGTATACTGGAGTTAATTCTGCCAAGGATTGAATCATCCGGAGGAAAATTTATCCTTACGATTGCAGGGGAATCCGGCGCCGGAAAATCAGAAATTGCATCCGCGCTCTCTGAGCAACTTTCAACAAAAGGTATTAACAGTATTATCCTTCAACAGGACGACTATTTTGTTTACCCCCCTAAAACGAACGCCAGAATGCGCGAAAAGAACATAAAACATGTGGGACCATCTGAGGTTCAGCTCACACTCCTTAACCAGAATATCCGGGATATTCTGGATGGCAAGGAAATGATTGAAAAACCTCTGGTCATTTATGAAGAAGATCGGATTACCGGCGAGATGATTCAACTCAAAGGAATTAAAGTAATTATTGCAGAGGGCACCTATACGTCTCTTTTGCAAAACGTCCACCAGCGCATTTTCATCGACAGAACCAATCGGGACACTAAAGAGTCACGCAAGGAGAGGGGAAGAGAAGACCAGGACAAGTACCTCGAAAAGATTCTCGAGATTGAACATGAGATAATATCTTCACATAAAACCAGAGCTGATATTGTTGTGACACGTGACTATGATGTAAGGGTGAACGATGCAATCACATAATAAAAAAATTAAAAGTATTTGCATGCTCAGTACGCACGGATATTTTGACCCGATTCCTGAGTTAGGGAAGACAGATACGGGAGGACAGGTATTGTATGTCCTTCACCTTGCTCGTGCCCTGTCTGACTTCGGTATCAACGTGGACATCTATACCCGCTGGTTTGATCGCTCCAGGAAGCAGATTGATCCCCTGCCGGGTTGTCCGGATGCCCGGGTAATTCGTATACCCGCAGGAGACTGGAAATTTATCCCCAAAGAATTTATTTATGATGTACTGCCTGAACTGTCAGAAAATATGATCGATTTTATTCGAAACCAGAATCTGGAGTATGATCTTTTTCATGGGCACTATGTAGATGCAGGCATTGTTACTCTTGAGGTAGCCAAAGCTTTTTCCAAACCCGTCTTCTTTACCGCTCACTCTCTGGGCGCCTGGAAAAAGCAGAGGGTTGGTGAAAACCCGGAAGAAATGGATAGAATTTTCAATTTCAGTCATCGAATCGCCGAAGAGATGAGAATCTTTAAATCAGTAGATGGTCAGACCGTTACAAGCAGGGAGGAGGAAAAGAAAATTGAAGAATTATATCATTTTCATCCTCCGAGGGCGGAATTCATTCCACCGGGCGTTGATGTACATGAATTTCGTCCTCTGAAAAAAGGGGAAGAAGAAAAGAAAACAAGGATCTCGCTTCCAGACAAATACATCTTTGTAGTAAGCAGGATTTCAAATGTCAAGGGACACGACTTGCTCCTCCCAGCTTTTGCCCGTGTGCTGAATGAGATCCCGGACATACACCTGGTTATCGGTGGTGGTGCAGAGAATCCGGATGAAGAGGAAAGGGAAGTTTTGTCAAAAATAAAGCGCTTCGTGGGAAAAAATCAAATCAACGAAAAGGTTCACCTTGTGGGAGGCATACCCCATGCTGAACTGCCGCCATACTTCCGGCAAGCAGAATTATTTATCCTTCCAGCAAGGTATGAGCCCTTCGGCATGACTGCGCTGGAAGCGATGGCCTGTCAGGTGCCTGCTGTGATCTCAAAATTCGCCGGAATCCAGGAAAATCTCGCTTCCGGACAGGATTGTCTTCTGGTAAATCCATTGGATACGGAAGAATATGCCGAAACCGTTTGCTTATTGCTAAGGCATAAAGGTCTGGCGGATAAACTGGCGAAAAAAGGATGCGAAACGATCCATAAGGAGTTTAGCTGGGAGGCGATCGCCAGGAAATTTATTGAATTTTATGACGGGTTTCCACCGATTATTCAAAGTTAAAAAACGTTGACAATCACTGGAAAATATTTTATTTTTCCTATCAGTTGGTTTAGTTTCAATTTTTTATCTATAATCACGATGAGCCCTTTGCAGAATGTTCAATTTTGTTCAAGTTCAAGAAAGGCGAAAATTTTAACCACAGGAATATATTGGATATTTCGAGGATTAAAATTTAAGCCTGACACAGAAATTGGTCAAAATGGGACGTTATGCAAAGGTCTCACGATATCAATTTGAAAGGGGGGAACAACGGATAGAAAGTATGAGGGTTGCATAATACCCATAATGTCATTGCTAATCCGCCTAGGGTGGACTCATCTCAATGACCGGAGGAATAATTATGTAACCATATCAAAGGATAATCTGTGAAGAGATGGGGGTTTTAATTAGTTTTTAGCATGGTTGAAAGGAGAGTTAAAAATGTTGAAAAAAAGGTATTTGTTACTATTAATAATAGCAGTTGTGGCTGTATCGATGATATTTGCCGCTCCTTCCTTTGCGGCGAAGAAGAAATTCTTTGCCATAGCCACAGGTGGCACGGGCGGCACCTATTATCCGCTGGGTGGCGCTTTGGCTCAGGCACTGTCTACCAAGATTCCCAACATCATTATTACTGCCCAGTCAGGCAATGCATCAGTTGCAAATTGTAATCTTATACGAGAGCATCAGATAGAATCGGCCTTTGTCCAGAACAACGTGGCTTATTACGCCTATACAGGTGCTGCCCAGTTTGAAGGGAAGCCGATAAAAAATCTAAGGGGGATAGCATCTCTCTACCCGGAAACCATACAGATTGTTGCCCGGGCGGATGCCGGTATTAAAGATATCATGGATATCAAGGGAAAAAGACTGGTACCCGGAGACAGGGGCAGCGGAACAGAAGTGGATTGTCTGAATGTTCTGAAAGGTCTTGGCCTTACTTATGACGATTTTAAAAATGTTGACTGGCTCAGTTTCGCCGGTGCCACTCAGAGAATGAAGGACAGGCAGGCCGATGTAACTTTTGTTACGGCAGGTTGGCCTACATCATCTGTTACCGAACTGGCCACAACTTCGGATGTCACCCTTGTCCCGATGGATGAGAAAACGATAAGCAAGATTGTCAAGATGTTTCCCTTCTATGCCAAGGTTGTTATTCCGGCAGGGACATACAGGGGTGTAGATAAGGACATTCCCGGCATTACGACGATGGCCCAGTGGGTCGTCGACGCCAGAGTTCCCAGCAGTGTTGTCTATGAACTGACAAAAGCCCTCTGGGAAAAGGGTACGCATGTCTTGCGGAAAAAAGGTGGTAAACCTGCCGAAGCAGAAAGCGGTGCTACGATTATGGGAAAGACGCATGCCAAGGGAAAAGAAGTAACCCTCGATACAGCGCTTGACGGTATGGCCATACCCCTGCATCCCGGTGCTGCCAAGTTTTACAGGGAAAAGGGGTTGATTAAATAGTTTCCATTCAGAAATGGCTCTTTTCCACAATTTCTGCGTCAATCTGCGGGATTGAATGTGCGGCGTACATTCGTACGCCTCCGCACAATCCCTTGATTTCCTTGAGCTTGCAAAAAAAATTGCTCTTTTCTGAATTGAAAACTTGATAGTGCCTTAATTTTATTTCCGGATAGGCACTAAATAATAAATATTCTTTCGTGACTTTAAGGAGGCAACTGGGCACCGCACGTCGGTGCCCAGTTTTTATGAAGGCTAAATGGATTATATCCGCATTTTTTTGCATCCTTTTGTTATCTTCCCTCACACCTTTCCATGTTTTGCAGATAAAGGTATTCAGGGAGGGGAGAGTCGTTTTCATCCGCGTTGTTCACCCGGATGATCGATTCATAACAAAGTATATACATTCAGTCGAACATTGTCCTGTCTGGGAGTATTTCAGGATAGACGATGATTTTCGTATTATACTTTACGAAACGACTTTTTCCTCTTCTAATACCGGCCTGCCCTATGCCACTTTTGGTAATGAAGAGTTTTACAATAATGGAAAACGTTTTCGTATTTCCAATATGTGCAGGATTCTGCCTGAACTGCTCTTATGGGTGAATGAGAAGTATGATAATACTTTAAAAATTAATAATTCCCGGGTACTGAAACTTCCGTTGTTGGCGGGCAATACTCTTTTGCAGGTAAAGATAAGAAAAGTTACATTTCTTGAGTTTATGTATCTAAAGGCAAAAATATTTCTGGAGGGTTGAAGTAAAGAATAAATTTGATATAAAATTTGTGTACCCAAAACGATTTTCGGTATTTGAATTTCTGATTTTCGGTTCATCCGTACAAAGGATATCTTTTGATGGCACTGCAGGATAAGAAAGTATTTACAGATAACATAGAGGAAATAGCCAAGTACGACCCGGAATTTCGATTTCGCAAGCTTTCAGGAATCACGTTGAAACTGGCCTTCGCAATGACGCTGATCCTTTCGATATTCCATATCTATACGGCCGGATTCGGGGTTTTGCAGGAATGGAGGCACCGGGCCTTTCATCTGGCCTTTGTCCTTCCTCTGGTATTTCTTTTCTATTCCATCAGAAAGAGCGGAACGGAGGCTAAAAAGTACCTCGTATACGATATCATCTATGCCCTTATAGGAAGTTCCGTTTTTGCAACCCTCTTCCGGGAAATTTTTGAATTGTCCACCAGTATGACAGTATCTCTTGCGGCTGGCTGGTTTTTGTTCATTTTATACTTTAAAAGGCGGGAGTTTTTCGCAAACAGAATTCTTGCTTATTTTGATTTTTTTGTTTTGACCTTTATGATAGGGGGGGTTGCATACGGGTCATATCTTGGTTATCATTATATTCACTTCGCAGGTTCCTTTCGGGATCCGAACGTGACGCTTGTTTTCTGGAGCATTCTACTTTTCGGTATCTTTTTGAGTATTGCCCTTCTCTTTGTAATTCAATGGATCAAGGCATCGTTTGCAATCATCAGAGGAAAAACATTCCGGTATGATCACGATGATATCCCCTATTTCGATGTTTTTTTCGCCCTTCTTGCCTCGGTAGTTTCGGTTTATATATTTTTAGAATTCAACAGTCTGGTTTTCCGGGCGGGGCTTCCTTTAAAAAGTGATCTCGTTGTGGGTGCTTTCGCGATTCTGTTAGTTTTGGAAGGCGCTCGTCGCAGTATTGGACCACCACTTCCAATTATTTCATTTCTCGTTCTGATTAACTGTTACCTGGGACCTTATTTTATTGACATTCCGGGTCTCAGCTTCTTTGCCCACAGGGGTTATTCCATCACGCGTATTATTGAGCACATGTATTTAGGGACGGAAGGTATATATGGCATTCCCCTCGGCGTTGTTGCCACCTTTGTGTTTCATTTCGTTCTTTTCGGAATTTTTATCTCCAAGACCGGCCTGGGACAGCTATTTATGGATATGGCCATGGCGATAGCAGGATGGTCCTCCGGCGGGCCCGCAAAGGTGGCCGTGATCAGCAGCGGCTTTATGGGTTCCATCAGCGGAAGCTCAATTGCCAACACCGTTACCACCGGAGCCTTTACCATTCCTCTCATGAGAAGTGTCGGGTATGCCCCCCGTTTCGCCGGTGCAGTTGAAGCCGCTTCATCTATAGGAGGACAGCTCATGCCGCCCATTATGGGGGCTGCGGCCTTCATTATGGCGGAGTTTTTGGGGATACCTTACATCAAGATTGCCGCCTGTGCCGTTGTTCCCGCGCTGCTTTACTTCTTTGCCGTAGGCACCATGGTGCATTTTGAAGCCAAGAAGCAGGGACTTGTCGGGATTCCCCGGGAATCACTTCCAAATCTGTGGGAAGTCCTGAAGGAAAAGTGGCTGTTGTTATTGCCCCTGATCATTATTGTATATCTCCTCATATCGGGAAGCAGCCCTTTTCTGGCTGCCTTCTGGGGAATCATTTTTTCCGTCGCCGTTGGCCAGATCCACAACAGGACCTATCCTTTCCTGATAGCTGTGTTCCTGTCTGTACCCTCTGTCCTGGTCAGGGCCAATCCTCTCGATCATGTTTCTGTATTTTCCGTTTTCTGGTTTATCTGTCTTGCGGCAGGTCTTTTCTATACCTTCAGAAAAACTGACAGGCGCTCCTGGCTTCTGGGCTTGATACCGACTACCATTCTTGTAGTCTTGCTCATGTGGAAACTGGAACCTTCAATCTGCGCATTCTGGACGAATATGGCGGTTATCTCGATAGGAGTTTTTTTCAAAGAAAGCAAAATGAGGATACCAGATATAATGGAAACCCTCGAATTGGGGACAAAAAATGCCCTCGCCATCGGGGCGGCCTGTGCCTGTATCGGTTTTATCGTTGGCGCCACGACCCTGACAGGCCTGGGATTGAAATTTGCCGCCGCTGTAATTGAATTGGCTCATATCGTGGCTGTTTTTGTTACGAGCATGGATGTTATGCACCTGTTAAGTGCAAATTCAGTTGCTCTGTTTTTTACTCTTGTCTTCACCGCTCTTGCCTGCTTTATTCTCGGCATGGGTATTCCAACGACGGCTCAGTACATCATTGCGTCGATGATAGCGGCACCGGCGCTATTACAATGGGGCATTCATCCTCTCGTATCTCACATGTTTGTTCTTTTTTACGCTGTCCTTGCCGATGTGACACCACCGGTGGCCCTTGCCGCTTATGCGGCATCGGGAATTTCCGGGGCAAATCCCTTCAAGACGGGACTTACCGCCTTTGGCCTCGCCTCGGCGGGTTTTGCTATTCCGTTTATTATTGTGTCAGCACCTATCGTCCTGTGGTTGCCGACGCTTCTCGACGGAACGATAGCCTTTGATTATGTGAAATTTGCACATGTTTTCGTGACACTGGTCGTCGGGGTCGTCGCATTAGGGTCGACGGTCATAGGCTATCTGAAAGACAAGTCAACTCTTCTGGAACGCTTATTCACAGGTATAGCCGCATTATGTCTTTTTTACCCTGAGATTTATTCAGACCTGATCGGGGGCACCATTCTCATAATCGTTTATTTTCTTCAATCAACAAAAAAGAAACAATTAAAGCAATGACACAAAAAAAATGAATGAAATATTTCATTGACATAAACAGATCTTTTTTTATATAGCGGGCTCGAAAATTTTTAATACATTTTTGGAAGGAGTATTTCTGAATGGCTGAAGAGAAGATCCGTGTAATCCATTACGGCCTGGGTCCAATAGGGCTTGAAACGGCAAGATTGGTTTCAAAAAAATATAATCTTGAAATCGTTGGAGCTGTTGATATTTCGAAAGACATGCTGGGTCAGGATCTGGGAAAGATTTTGGATACAAAGGATATGGGAGTTATTGTCACAGATAATGCCGGTAAGCTGTTTTCCGATGTGAAAGCCGATATTGTCGTTCATACGGCTGGTTCGAGAATAAAAAATATCTTCCCCCAGTTAGAGGAAATTGTAGAGGCGGGACTCGACCTTGTTTCCTCCAGCGAGGAACTTTTATTCCCGTCCGCTGAAAATGCATACCTGTCAACAAAAATAGACAAAAAAGCCAGAGAAAAAGGTGTAACGGTCCTCGGTACCGGCGTCAATCCCGGTTTTATTATGGATGTCCTTCCCTTGCATCTGACAAGCGTTTGTCAGAATGTAAAGTCCATCAGGGTTGAAAGAATCGTTGACGCCGGAACGCGCAGATATCCTCTCCAGAAGAAAGTCGGCGCAGGTTTAACACCGGAAGAATTCAGGGGAAAGGTTTCTCAAAAATTGCTTGGTCATGTCGGCCTCGTTGAATCATTACTCTTCATTGCCCATTACCTCGGTATAACCTTTGATAAGATTGAGGAAACAATCGACCCCGTGGTTGCGGATAATCCGGTGAAAACAGCATATTTTGATTTAAAGAGCGGCGATGTTCTGGGAATCAAGCATATCGTGAACGGGATTAAGGGAAATGAAACGCTTATCAATCTTGATCTGCGGATGTATATCGGTGCCGATGATCCCCATGACGCCATTTATATTAGCGGGAATCCGAATGTCCGATTAAGGATTAACGGTGGAATTGCCGGTGATCAGGCTACTACTGCAATTTTAGTGAATTCAATTCCCGGAGTAATTAATGCAAATCCGGGGCTATTAACTGTAAAAGATCTTCCGACACCGCATTTCTATCGGTAAAGCGAAGACTCCATCACCTGCAAGTCGGTGGAGTCTGGTTTACTGCTGAAAACCGGCTAAAGATAATAAAACTCGAAGCACGAAATCCGAATTTGCTAAGCTGATATCTTCACATGAAGGCAAGGGTTATTCTCCTAATCCCCGAAATGGAAGAGTGAATTATCCCGCCTACAAGGCGGGGCATCTTAAATCAAAACAATCTTAACTGTGTGGGAGTCGTTTCTTCCTCATGATGATATTGAATGTATTCCCTAATTACTTCAGACGTTACCTTGTCACCTACGGTGCGAACGAAATATCCGTCTTCCCAAAATTCTCCTCCCCAAAGCTCTCTCTTTACTTCAGGATGCTCCTTGAAAATCACGCTGGCACTAATG
>Ga0265595_1000443_pt1 | contig 37865 bp, 36 predicted proteins | sample saktaG_15_FD_190148 | JGI IMG/M metagenome (GOLD analysis project Ga0265595, IMG submission 190148) | Saline water microbial communities from Sakinaw Lake, British Columbia, Canada - sak_2013_06_06_50m | ecosystem: Environmental > Aquatic > Non-marine Saline and Alkaline > Saline ...
GAGAAAAATAATCTAATTACCCCCTTTATGAAGATAAATAGATTATACGTGTTAAAATGCCAAAACCACGAAATGAAACAGGCGAAAAAAATTTAATTAGTTTAAGATTAAAAGAGCTTAGGAATAATGCTAAATTATCACAACGGAGTCTTGCTCAAAGACTTCAGTTGATAGGTATGGATATGGACAAAAATGTAATAACTCGCATTGAAACTAATAAAAGATTTGTTACAGATATTGAACTAAGAGCCATTGCAAAAATTTTTAATGTAACTTACGATTATTTAATAGACGGGATATTAAAATAACATTAAATCTTTTTTTTCATACATTTTAGTCTATACTCTTTTATATTATGTTCAAGAGGTGAGCAAGATGACAACAAACAAATACTCCGCAAATGAAGAGAAGTATCGTCAATTGGGTTTAAATATTTCACATTACAGAAAAATCAAAGGATTGTCGCAAGAGCAACTTGCCGAAATGGTTCATATTAGTAGAGGTCACTTAAGTCATATTGAAGCTCCTAATATGTCATCGTCATTTTCTATAGCAATGCTATTTGACATTTCTACTGCTCTTGGAATTGAAGTAAAGCAACTGTTTGAGTTTAAATAAGAGCTTTTCATTTATAAATAATTTAAATTTCTAATGAAATTCTAATCTAATTACAATTTTATCCTCATTGATTATATCTATAATAAATAGTGGAATAATATAAATAATATGATTATGAGGTTTAATATATGGCTTTTAATTCATTAAAAATTGGCGATTTAATTGCAAAGGTGCCAATTATTCAAGGCGGAATGGGTGTTGGAGTTTCTCGCTCCCGTTTGGCTTCGTCGGTTGCAAACCAAGGTGGAATTGGCACAATAAGTGGTGTTCAAATAGGCTTTTTAGAGGATGATTTTTATATTAATCCTTTAGAGGCTAATTTGCGTGCGTTAAGAAAAGAAATTAAAAAAGCAAGAGAGTTATCTCCAAAAGGTATTATTGCGGTTAATTTTCTTATGGCTATTCAAAATTATAATGCTATGGTCAGTGTTGCAATTGAGGAAGGTATTGACATAGTTGTTTCGGGTGCCGGGCTTCCTTTAATTCTTCCTGAGCTTGTAAAAGGCACAAAAACTAAAATTGCTCCTATTGTATCCTCTGCAAGAGCGGCAAAAATAATTTTAAAACAATGGGATAGAAAATATGACACAACTGCAGATTTAATAATAGTTGAAGGTCCTTTAGCAGGCGGACATTTGGGCTTTAATCAAGATGACCTTGAAAGTGGACAAACTCCATTATTAAAGGATATAGTGATAGATGTTATAAATGAAATTAAACCTTTTGAAGAAAAATATCACAAAATACCTGTAGTTGCCGCCGGAGGAATTTACACAAAGCAAGATATTGAAGAACTTTTAAATATAGGTGCTGACGGTGTTCAAATAGCAACACGATTTGTAGTAACCGAAGAATGTGATGCCGATTTAGCCTTTAAAATGGCTTATATTGACGCTAAGCAAAGCGATATTGAAATAATTAAAAGCCCTGTTGGTATGCCGGGCAGGGTATTAAATAATGCTTTTTTAAAGAATGTAAAAAACGCAAAGCAAAAGATAAACAGTTGTTTTGTTTGTTTAAAGGGTTGCAACCCAAATTTATCCCCTTATTGTATATCAGAAGCTTTAGTAAATTCTGTTAAAGGCAAGGTAAATGAGGGGCTTATGTTTGTTGGTAGCAATGCGTTTAGACTGAATAAAATGACAACGGTTAAAGAACTAATGCAGGAATTGACAATTTAACAAATTTAATGTTGAATTTATTAGTAAAATAATGTAGAATAAGTGTAGTTTAAATAAAGCTCGGAGGTTTAAAATTAATGACCAAGAAGCAAAATTACACTAATGAAAGCATTTCATCCTTAAAAGGGGCGGACAGGGTTAGAAAACGCCCGGGAGTTATTTTCGGTTCTGATGGAATAGAGGGCTGTTGCCACTCTGTTTTTGAAATACTCTCCAATTCTATTGACGAAGCAAGAGAAGGCTTTGGAGATAAGATAATAATTACTAAATATTATGATAAATCCATTGAAATTGAAGATTTTGGACGAGGCATACCAGTTGATTTTAACCAAAAGGAAAATCGCTATAATTGGGAGCTTCTTTTTTGTGAACTTTATGCAGGTGGAAAATACGATAATAATAGCGGTGTAAACTATGAATATTCCTTAGGCTTAAATGGTTTAGGGCTTTGTGCTACGCAATATGCCGCCGAATATATGGATGTTGAAATATATTCTAACAATACAAAATATTCTCTTCATTTTAAAGAGGGTGAAATTGTTGGAAAACTTATGCAAGAACCAGCTGACAGAAAACAAACAGGAACTAAAATTCATTGGAAACCAGATTTAAAGGTTTTTACTGAAATTGATGTTGCTTGCGAGTATTTTTTAGATTTATTAAAAAAACAAGCTATTGTGAATGCTCATTTAAAATTTATATTTAAAAATCAAACTGAAAAGGGTAATTTTGAAACATATAATTTTTGTTATGAAAACGGAATTATAGACTATGTTGCCGAAAGTTGTGGGCAAAATCCTTTAACTGGCATTCAGTTTTGGCAAGCAGAAAGGCGAGGAAAAGACAGAGAAGACAAACCCGAATATAAATTAAAAATGCAATTTGCTTTTTGCTTTTCAAATCAAACTCAACTTTTGGAATATTATCATAATTCAAGTTTTTTGGAGCATGGTGGCTCCCCTGAAAAAGCAGTTAAAAATGCTTTTTTATATGAAATTGACCGATATATTAAAGAAGTTAATAAATACACAAAAGGCGAAAGTAAAATTACTTTTTTGGATGTGCAGGACTGTTTGGTTTTAGTTTCAAATTCATTTTCCACTCAAACCTCTTATGAAAATCAAACAAAAAAATCTATTTCCAATAAATTCATAGCAGATGCTATGATAGAATTTTTGCGGCATCAATTAGAGGTATATTTTAAAGAAAACAAGCAAGAGGCAGACAAGTTAGCAGAGCAGGTTTTAATTAATAAGAGAAGCCGCGAAACTGCCGAAAAGGCAAGAATTAATTTAAAAAAGAAACTATCGGGCGGCTTAGATGTTACAAACCGAATTCAAAAATTTGTGGATTGCAGAAGCCGTGATATTGATAAAAGAGAACTTTACATAGTTGAGGGCGATAGTGCGTTAGGTGCTTGCAAGTTGGCAAGAAATGCTGAATTTCAAGCTATTATTCCTGTTAGAGGGAAAATCCTTAACTGTTTAAAAGCTGAATACGATAAGATTTTTAAAAATGATATAATTACTGATTTAATTAAGGTTTTAGGTTGTGGCATTGAGGTAAAACTCAAAGCGAGCAAGGATTTTTCCGCTTTTGATTTATCGGCTTTAAGGTGGGATAAGATTATTATTTGCACCGATGCCGATGTGGACGGTTTTCAAATACGAACCCTAATTTTAACAATGCTTTATCGTTTAACTCCAACACTTATTGAAGAGGGCAAGGTTTATATTGCAGAATCTCCCCTTTTTGAAATAACAACAAAAGATAAAACATATTTTGCATATTCAGATAAAGAAAAAAATGAGATTGTAGAGAAAATTGGCAATGTTAAGATGAATATTGCACGCTCAAAAGGTTTAGGAGAAAATGAGCCTGAAATGATGTCGCTAACCACAATGAACCCGCAAACAAGACGATTAGTTAAAGTTACACCCGACGAGGCACAGCTTACAAGCGATACCTTTGACTTATTGTTAGGTGATAACCTTCAAGGCAGAAAAGATTTTATTGCTGAAAACGGATATAAATATATTGAGTTAGCGGACATTAGTTAATTCAAAATTCACAGTAATACGAAATGGAGGTTTATATGAGTAAAATTAATACTTTTATGGACTTTTGTTCAGGAATAGGCGGAGGTAGGCTTGGTCTTGAAAAAGCAGGTCTTAATTGTATTGCTTATTCAGAAATTGACAAACAAGCTATAAAAACATATAATTTTCTTTATGATAATAATGAAAACAATTTTGGCAATTTAATGAATATTAATTCTGCTGAATTACCTTACTTTGATTTAATGATTGCCGGCTTTCCATGTCAAACCTTTTCGGTAATAGGTCAAAGAAAAGGTATGAATGATAGTAGGGGACAAATAATATATGGGCTAATAAGAATTTTAAAAGAAAAAAGCATCCCTTATTTTATTCTTGAAAATGTAAAAGGGTTAGTTAATCACAATAGTGGGCAAACAATAAAGCAGATTATCAACGATTTAAATGATGCTGGATATTCAGTTCGTTTTAAAGTATTAAATAGCTTGCATTACGGAGTTCCTCAAATGAGAGAAAGAGTATACTTTGTCGGAGTTTTAAAAAACTTAATTAACACGGAAAAAAAATTTGAGTGGCCACTACATATAAAACAACCTAAATTAAATGAGTATTTAATTGATAATTGTGAAGCAAGTTTAGATTTGGCTTCATTTGAAACATTTAATAGATACTTGAAAAATAAATATAATAATAGGAAATTTATTTTAGACGAGTTGCTAAAAGAGGACTATTTGGTTTTAGATACTCGCCAATCAGATTTAAGATTATATAGGGATAAAGTGCCAACACTCAGAACAGGAAGACATGGGATTTTGTATGTTCGCAGTGGAAAATTTAGAAAATTATCAGGTTACGAAGCGTTGTTGTTACAGGGTTTCCCTAAAAGCTATGCTGATAGAGTAAAAAATAAGATTTCGGACAAATATTTGTTGTGTCAAGCTGGAAATGCAATGACAGTAAGCACTATTGAAGCAATAGGTAGAAAATTAGTTGAATATGTGGGGTAAGATAATGTTAAAAGATGACTTAATAGCTCGTGGTTCAAATACAGCTAAGAATGGCTTTAAAAATGAAGATGATATAGCAAAAAAGTTTAATAATTGGGAAAGCGATATTGAAGCACAGGAATGGCTAAAAATAATGGGATATAATTTAAGTGAAATTGAAAAAGTTATAGCAATAAAACTGCATGGTTATAAAACTGATGTTCAAGTCCAAATAACAATATATCTTAAAAAAGCAATTTCTGCTGAAAACCTATCTATTAAATTAGTGAGTAATCCACAAGGCTTTAATCAAATTGATAAGAGATGGACAGATAAATATGTAGAAATGTGGGAAATCCCTGACGATATTACTTATTTACTTAAATTATTTACCGGTGAAATAAAACCTGAAAAAAGTAATGTTAAAGATAAAAGAAGAATGTTTCTTAATGAAATGAATGAGGATAACCAAAATAAGATAATAGATTTTTTTACAAAAAACAAAATATTAATTATCTCCGATATAATAAAAGGCAGAGGTTTGTTTTCGGCTGGTTGGATGTTAGTTTCCCTAAATATTAAAGGAGAAATATACTGGACATTAAAAAATATTAATTATGCAATGAACATTTTTGGTAATGGAGAAGTTAAAATTACTAATAAAGGAAGCCTGAAAATTGGGCAAATAACTATGCAAAGAAAAGGCGGAGACGGTGGCAGAGATACTGCAAATATGCTTCAATTTAAGATAAATCCCGCTATACTTTTTAAATAGGAAATGGAGAAGTTTATGAGTATTCTACATAGAGAACAAAAAATCACAGATACATTAGAACAAAATTATATGCCCTATGCTATGAGCGTTATAATATCCCGTGCAATACCTGAAATTGACGGGTTCAAGCCCTCTCATAGAAAATTATTATACACTATGTATAAAATGGGACTTATTAATGGTGCTAGAACAAAATCTGCCAATGTTGTTGGGCAAACAATGAAACTAAATCCTCACGGAGATATGGCTATCTATGAAACCTTAGTTCGTTTATCAAGGGGTTATCAAGCCTTGCTCCATCCATTTATTGATAGTAAGGGAAACTTTGGCAAGCATTATTCAAGGGATATGGCTTATGCGGCTTCCCGTTATACTGAAATTAAATTAGATAATATTTGCACTGAAATTTTCAATAATATTGATAAAGATACTGTTGATTTTTGCGATAATTATGACAGCACTATGAAGGAGCCTGTTTTATTGCCGATTACCTTCCCCAATGTTTTGGTTAGTGCCAATTCCGGAATTGCCGTAGGAATGGCTAATTCTATTTGCTCATTTAATTTAAAAGAGGTTTGCGAAACTACAATTGAATACATTAGAAACCCAGAACATATTATTGCACATACTTTAAAAGCCCCTGATTTTTCAACCGGTGGAAGCATTATTTTTTCTCATAGTGAGATGGATAATATATATAGAAATGGTAGGGGTAGTTTTAAAATTCGTGCAAAATATAATTTTGATAAGAAAAACAACTGTATAGAGGTTGTGCAAATTCCTTATACCACAACAGTGGAAGCTATTATTGATAAGATAATAGAGCATATAAAAGGTGGCAGAATTAAGGATATTTCAGATATTAGAGATGAAACTGACCTTTCTGGCTTAAAACTAACTATTGACTTAAAAAGAGGAATAGAACCCGACAAGTTAATGCAAAAACTATATAAAATGACTCCATTAGAGGATTCATTTGGCTGTAATTTTAATATTTTAGTTGGTGGAATGCCAAGGGTTATGGGTATTGCCGAAATTCTTGATGAATGGCTTGCTTTTAGAACGGAATGTATTAAAAGAGGGCTTTTTTATGAATTAAATCGCAAAAAGGCTTTACTACATTTATTATACGGTTTAAAAAAAATACTTTTGGATATTGATAAGGCTATTAAAATTGTGCGAGAAACCGATGAGGAAGCCGAAGTTGTGCCTAATCTTATGATAGGCTTTGGAATTGACGAGGTGCAGGCTGAATTTGTAGCCGAAATTAAACTTAGAAACTTAAACCGCCAATATATTTTGAAAAAAACCCAAGAAACAAGTAATTTAGAAAAGGAAATTGCCGAGATTGAAGAAACTTTGAACAGCAAAGCAAAAGTTAAAAATATTATTATTAAAGATTTGCAAACTGTTATTAAAAAGTATGGCAAGAACAGAAGCACCGATATTATTTTTGAAGATGAAATTGAAGTTTTCGTTGAAGAAGAGCATATTGAAGATTACCCTGTTAATCTTTTCTTAACAAAAAGTGGTTACTTTAAAAAAATTACCCCTCTTTCCTTGCGAATGGGAGGAGAGCATAAACTAAAAGAGGGAGATGTTATTTCTCAAACTATTGAAGCCACTAACAAAACTGAACTTTTATTCTTTACAGATAAATTTCAGGTTTATAAGGCAAAGGTTCACGAGTTTGATGACACAAAAGCAAGTGTTTTAGGAGATTATATCCCAACAAAACAAAGTATGGATGAGGGCGAAAATGTTGTATTTATGGTAGCTACCATTGATTATAGTGGTTATGTAATTGTTTGCTTTAATAATGGTAAAATTGCAAAAATTGAACTTTGCTCTTATGCAACCAAAACAAATAGAAAAAAACTTATAAATGCTTATTATGATAAGATTTTAGCAAAAGCATTTTTCCATATTACAAATGAAACCGATTTAGTTTTTTATGCTTCAAATGGCAAGGTGTTAATAATAAACACCGGTGCTTTAACTCCAAAATCATCTAAAACAACAGGTGGAGTTTCGGGAATGACACTTAAAAGCAAAAATTTCGTTTTTAAGGTTGAACCTTTAAAAGAAGAACTATTTAATAACTCGGATTATTATAAAACCAAAACCCTCCCTGCCGTTGGCTCGTTTTTAAAAGCCATTGACAAGGAGGATGACCAGTTAAAAATTGAGAATTAATCGTTACAGCAACAGCAAACGAACAATAATACTGCGGCACCAATAACTACCCACATTAAAATATCGTTATCATCATCAGGTTTACATCTATTTTCACTCATATTGATTTAACCTCCTTTCATAATCCTATTGTATTATATGGAAAGGGAAAGAAAAGTGTTAAAGCAAAAACTTTCCACTTTCAACTTTCAACTTTCCACTTTCCACTTTCCACTTTCAATTTTCAACTTATAAAAGGGGTGTAACAATATGCTCAATCTATTTAATTATATTAAAGATGTAAAAGACTATCCAAAAGAGGGTATAATATTTAAGGATTTAACTCCTATACTTTTAGACAAGAAAGCATTTGAATTTGCTACTTTGGAAATCTTATCTTTAATAAAAAAACACTTTCCACAGGCTACTCATATTGTTTCTCCTGAAGCAAGGGGATTTTGGTTTGGTTGCCCTGTTGCTGTTTTGGGCGGATATGGATTTGTGCCTGTTAGAAAACCAAATAAATTGCCAAGAGATACAAAAACAGTTAGTTACGATTTGGAATATGGCTCAGAAGTTTTATGTATGCACAGCGATGCAATTAAACAAAACGATAAGGTTGTTATTATAGATGATGTTTTGGCTACAGGTGGCACATTAGGGGCTATTGAGGAATTAGTAACTAATTCAAAAGCAACAGTTTTAGGCTCAATTGTGCTACTTGAATTATCATTTTTAAATGGTAGAGCCAATGCAAAAAAACCTATTAAAGCAGTATTAACTATTTAATAATATATATATTATTAATTTATAGTAATTTTTATTATAACAATTTAATAAAAAACAATTGACAAAGCAAACACATTATTGTATTATAAATAAAAGAATAAGTTAAATGCGATGATGGAGAAAGTAACTATTGTAACTTTGTAAAAAAAGTTTGCCATAGTTTGAAAGTGGGCTTAAAGTGAAATTTGCGAATATCACTCTTAAGCAGATGGGCTGAAATTTAGTAGGCTTATACGAAAAATCCACCGTTATTCAGGATAAGATATAAGTTGTATCTTTATATAACCGTATCTTTATGAGAAAACCGTGTTTTTTTACGGTTAATTAAGGTGGTGCTATGGAAAGGTTTCAGCTTTCGTCCTTTGTATAGGACTTAGGCTGATTTTTTAGTTTATTGGAAGGAGTGTTGAATTATGACTAAAACTGGTGCACAAATTATTATTGAATGTTTATTGGAGCAAGGTGTTGATACCGTCTTTGGTATTCCCGGGGGAACAGTTCTCAATATTCATGATGCCCTTTATGAATATAAAGATAGAATTAAACACATTCTAACCTCTCACGAGCAAGGAGCTTCTCATAGTGCCGATGGCTATGCAAGGACAACCGGTAAGGTTGGTGTTTGTATTGCAACTTCTGGCCCGGGTGCTACTAATTTAGTTACCGGAATTGCTACTGCTTATATGGATTCTATTCCAATGGTAGCTATTACAGGCAATGTGCCTGTTCCACTTTTAGGCAGAGATAGTTTTCAAGAGATTGATATTACAGGAATAACAATGCCTATTACAAAGCATAATTATATCGTAAAAGATGTTACAAAATTAGCAGACACTATTAGAGAGGCTTTTAAAATTGCAAGAGAGGGCAGACCCGGTCCTGTTTTAATTGACATTCCAAGAGATATTACAATTGCAAGTGCCGAATATGAACATACCGTTCAAGATTGTTCAGTTCAATATGAAAATAATTTTACTACAAAAGACATTTCAACAATGAATAAATTAATTTTAGAAAGCAACCGCCCTGTAATTTTTGCCGGTGGTGGAGTAATTTCATCAAATGCTTCTAACGAATTAATTGAGTTTGCCAATAAAATTTCTGCTCCTGTTACTCTTAGTTTTATGGGGTTAGGTGCATTTCCTGCTGATAACCCTTTGTTCTTAGGGATGCTGGGTATGCACGGAACATTAAGTGCCGCAAATGCTGTTAAACACTGTGATTTATTAATAGCAATCGGAACACGATTTAGCGACCGAGTAATCGGCAATAAAACTCTTTTCGCTAATAACGCTAAAATATTGCATATTGATATTGACCCTGCCGAAATAAATAAAAATATTAATGTATATAAATGTATCTTAGGCAATGTAAAATCTATTTTAGAAATTTTAAATACAAAAGTTAAGCCAAAAAAGAATTTAGATTGGAATAGAACAGTTAAAGGCTATAAAGAAAAATATTCACACGAAAAAATTAATCCAAATGAAATAATGCCTAAAAAAATATTAGAAAAACTAAATGAACTAATCTTAGCTGAGGATATTGTTGTTACTGATGTTGGTCAGCACCAAATGTGGACTGCTCAGTTTTTCTCCTTTTTAAAACCAAGAACTTTTATTTCAAGTGGTGGTTTAGGAACAATGGGATTTGGTATGGGTGCGGCAATGGGTGCAAAAATTGCATTTCCTAATAAGAAGGTGGTTTTAATTTCCGGAGACGGTAGTTTTCATATGAATTTAAATGAAATTGCCACTGCTGTTACAAATAATATTAATATAGTTGTTATTGTTATGAATAATGGAGTTTTGGGAATGGTTCGTCAATGGCAAAAGGTGTTTTTTGATAGCAGATATTCTAACACTACTCTTAATAGAAAAACAGATTTCGTTAAATTAGCACAAGCTTTTGGAGCAAAAGGACTGCGTATTAATAATGATAGTGAAATAGAAAGTGTTTTAAAAGATGCACTTAATTCAAATTGCCCTGTTATTATTGACTGTATTATTCCAATTAATGATAATGTTTTACCTATGATACCACCCGGCAAAACTTTAGAAGATGTTATTACTACTATAAACTATGATTAAATAAGGAGGTTAGTTTTATGGAACAAAGGCACATTATTTCAGTATTAGTGGATAATCATGCTGGTGTTTTGCAAAGAGTTTCAGGTTTGTTTTCTCGCAGAGGATATAATATTGAAAGTCTTTCAGTCGGTGTTACTGAAGACCCTTTAATATCTCGTATAACCATAGTTGTTTTTGGGGATGACTATATTTTAGACCAAATTAAAAAACAACTCCAAAAATTAATTGTAGTAAAAAAGGTTTTGGAATTAAACAAAAAAACTTCAATTTTTAGAGAGTTAATTTTAATTAAGGTTAAAGCTAAACCGGAGGAAAGACTAACTATATTTGAGACGGCTAATATATTTAGAGCAAAAATTGTTGATTTGGCAAGCCAAAGCATTACTATTGAAATAACAGGAGAAGAAACAAAGAATGAAGCATTTATTGAATTATTAGCACCTTACGGCATTATTGAATTATCACGAACAGGCATTACCGCTTTGGAGCGAGGAAATATGGGTATAAATTACCATAATAGATATGATTATTTTAAGGAGGATTAACAAAATGGCAAAAATGTATTATGACAAGGACTGTAATTTAGATTTATTTAAGGGCAAGACAGTTGCAATCATTGGCTACGGTAGTCAAGGACATGCTCACGCACAAAACCTTAAGGAAAGCGGAGTAAGCGTTATAGTTGCAGAAAGTTTTCCTGCAAAAATAGAGGAAGCAAAAAAGGTAGGTTTTAAGGTTTATAATGCGGCAGAGGCTTCAAAAATAGCTGACATTATTATGATTTTACTACCAGACCAAATTCAAACTGAAATTTACAAAGAAAGTATTGAAGCTAATCTTGAAAAGGGCAATATTTTAATGTTTGCTCATGGCTTTAATATTCACTTTAATCAAATTTTGCCACCTAATTTTATTGATGTAATTATGGTTGCTCCTAAAGGACCTGGACATACTGTTAGAAGTCAATATCAAGAGGGCAAAGGTGTTCCTGCAATATTTGCTATTTATCAAGATGTTTCTGGAAAAGCTAAGGATTTTGCACTTGCTTACTGTTCCGGTATTGGAGCAGGCAGAGCAGGTATGCTTGAAACAACATTTAAAGAAGAAACTGAAACTGATTTATTTGGTGAGCAAGCAGTTCTTTGTGGCGGAGTTACTGAACTTATGAAGGCTGGTTTTGATACATTAGTAGCGGCAGGTTATCAACCTGAAATAGCATATTTTGAATGTGTTCACGAAATGAAATTAATTGTTGACCTTATTAATGCCGGTGGATACGCAAAAATGAGAGATTCAATTAGTGATACTGCTGAGTATGGCGATTATATTACAGGCAAGAGAATTATTACACAAGAAACTCGCAAAGAAATGAAAAAAGTTTTACAAGAAATTCAAGATGGAAAATTTGCGGCTAATTGGTTAATTGAAAACCGTTCAGCCGGCAGAGCTAATTTCTTAGCTATGAAAAGAAACGAAGCTAATCATTTAGTTGAAAAAGTTGGAACAACTTTAAGAGGTATGATGAGTTGGCTTAAAAAATAACTTCGTTATTTAAGTTGAAAGTGAAAAGTTGAAAGTTGAAAGTTATTAAACTTTAACTTATAATTTTTTACTTGTAAAGGATTTGATATTTATGATAAGCAAGAATGTTACTTCCGGCTTTGATAAAGCACCTCATAGGTCGCTTTTTAAAGCTATGGGATATACTGATGAAGAGATTTCAAGGCCATTAATTGGTGTTGTTAATGCTTTTTCTGAAATAGTGCCGGGGCATAAACATTTAGGAGTAATTTGTCAAGCGGTTAAAGCAGGGATTTATATGGCAGGAGGCACTCCTATTGAGGTGCCTTCCATAGGTGTTTGTGATGGTATTGCTATGGGACATAATGGTATGAAATTTTCCTTAGCTTCAAGAGAATTAATTGCAGACTCTATTGAAATTATGGCTACTGCCCATGCGTTTGACGGTTTGGTATTAATACCAAATTGCGATAAAATTGTTCCCGGAATGGTAATGGCGGCGGCACGATTAAATATTCCCTCTATTGTAATAAGTGGCGGTCCTATGTTGGCAGGTAGAGTAAATGGCAAGGCAATTAGTTTAACTACTATGTTTGAAGGGGTTGGCTCACATTCACAGGGAAAGCTAAGCGATGATGAACTTTTGGAATTAGAAGACAATTGTTGTCCCGGCTGTGGCTCTTGCTCCGGTATGTTTACTGCTAATAGTATGAATTGTATGACCGAAGCATTGGGTATGGCTTTGCCCGGCAATGGAACTATTCCGGCAGTTTATGCCGAGAGGGAACGTCTTGCAAAAAAAGCAGGAATGCAAATTATGAAATTGGTTTATAATAACATTAAACCACTTGATATTATGACACAAAAAGCATTTTTAAACGCTTTAACTGTTGATATGGCTTTGGGTTGTAGCACAAATACTGTTTTGCATTTAACTGCTATTGCCAACGAATGTGGAATTAAACTTAATCTTGATTTTATAAATGATGTAAGCAATAAAACTCCAAACCTTTGCCGTTTAAGTCCTGTCGGTTGCTTTCATATTGAGGATTTATATTTTGCCGGTGGTGTTTCTGCAGTTATGAAGGAACTTTCAAAGCAAAATCTTTTAAACCTTGACTTAGTAACCGTTACTGCTAAAACCGTTGCGGAAAACATTGAAAAAGCAATAAATAAAAATACAGATGTAATTAGACCAATAGAAAATCCTCACAGTAAAACAGGCGGTATTGCAATTCTTAAAGGCAATATTGCATTAGATGGCGGTGTTGTAAAACGCTCTGCTGTTGCAGAAAATATGCTTAAATTTACAGGCAACGCCAAAGTTTTTGATAGTGAGGACGATGCAGTTACAGCCATTTATGCAGGCAAAATTGTTGCAGGTGATGTAGTTGTTATCCGCTATGAAGGTCCTTGCGGTGGACCGGGTATGAGAGAAATGTTGGTTCCAACCTCCTCTTTGGCAGGAATGGGGCTTGACAGTTCAGTAGCACTTATTACCGATGGACGATTTAGCGGAGCGACAAGAGGAGCGGCAATTGGTCATATTTCACCAGAAGCCGCTAATGGCGGAGCCATTGCCTTTGTAAAAAACAACGATAAAATAGAAATTGATATTAATGACGGCAAACTTAATTTATTAATATCCGACCAAGAATTATCAGAAAGAAAATCAAAATGGGTAAAACCCGCACCTAAGGTTACAAAAGGCTATTTATGGAGATATTCAAATTTAGTAACATCAGCAAGCACAGGAGCGGTTTTTAAGGAATACCAACAATGAGGAATGAGGAATTAGGAGTGAAAATAATAATTTCATTCCTAATTCCTAACTCCTAATCACTATATGGGGGGGTTATTTTTTGAAGTTAGAGATTTTAGATAGCACTTTGCGAGATGGCTGTCAAGGCGAAGGCATTTCTTTTACTGTTATGGATAAGTTGCGTGTTGCAAAAACTCTTGATGAATTGGGAATAGAATATATTGAAGCAGGAAACCCCGGCTCTAATCCTAAGGATTTAGAGTTTTTTAAGAATACCGATAAACTAAAACTTATAAATTCTAAATTAGCTGCTTTCGGTAGCACAAGAAGAAAAAACATAACCGTATCAGAAGACAAAGGGATTAAAGCAATTATGGATGCCAATACTCCTTGTGTTGTGATTTTTGGCAAAAGTTCTACACTTCATGTTAAAACCGTTCTTAACACAACCGAACAAGAAAATCTACTAATGATTAGCGATACAATTAAATACTTTAAACAAATGGGAAAAGAAGTCATTTATGATGCTGAGCATTATTATGATGGATATAAATTAGATAATTCCTATGCTTTGAAAACATTAAAAGCCGCAGTTGAGGCAGGTGCTGATTGTTTAGTGCTGTGTGACACAAACGGTGGTTGTTTCCCAAGTGAAATTTATGATATGACTAAAAAGGTAGTTGATACCTTTAAATGCAAGGTTGGAATTCATTGTCATAATGATAGTGGTTTAGCAGTTGCTAATTCAATTGCGGCAGTAGATGCCGGTGCAGTTCACATTCAAGGCACACTTTTAGGCTTTGGCGAACGCTGTGGAAATGCAAATTTAAGCACAATTATTCCTAATCTTCAACTTAAAAAAGGTTATCAATGTATACCTGGGAAAAATATATCTAACTTGACCTCAGCAAGCATTAGAATTGCAGAAATTGCAAATATAAAAATTAATAATAACGAGCCTTATGTTGGAACAAGTGCTTTTGCTCATAAAGCAGGTATGCATGCTGATGGTGTGTCTAAAGCAAGCCATTCATTTGAACATATTGCACCCGATAGTGTTGGCAATGAGAGAAGATTTTTAATGTCGGAAATGGCAGGAAGGTCTGCTGTTCTAAAACGAATTCAAAAAATTAATCCAAAATTAGTTAAGGAATCACCTGAAACAAGTGCAATCATTGAAACAATTAAAGACTTAGAGCATCAAGGCTATCAATTTGAAGGTGCTGATGCATCTTTTGAAATAATAGTTAGAAAACAATTAGGCAAGTATAAATCATTTTTTAAACTTGTTAATTATTCTATAGTATCAAATAGACCTCCTTTAAAAGACATAGCCGCTACTGCTTCTATAAAAATTATTGTTGATGGGCAAACTGAACTTACTGCGGCAGAAGGTAATGGACCTGTTAATGCATTAGATAAAGCACTTAGAAAAGCACTTTTGGGATTTTATCCCGTGCTTGATACTGTTCATCTTATTGATTATAAGGTTCGTGTTATGGAAAGCACATTTGCTACAGCCGCTAAGGTTAGAGTTTTAATTGAGTCTACTGACGGAAATCAAACTTGGACAACTGTTGGAGTTTCAACCGATATAATTGAAGCGAGTTGGTTGGCTTTGGTTGATAGTATTGAATATAAATTAATTCATAATTTTTTGTAGGCAACGCATTAATGCGTTCCGAAAAGATACAAATTTAATAAATTTCGGAGGAATTACTATGGGAATGACAATGACACAGAAAATATTAGCTGGGCACGCAGGATTGGAAAAAGTAGTTGCAGGTCAACTAATTGAGGCTAATCTTGATTTAGTTTTGGGAAATGATATAACAGCACCCGTTGCAATTAATGAGTTTAATTCTGCTAAAAGTAAAAGTGTTTTTAATAAATCAAAAATTGCTTTGGTAATGGACCATTTTACCCCTAATAAAGATATAAAAGCGGCAGAACAATGCAAAGCAGTGCGAACATTCGCTAAACAATTTGAAATTGAAAACTATTTTGATGTTGGCGAAATGGGAATAGAACATTGCTTATTGCCTGAAAAAGGTTTAGTTGTGCCGGGCGATTTAATTATAGGAGCAGATAGCCACACTTGCACTTATGGTGCTTTGGGTGCTTTTTCAACCGGTATCGGTAGCACCGATATGGCGGCAGGAATGGCAACAGGTAAGGCATGGTTTAAAGTGCCTTGTGCTTTGAAATTTGAATTAAAAGGCAAACCTGCTAAATGGATTAGCGGTAAAGATGTAATTTTGCACATCATTGGCTTAATTGGTGTTGATGGTGCTTTATATAAATCTATGGAATTTGTAGGCGATGGGCTTAATTTTCTTTCAATGGATGACCGTTTATGTATGGCAAATATGGCTATTGAAGCAGGGGCTAAAAACGGAATATTCCCTGTGGACCAAAAAACTATTGAATTTGTTAAGGATAAAACAAATAAACCATATAAAATTTATGAGGCTGATAGCGATGCTGAATATGAAAAGACTTATATAATTGAACTTTCTCAATTAAAGTTGACAGTTTCTTTCCCACATTTGCCCGACAATACAAGAACTATTGATAATGTGGGTAAAGTAGAAATAGACCAAGTTGTTATAGGCTCTTGCACAAATGGGAGAATGGAAGATTTAAGAACTTCCGCTGAAATTTTAAAGGGTAAAAAAGTTAAAAAAGGACTTAGATGTATTATAATTCCCGGCACCAATAAAATTTACTTGCAAGCAATGAAGGAAGGGCTTTTGGAAATCTTTATTAACAGTGGTGCTGTGGTTAGCACTCCAACTTGCGGTCCTTGTTTAGGCGGACATATGGGTGTTTTGGCTAAGGGCGAGAGAGCAGTTGCTACTACAAACAGAAATTTTGTTGGCAGAATGGGACATCCTGAAAGTGAAGTTTACCTTGCAAGTCCTGCAGTTGCGGCGGCTACAGCAATAAAAGGATATATTGCTTCACCTGAAGAAGTATAATTTGTAGGGGCGAACATTGTTCGCCCGATGTTTAGATATTGAATTAACTTTAAAAAGGAAGATGATTATGACAGTTAAAGGAACAGCTTTTAAATATGGAAATAATGTTGATACCGATGTTATTATCCCTGCAAGATACTTAAATACAACAGATGTTAAGGAATTAGCTTCTCATTGTATGGAAGATATTGATGAAACATTTCCTAAAAGAGTAAAGCAAGGGGATATTATGGCGGGTGGCAAAAATTTTGGTTGTGGTTCTTCAAGAGAGCATGCACCAATTGCAATTAAAGAAAGTGGCATTGTTTGTGTTATTGCTGAGAGTTTTGCAAGAATTTTTTATAGAAATTCTATTAATATTGGCTTGCCAATTATGGAATGTCCTCAAGCGGCTAAGGCTATACAGGCGGGCGATACTGTGAGCGTTAATTATGATACCGGTGAAATAGTAATTGAAAATAAAGGACTTTGCTTTAAAGCAGAACCATTTCCACCTTTTATTCAAGAAATAATTTCCGCAGGGGGACTATTAAAAAAAATTAACAATGAACAGCGAACAACGAACAATTAATTTAAGGCTCCTTTTTCAAAGGAGCTGTCAGCAAAGCTGACTGAGGATTTTTACAAAGCCATATTCTTTAATTAAAGGGGTATAAATTATGAATTTTAATATTGCGGTTATTAAAGGTGATGGAATTGGTCCTGAGGTTGTGCAACAGGCTATGAAAGTTTTAGATAAAGTTGGCAAAAAATACGGGCATAATTTTAATTACACGCAAGTTTTAATGGGTGGCTGTGCAATTGATGCTACAGGAGTTCCACTACCACAAGAAACAATAGATGTTTGCCTAAAAAGTGATGCTGTGCTTTTAGGTGCTGTTGGTGGTCCTAAATGGGATAATTTAGTGGGTACTCTTCGCCCTGAGGCAGGTCTGTTAGGTATAAGAAAGGCATTGGGGCTTTATGCAAATATTCGCCCTGCAATATTATTTGATTCTTTAAGTGGTGCTTGCCCTTTAAGAGCAGATATTGCCGCTAAGGGTATTGATATAATGGTTATTAGAGAATTAACAGGTGGTATTTACTTTGGCGATAGAGGTTATCGTGAGGGCAAATACGGAACTGAGGCTTATGATACCGATTGTTACAGTGAATTGGAAGTAAAAAGAATAGCAAAAACCGCTTTTGAAACTGCAATGAAAAGAAATAAAAAGGTTACAAGTATAGATAAGGCAAATGTTTTGGAAAGTTCTCGTCTTTGGAGAAAGGTAGTTCATGAGATAGCAATTGATTATCCACAGGTTAGCGTTGAGGATATGCTTGTTGATAATGCCGCTATGCAACTTGTGAAAAACCCTTCGCAATTTGATGTTGTTTTGGCAAACAATATGTTTGGCGATATTTTATCGGATGAAGCGGCTATGATTACAGGTTCAATTGGAATTTTAGCCAGTGCAAGTGTTGGAGATAGCGGACCGGGGCTTTATGAGCCTGTTCACGGCTCGGCACCCGATATTGCAGGGCAAAACAAAGCAAATCCAATTGCAACAATTTTATCTATTGCTATGATGCTTAAATTTTCTCTTAATTTAGATAAAGAAGGCAAATCTATTGAAAATGCTGTTGCAAAGGTGCTAAAAGACGGTTATCGCACACTTGATATAGCTGAAAATAATACTAAAATTCTAACTACAACGGGAATGGGAGAAGAAATAGCAAAAAACATATAAATTTTATTATTTTTATGGTCTGGAATATTCCAGACCATTAATATTATAAGGAGAAAAGGATATGAAACAAATTAATTGGGGAATAATTGGCTGTGGAAATATTGCAAACAGATTTGCGTTAGATATTAAATTCGTTGAAAACGCAAAACTTATTGCCTGTTCTTCTAAGGATGAAAAAAAGGCAAAGGATTTTAAAGAAAAATATGATTTGGAATTTTGCTATTCAAATTATGAGCAAATGCTAAAAAATCCTCAAATTAATTCTGTTTACATAGCCACTACTCATAATTTCCACTATGAAAACGCTCTGCTTTGCATTGAATATGACAAACATATTCTTTGCGAAAAATCATTTACCATTAATTCAAAACAAGCAAAAGAGGTTTTTGAAAAGGCAAAAAAGAAAAATCTTTTTGTTATGGAAGCTATGTGGACAAGATTTTTACCCGCAACAAGATGGGTTAAAGAGCAAATAAAAAATGGTGCTATTGGACAAGTTATCAGCGTTTTTGCTCAATTTGGTTTCAAATTTCCCTTTGACGAAAATTCAAGGCTTTATGATATTAATTTAGCCGGCGGTGGGCTACTTGATTTGGGAATTTACCCTTTATCCTTTGCTTGTAACATTTTAGGCAATCGTCCGCAAAAGATTATTGGCGTAGCAAAAATGGGCAAAACAGGAGTGGACGAACAAGCAAGCATTTCTTTAATTTATAAAGACGGTCAAACAGCAACACTTACCTATTCAATGCTAATTAATTATGAATGTTCGGCTGAAATTTATGGAACCAAAGGCAAAATTCTATTAAATCACACTTGCTATCCTACAAAGGCAACACTTTTTAAAGAAAACGGCGAAACAGATGATTTTGATGGCTCGTTTTCAAATAATTTTGAATATGAAATAAGAGAAGCAACTAATCTAATTTTACAAGGAAAATTAGAAAGCCCCATAATTTCAAGTAACGATACCATAGAAATTATGGAGCTTTGTGATAATTTAAGACAACAATGGGATTTTAAATATCCGCAAGAAATGAATTAAATTATGTTTTGTTATTTTACTGCTTATCAATTGTTAATTGTTCATTGTTAATTGTTAATTGTTAAGTCTTTAACCACTTCTCCTGCAATAATTAGTCCAGCAACAGATGGAACAAAGGAAACACTGCCCGGTATTTGTCTTTTTACCGTGCATTTTCTCACAGCATCTTTTGGACAAATGCAATTATTTTTACAACTCGTTCCCTCTTGTTCAATTGGTTTTATAGGTTGCTCCTTTGAATAAACAACCTTTAATTTATCTATGCCCATTTTTTTAAGTTCTCTTCTCATAACCTTTGCAAGTGGGCAAACACTGGTTTTATAAATATCTGAAACTAAAAAGCAAGTGGGGTCTAATTTATTTCCGGCACCCATACAACTAATTATGGGAACGCAATGTTGTTTCGCTTTTTCTATTAGAATTAATTTTGAAGAAATAGTATCAATAGCATCTACAATATAAGAATAACTTTTGTAATCAAAATCATTTGCATTTTCTTTTGTATAAAAGCATTGATGAGTAATTACATTTGCCTTTTCATTAATATCCAAAATTCTTTGTTTCATAACTAAAACCTTGGATTTTCCAATGGTTTTTTTTGTTGCAATTAATTGCCTGTTAATATTGGTTTTGCAAACCACATCATCATCAACTAAAACAAAATTATAAACTCCACAACGGGCAAGAGCTTCAACTGTAAAACTACCAACTCCACCAATGCCAAAAATGGCAATAGTGCTTTTTTTAAGCTTTTCTATTGCCACTTTTCCTAATAAAATTTCAGTTCTTGAAAATTCGTTTAGCATAGTTTATTCTCTATTCATATTTCTTATGTTAATAATTAATATAATTAATGCAGTAACTAATGCACCTATTAAAGTAATTAATATAATTGTTACAACAGAAAATTGCTCTAAAATGCTTTTATTAGTGTCTTTTAACTCTTTAATTTCTGCGTTTAAATTATCAATTGTTTTATCGGTAACAACTATCCCACTATTTACAGAAGAAACCTGCGTTTTAGAACTAATAATTGTTGATAGTCTTTCCACAGAGATGACATAATTCTTTTTTGTTTTTAAATCTTGTGCAGTAACCTCAACAGTTACAATATTCATACCAACATTTAATGTTCTAATACCAGTGCCAACGATTTTTGCATTTGAACTATCCGATGCAACTGCTTTTACATTAATATTAGATACTTCATTTGGAACGGTAAGGCTATATCCCATTAATGTATTAGGGTTAAAGGAAGGGGTTAAATCTTTATTCTCAACTACCAAACTAATTAACTCTGCATTGTTTGATGGCTTATTAGGAATATTTATTGTAACGAGTGGACCAAAGGTAATAAAATTACCCGAATCAATAATTTCATCATTAAGTAATTTAATTCCAAAGTCGTTTGCTCCTGATATTGAAACATCGGTAGGTCCTGACTTTACATTTTTACCTACTGAAAATTTAATTGTAGCAATGCTTGTTGTGCTTGGTCTAATTATCTTTGGTTCATCTGGTGCTATAATATCTATAAAAATTTCACCTGATTTGGGATTTGACATTTTATAAGTAAAACCGTCCTTATCGGGAAAGGTTAGCACAGTGTTTTTATAAATTAATATATTTGTATCATAGGTAATTTTAATTGGCCCAAATGTTTTTATGCCATCAGGTGCAATTAAATTAAGCCCTTCAATACTTAAATTTAAGTCAACATCCTCTCCCATTAAAGCTGTAGTAGTACCGCTTAAATTAACAAAAGCAGAAGCACTACATACATAAATAAAAGTAAATAATGATGTTAATATTGAAAGCACAAAAACAAACGAAATGATTTTAATTTTTTTTTTCACGAAAACCTCCAAAAAAGAATTTATAAATTAATAATGTTTATTATATCAAAAAATGCAATATATTTCAAGCATAAAAAATAATTATTTCAATAGTTCAATTGCCTTTTGAAGTTGATTATCCTCTTGAGGTTTTAAAGAATAAAATTTACTCATTAATTCTGGCGACATAACAACCTCATAATCAGGTGTTATTCCGATTCCATCATAATTTTTGCTCTTTGGTGGAGTATAGGTAAAGGTTGTAAATTTAACTGCTGTTTCATCTCCTAAATCGAAAGTTTCTTGTCCAACACCCTTTCCATAGGTCTTTTGACCAACTAATTTAGCCTTTTCATAATCTCTAAGTGCACAAGTAAAAAGTTCACCAGCACTTGCAGTGTTTTCATTTATTAATACTACCATCGGAATATCTACTTGGTTTTCATCAGAAACATATATTTTAGGCTCTACCTTTTTGCCATTTTCATCAACTAAACCCTCTTTATATTGAACTGTAACAATAGTTCCTTTAGGCAAAAGATAATCAAGAGAATTAACAACAGAATCAAGGCTACCCCCAGGATTGTTACGAAGGTCAAATATTATGCCCGTTGTCCCCTTTTCAATTGCTGATTCAACCTCTTTTTTCAAATTATCAAAAGTATTATTATCAAATTCAGTAATTCTAATAAATGCAATATTTCCATCAAAAATAATTGCAGGTTCTACTGTAACAATTTCAAATTTTTCTCTATTAATACTATATTGTTTTTCCTTTTCATCTCTTAATATGCTAAACTCCGCAGAGGTTCCGACCTTTCCTAATAACTTATTTACAGAAGCTTCATAACCTAAATCAAAAACCTTTTCATTAGAAACTTTAACAATAACATCTCCAATTGCTAAATCGGTTTTTTCAGCGGGAGAATTTTTCATTATGTTTGTAATAATTAGTCCATTTCCCTCATTGTTAAAAACTACTTTTATGCCAATACCCTCATATTCTCCTTTTAAATCTTTGTTAATTTCTCGATAGGTTTTTTTGTCATAATAATCGGCATATTTATCGTCAACAGAATACATATAACCTTTGAGTAAGCCATCTATTAACTCTTCATCATTAAGTTTCCCTATAAAATTTTTTCTTACCTTTTCGTCAACACCAATCAACTTATTAATCAAAACCTGATGTTTTTGAAAAAGTTTTCCATTATATATCATAATATTATTTAAAACAAAGTAAGTAATTAAGGAAGCCATTAATGTGCATACAATGGTAATGAAAATAGATGTGCTTAGCCTTATCTTTTTTTCCATAATTAAGATTAATTCCTCATTTCTATATTTAATTAAAGTAATTCATAGGATTTACTCTTGTGCCATTTATACTTATTTCAAAATGAAGATGTGGTCCTGTTGAATTACCTGTGCTACCAACTTCACCAATTTTTTCCCCTTTTTTTACTTCATCCCCAACACCAACATTTATTTTACTTAAATGCAAGTATCTGGTTGTAATATTTCCGCCATGGTCAATAACTACATAATTTCCTTCCAATCTTCCGTTTCCAGAAATAATAACTTTCCCGTCATTGGCGGCAACTACTTTAGCACCATAAATCTCTACTCTTTTCCCATTATAAATATGGCTTGCAATATCTACTCCCCAATGCATTCCTCTTGACCTCATTCCAAATGGAGAAGAAATATAATAAAAGCCGGGAACAGGCCATTCAAATTCTCCGCCAACAAATTTTTTATCTTTATTGGTTAGTCTTTCGATTTCTGCTTGAGTTTCTTTGTCAAGCTTTTCTAATTCAGCTATTAGGGCCTTGTTTGCCTTGGCACTTTTCTCTAAATTTGAAATAATTTGTTGTCCCTTTTTGGATTGCTCAGTATATAAATCCTCTTGACTTTCTTTTAAATCTTTTGTTAAATTATTTTTGTTTTTATTTTGCTCAATTTGATTTTTCAACGATTCAATTGATGCAATTTTATCTTTCATTTGTGCAATTAGTTTATTGTCATATTCCATTATTTGAGAAACAAGCTCATATCTAACAATAAAATCCGAAAAACTCTTTGAGCCAAAAAGCACCTCTAAATATGTGGTCTTACTTGTTTCATAATTTGCTCTTATTCTTTCCTTATAGGATTCATAGTAATCTTGCATTTCTTGATTAGAATTTTCAAGCTCGTTGTTTTTTTCTTCTAACTGATTATTAACATCCTTTAATATTGCATCTAAATTAGTTATTTCATCTTGAGTTTTTTCAATTTCTTTATCAATACTTTGTTTTTTTGCTAATTCACTAGTTTTTTGTTTTTCAATTTGTTCTAACTTTGCCTTTTTTTCTTCAATTAACTTTTGGTTTTGAGCAAGTTTTTCGTTTAATTCGTCAAGACTTTCTGCATAAATACCAAAAAACATTATGGATGAACTTAATGTTGTAATAATAAATATGATTACAAAGCAAATAAGTATTCCTTTTTTTTTCAAAACATAACCCCCATCTAAGTGAAAAGTAAAAAGCAAAGGTATCGGCAAAACCGTCCACAACTAATAATATTTGCGTTAGCACCCCTAACTTTCAACTTTCCATTTTCAACTTTCAACTTGTTAAACTCTTAAATATTTTCTCATAGGTAATATACTACCTATTACTCCAATAATTATGCCCCCAATAACAAAACAAATGGTTGCAACATAACCAATTTCAAAAAATAAAACAGGCTTAAATATTCCAAGTTCAAAAATCATTGGAACAATTATTTTGCTGTAAATGACCCATTCTACAAAAATGGCAACAACGCCGGCAATTGCTCCTAAAATTATTCCTTCAATTAAAAATGGAAGTCTAATAAAATTGTCTGTTGCACCAACAAATTTCATAATGTTTATTTCTAATTTTCTTGTAAACATTGCTATTCTAACAGTATTTGAAATAATAAAAAGCGAAACAAAAAGCAAAATAATTATTATCCAAATAGATAAAACTGTAATAACTTCTCGAATTTTTGTGATTGTACTAATAAAATCCTTATTGTCTCCTATTTTTGCAATTCCCTCAATGCTCTTTAAAGTATATAAAACCTCATCATATTTATTTAAGTCAATCAACTTTATGTGATAACTATGCCTAAGTGGATTATCGTCTTCAATTTGTTCTAATAAATATGCTTGGTCTTTAAGCTCTAACTTTAATTCATCTAATGCTTGCTCCTTTGAAACAAAAATTACCTCTTTTGAAACATTGTTGATTTCTTTTAGTTTTAAGCCAATTTCATTGTTTTGTTCAGCGGAATTAGCATCTTCTAAAAAAAGCACTATCTCATTTTGCCCTTCGATTTTAGAAATTAACTTATTAATATTCGCTGTAATTAATATTGAACTTCCAATTAAAACAAGACAAGCAATTAAAACAAAAATAGATGCACTACTCATTAAACCATTTAATTTAACATTCTTAATAGCTTCCTTAAAAGCATAAGGAGCAAAATTTCCGTTAATCTTCATTCGGAATATCCTCCCATTCTATCGCTTGTTACCTTGCCTTCAGAAATGGTAATTACTCTTTTGTTAAATCTATCAACCAAAGTTTTTTCGTGAGTTACAACCAAAACAGTAATATCTCCTCTTTGGCTAATGCCGGATAATAAAGCTATTATATCAAGCGACATTTGAGGGTCAATATTACCGGTAGGCTCATCTGCAATAATAATACTGGGACTATTAACTAAAGCTCTAGCAAAAGCAGTTCTTTGCTTTTCTCCACCTGAAAGTTGATTAGGAAAACTTCTTGCCTTTGAAGTCAACTCAACTAAATCTAATATTTTTGGTACTCTGCTTCTTATTTCCTTATTAGATTTACCAACAGCCCTCATAGCAAAGGCAATATTATCATATACTGTCATATTCAAAATTAATCTAAAATCTTGAAACACAATACCCATTTTTCTTCTAAGATATGGAATTTGATTGTGTTTTAAAAGTGAAATATCATCCCCATTAATAAGTATTTTACCGCTTGACACAAGCTCTTCACACAAAAGTAATTTAACTAATGTGCTTTTTCCGGCACCTGAAGCTCCAACAACAAAAACAAATTCACCATCATTAACTGTTAAATTTACATCTTGTAAAGCTGTAGTGCCATTCTTATATGTCTTAGTAACATCCTTTAATTCTATCATTGTATATATCTCCTTTAGGGATAAAGGGTAAATTAACAAGCAACAGGTAACGAGTAACATTTTCTTGCCTCTTGCCTCTTGCCTCTTGCCTCTAAAAAGGTCATGGAACGCATTTTGCATTCCGAATTAATTAGTAAATTTAGAAATTATTTTTTTTTGATATAAGATATTTTTTTACCATTAATGCTACCTTAAAGATAATAGCATGGTCAAATTCTCTTAAATCAAGGCCTGTAATTCTTCTGATTTTTTCTAAACGGTAAACAAGTGTATTTCTATGAACAAAAAGTTTTCTGGAAGTTTCAGAAACATTTAAGTTATTTTCAAAAAACTTTTGAATAGTATGAACTGTTTCTTGGTCTAAAGACTCAATTAAGCCCTTTTTAAATACCTCATTTAAAAACATTTCACAAAGGGTTGTTGGCAACTGATATATTAATCTGCCTATACCTAAATTATCATAACTTACAATGCTTTTCTCAGTATCAAAAACTTTGCCAACCTCTAAGGCAATTTGTGCTTCCTTGAAAGACCTTGCAATATCCTTTAAATTACCAACAACTGAACCAATGCCAACCATTGTTTTTGTATAAAACTCACCAAATAAAGTGTCCACAATAGAGCGAGCTAACTTTTCTAAATCTTTTGATTCAATGCTGGACCTAACCTCTTTAACAAGCACAATATCAGTTTCGCTAATGTTAATTACATAGTCCTTAGTTTTCTCTGGGAATAAACTTTGTAAAATATCAGCTACTGAAATATCGGTTTTATTTATTAATCTAATTAACATAACGGTTCTGCTTACCTCAACAGGAAAATGAAGTTCTCTTGCTTTAAAGAAAATATCTCCTGTTAAAATATTATCCAAAATAATGTTTTTAATAAAATTAGATTTATCATACTTATCATCGCTATATTCCTTTATTGAACCTAAAGCAATAGCTAAAATTCCCGCTACCTTAGATGCAAAATCATCTTTACCTTCAACAAAAATAGCATAATCAGGTTTTGCCGCAAGACCAATGATTTTATATGTATATCCGTCATTAATAATAGCATCTGAACCATAGGACATTATTCCCTCTCGTTGTTCTCCGATAAAGTTTAATTCGCTACATGCAATAACTAAACCTGCATCGTCAAGCACCCCAATGGTTCTATCCACCGTTGGTTTCATTTGATGAATTATTGATTGAAATAACCTATTGGACATTATTTTCATTCCTTTCGTTGTGCTTTTGGCACAATTTGTAATAAATATTTTACTAATTAAATTATCAAAAAATTATGTTTGAATACTATATAAAACATATAATGACATTTTACCTTTTTTGTTTACTTTTTTCAAGCCTTATTTTAAAATAAATGAATAATTAAATAAAATATTGTTGCTTTTTTAAAAAGTTTTCAATTTGTTAATACTTTTGCCTCTAAATTAAAGTAATAAACTCATTTATTATAGTATTTGATACCCAAAATCCCTTTGTATTTAAGCAAAAAGCATCTTGCGTTAAAACTCCATAACCTAATTTGCAAATATAATCTGCTTTTGTTATAAATTTATTTAAAAATTCCTCATTTGAATAAATTAAAAGTTGCTTTAAAGAAATTCCATTGCTTTTTCTAAGCCCCAATAAAATATATTCCTTTAATTTTTCCTCATTTGTTATAATCGCTTCGATTTTTTTAATATTTTTGCCCTCTGTATAACTTTTTAAATCTCTTTTATTAAAAAATCTTTTATGGTCAATTAAAGAATGTGCCGAAACTCCTAAACCTAAATAATCCTGCACATTCCAATATTTTAAATTGTGTTTGCTTTCAAAACCTTTTTGCGAAAAATTAGAAATTTCATATTGAAAATAGCCTTTTTGTTTTAATTTGTCCACTAATCTATTATACATTAAAAATTCAGTATCTTCATCCGCTAAATTAAGGGAATTTTTATTTTTGTAAAGTGTAGTCCCCTTTTCAAGTTTTAAAGCATATGCAGAAATGTGTGTTGGCTTTAGTTCTAATGCTTTTTCAATGCTTTTTTCAAAATCATTAATACTTTGATTTGGCAAATTAAACATTAAATCAAGGCTAATATTTAAAAAGCCGACTTCTTTAGCGGTTTTTATTGCATTTATTGCCTCATTTGCATTATGTATTCTGCCGATTGCCTTTAGTTCGCTATCAATAAAAGATTGTACACCAAAACTAATACGATTAAAGCTATTTTTGAATATTTCTCTTAAAAATTCCTCATTAGCACTTTCTGGATTAACTTCAATAGTAATTTCTGCGTTATTTTCAATATTAAAACTTTTTCTAATTTCATTTAACAATAAATTTATTAGTTCATACCCTATTACACTTGGCGTTCCTCCACCAAAATAAATTGTATCTATTGTTTTTTCTTTTAGTTTCTCGCCCCAAACTTTCATTTCCATTATTAAAGCAACGCAATAACTCTTATAAAGTCCATTGTCAGCCTTTAAAGAGTAAAAATCACAATATAAACATTTTTGTTTGCAAAATGGAATGTGGATATATAAGCCTAAATTTTTCATATTTTTTCAATTCTTTCAAAAATATTAAGGCTCCTTTTCCAAAGGAGCTGTCAGCGAAGCATTTCTCAAGGCTCCTTTTCCAAAGGAGCTGTCAGCGAAGCATTTCTTAAGGCTCCTTTTCCAAAGGAGCTGTCAGCGAAGCTGACTGAGGATTATAATCACCCGTCATGGCTTTTAGCCATGCCACCCTCTTTTCCAAAGAGGGCTTTTTCATTAATCATTTCACATACTCCACTAAAGTTTTTATTAATATCATCGTTAGTAAAGCGAAGCACCGATAATCCTAAACTTTGCAAATATTTCGTTCTATTTTCATCATACTTTTCTGCATTGTCATCATAGTGTTGTGAACCATCAAGTTCTATAACAAGCTTTGCCTTAGGACAATAAAAATCTACAATATAATCTCCAATTATTCTTTGTCTATAAAATTGCTTAGGATAAGTTCTCAAAAAATCATACCATAAATGATTTTCTTGTTTTGTGGCGTTATTTCTTAATTTTCGAGAAAATTCCTTTAGGTTTTTATTTCTTGAAAATGTTGGCATTTTAATCCTCCATCGCCTTTTACTAAGTTATCTTTAATTAAGGTAAAATCCTCAGTCGGCTTTGCTGACAGCTCCTTTGAAAAAGGAGCCTTATTAATTATCCGCTATTTTATTCCATAAAATTCAAAATGAATTATCATATTATTGTTAGTAAGCTTTTTCACCATTAATTCTTTGAATTTAACCGTTTTTGTTTTGCCTTCATTGCGAAGTTTTTCTAATTCTTTGTGAATTTCACTTTGGCTTGCTACTATATCTTCATAGATGTTTTCAAATAAGGCAAGCCTTTCTACGACTTGTTCAATCTTAGAATTATCAATTAAATATTTATTTTGCTCTGATTTTTTTGTTAGTCTTTCCATAAGTTCACCTTTAAAAAAATTAGGTGTTAGGAGTGAGGAATGAATTGTCATTCTGAGTGTAGCGAAGAATCTCATAAAATTAAAAATTGCAATGTAGTAAAAGATAATAATAACTTTTGTTTTGCAAAATGCTCATTTTACAAAGTGTTTCATAAATGACACATTATTAATTAAAATAGTCTTAATTTTTTCAATAGAATAAGCAACAAAATAATTCATTTCTTCTTTTGTAAGATAAATATAATCTCTGCTAAGTCTATTATCTGTATCATTAAAATTATTATAAAAATCACATATGAACTTAATCTGTCGCTCAATAGCTGTTTCAGAGTAATATTCAAAGTAAATATTTTTGAAAATGGATATTTTATTAAATATATTAAATGCACGAAAATCAGTATGTTCTTTTAAAAAGAGATGGTCTAGGTCATACCAATCGCCTTTTAATTTCCAAATAAAATTATTATCATTTGCAAACTCGGTCAAATACTTATTTTTTGAAGGAAGGTAAATTTCGTCGCTCCATAATGTATCTGTCAAGAGATGAATGTAATATCCAATATATAATGATAACTTTTTACTATTAATAGTTGTTGAAATATATGTATTAATAAATTTATCAAAATCAATGGGTTCCTTTTTATTTTGCATATAATCGTCTTTGAACCAGTGTGTCACATTATTTGGAGGATTATAGGCACTCCAATCGCTGTTCGGCTCACCACAATCGGGACATATATTCCCAACTATAAATTTCTCTACATCAATGTTAATTAAATCATCTAAAAGTCCGTCAGCAATTCTAAAATGAACCATCCACGAAGCCATATATATAATCCCCTATCACGCATAATAAAATTTAGTTTGGTTTTATGATGTATTTCGCTATGCTCAAAATGATGTAGCTAACGCAATGATGTATTGCTTCGCAATATGATGTGATGTATCCCCTTATGTGTCCGCAGACACACATCATTAACAAAGTGTCATCATTTGGCGAAGCCCAACATCATATCCCCAAAGGGATACATCATTTAAGAGATTGCCACGCTTTCGCTCGCAATGACAATTTTTCCTTACCCCTTATCCTTTAATAAAGAATACGGCTTTGACACCTTAATTGTTCGCTTTTCGCTGTTCATTGTTCATTATTTCGGGCGGATATGGAATCCGCCCCTCGTATATAATAGTAAGTGCCAAATAGAGCACTAAACTAACGGATTTAGATTGAAAAATTTTAATAGGAAGGAGGGCGTAGCCCGAATGGATATTAAAATTTTTCGTCGCCGATGGGTCAGCCTGTTTTGGGTATCGTCAAGTCGTTTGACTTGTGATATAATATCTTTAAAAGGCAGAGGTCGGCGTTCCGCCCCTTGAGTTTATTCTCGTAATGTAGAGTGTTGCCTCTGCCCAACAGATATTTGCGTATTGGCTGGATGGGATTTTATTCTCGTATATCTAACGAGGTTGCAACTGTTGGTGTCTGAGGGGTTTTACCCTTTGCCTTTAATAAATTTAAGGAGTTTTTTTCTATGATTTATTTTGGCATTGATATTGGTAAATTCAACCACCAAGCTATTGCTACTGATGATAAGGGCGTTGCCCTTTGCCAATCCTTTTCTTTTCCAAATTCTAATGAGGGATTTGCTTTGTTCATTAAAACTGCAACTGCTTTTATGGGTAAAGATGCTATCTGCATTGGTATGGAAGCTACCGGTCATTATTGGCTAAACCTTTATTTTGCTTTGCTTGATTTAGGTATGGAACTCCATGTTGTGAACCCCATTCAAACAGAAGCTATGCGTAATATGAATATCAGAAAAACCAAAACTGATTCTGTTGACTGTAGATATATTGCTGATGTCATTCGTATGGGCAATTATTCAGATGTGGTTATTGGCGATGAAGATGTTTGCGAACTTCGCCAACTTTGCAGGTATCGTTTCCATTTAGTAGATACTATTGGAGCGATTAAAAATCAGATTATTGGCTTGCTTGATAGAGTTTTCCCTGAATTTCATACACTTTTTTCTAATGTTTTTGGCGTTACTTCTTTGGAACTTCTTAAAAAATATACTACTCCTGAACAAATCCTCAATGTTAAAACCACTACTCTTGCTAATTTGCTTTCAAAGGCTTCTCGTGGTAGGTTTAAAGAGAAAAAAGCCAAAGAAGTCAAAGAGGTTGCTAAACTTTCAGTTGGTTTAAAGTCTGCTAATACCGCTTTTGTTTTCCAGTTAAGACAGATGATTATGCAAATAGCTTTCTCTGAAAGCCAACTCAAAGAACTTGAACAAAAAATCAGCGAATACTATGACAAATGCGAGTGTTTCCTAACAACTATTGACGGCATTGGTAATACTCTTGGGGCTGCTATTTTTGCTGAAATCGGCGATATTTCAAGGTTTGATAGCCCTAAAAAACTTGTTGCATTCGCCGGCATTGACCCCACCGTTAGGCAATCCGGTAACTTTGTTGGTACTCACAACTCAATGTCTAAACGAGGTTCTGTTTACCTTAGGAGAGCTGTTTGGAATGCCGCTACTGTCGCAGCTCAGAAAAACCCTATATTGAGTGAATTCTATCAAAAAAAACGAAATGAGGGTAAGGATTATATGACTTCTATCGGTGCTGTTTCTCGTAAACTTTGTTATATTATTTTTGCTGTCTTGAGAGATAAAAAACCTTATTTTCCTATTGCTTAAATTTCAAAAATATTTTTTTTGCTATTGACATTTGATAGCTGGCTACGAATTTTAATCTAATTTCAAAACCGACATAAACGCCTCCTGCGGAACCTCAACAGTTCCCAATTGTCGCATTCTCTTTTTGCCCTCTTTTTGCTTTTCAAGCAACTTTTTCTTTCTTGTAATATCTCCGCCGTAGCACTTTGCCAAAACATCTTTCCGTAAAGCCTTTACCGTTTCTCTTGCAATAATTTTATTGCCGATAGCCGCTTGAATTGGAATTTCAAACATCTGACGAGGAATTTTCTCCTTTAATTTTTCGGCAATTCTTCTTCCCCTTGAATAAGCCTTTTCGGTATGCACAATAAATGATAAGGCATCAACAATTTCGCCATTTAATAAAATATCAAGTTTTACTAATTCGGATTTTTTATAGCCTGATAACTCATAATCAAGCGAGGCATAGCCTCTTGTTCTTGACTTTAAAGCATCAAAAAAGTCATAAATAATTTCATTTAAGGGTAAATCATAATGAAGATTAACCCTATCTGTATCAATATAGGTCATATTTATAAATGTTCCCCTTCGTTGTTGGCAAAGTTCCATAATACTGCCTACATATTCGCTGGGAGAAATAATATCTGCCTTAACATACGGCTCTTCGGCATAATCAATTATTGCAGGAGAAGGATATTCTGTAGGATTATCAATAATTATCTCTTGCCCATTTGTTTTTTTAATTTTATATATAACACTTGGAGCTGTAGTAATAAGGTCTAAATTATACTCTCTTTCAAGGCGTTCTTGAATAATTTCCATATGCAAAAGCCCCAAAAATCCACAACGAAAACCAAAACCCAAAGCAATAGAGGTTTCTGGTGCAAAGGAAAGGGATGCATCATTTAATCTTAACTTATCAAGAGCGTTTCTTAAATCCTCATATTTAGCACCGTCCGAAGGATAAATACCACAAAAAACCATCGGTGTAACCTTTTTATAGCCTGCTAATGATATTAATGCACCATTTTGGATAGTGGTAACTGTATCGCCAACAGTAGTATCCTTAACATTTTTAATACTTGCAGTAAAATAACCAACCTCGCCGGAAAAAAGTTGCTTGCAAGGTTCTAAACCAAAAGGTCGCAAATAGCCAACTTCAACAACCTCAAATTCAGAATTATTTGCCATAAGTTTAACCTGTGAGCCTACTCCAATTTTGCCATCAAAAACTCGGATATAAACAATTACTCCCTTATAACTATCGTAATAAGAGTCAAAAACCAAAGCCTTTAAAGGTGCATTTTCATCTCCTGTTGGGCAAGGCACTGTGCTTACTATCTTTTCTAATACCTGCTCAATATTAATTCCCATTTTTGCGGAAATTAATGGTGCATCTTGGGCAGGGATTCCTATAATGTCCTCAATTTCCTTTATTGCTCTTTGTGGGTCGGCAGACGGCAAGTCTATTTTATTAATAACAGGCACAATTTCTAAATTATGGTCTAATGCAAGGTAAGTATTTGCTAAAGTTTGGGCTTCAATTCCTTGTGCGGCATCCACAACAAGAACAGCCCCCTCACAAGCAGCAAGAGAGCGAGAAACTTCGTAATTAAAATCCACATGACCGGGTGTGTCAATTAAATTTAATATATATTGCTTGCCATCCTTAGCAATGTAATTTAATTTAACTGCTCTTGCTTTTATGGTTATGCCTCGTTCTCGTTCAATATCCATATTGTCAAGAAGTTGAGCCTCCATATCCCTTGCAGAAACTGCCTGTGTAAGTTCTAAAATACGGTCAGCAAGGGTGGACTTGCCATGGTCAATATGTGCAATTATTGAAAAATTTCTTATACTACTTTGATTTGGCATTTTATAAAATCATTCCTTTAAATAACAAATTATACTGTAAAATTTTAAAATATTATTATAGCATAAAAAAATTGCCATAACAATTAAAATGTGTTAATTCATATTTTTATTTAAGCCACAATTTTTGCAGTTTTGCATTGAAAGAGGTATTTCTAATCCGCATTCATTCAAAAGCGAAATATTTGAGAGAATGTCTTTTGTATTTCCGTCTGCTTTTATTTGCCCATCTAAAATAACAATTGTTCTTTCACAAAGTTCAAAAATCATATCAAGGTCGTGGCTTGCAATGATTTTTGTGTGGGAAAAGGTTTTTAAAAGTTCTATTATTCGTCGCCTTGCCTTGCCGTCAAGTGCATCTGTTGGCTCATCCATAAGTAAAATATCCGGGCTCATTGAAAGAACACTTGCAATTGCCGCACAGCGTTTTTCTCCCCATGAAAGTTTATAAGATGAACGGTCTTTCAAATGCAAAATTCCCACCTTGAAAAGTGCCTCATTAACCCTTTTTTCAACCTCATCTTCGCTTAAATTTAAGTTGCGAGGTCCAAAGGCAATATCGTCATAAACCTTTGGCATAAAAAGTTGATGCTCAGGGTTTTGAAAAACCATTCCAATATGGCTTCTTATAATTGGCAAAGTGTTTTTCTCTACTTTAACATCTCCAATTATTGCCTTTCCTGTTGAAGGCATTAAAACACCCAATAAAAGCATTAATAAAGTAGATTTTCCTGCACCATTAGCACCAATTACTCCAACCGATTGTCCGTGAGTAATTAAAAATGAAATGTTATCAATTGCATTATTTTTGTCGGCATAAGAAAAACTTAAATTTTCAGCTTGAATTTTGTGATGACTCATTTAGATATGTCCTTTCATAAAATTGTAGTACCTCGTAACATTTAAAACTTGACATTTATAAAATAATATGATAAACTCTAATAAAAGGGGGTTATCATATGGAAAACAATATAATAATGTTGGGTGATGAGCAACGCAAAGAATTGGAGAATTTTATTAAAAAGGGTGTTCACAGTGTGCATTTGGTCAAAAGAGCAAGGACAATTTTAGCTCTTGACCGTTCAAACAAGAAAGACCATTTGAGAATAACGAGGATATGTGAGCAAGTCGGACTGTCACGTCAAGCGATATATGATATAAGGAATGATTTTTTAAATGCTCCAAACATCAGCGAATTTTTAACTCGAAAACAAAGAGAAACTCCACCTGTTCAACCAAAAGTAACCGGTGAGGTTGAAGCACATATTATCGCTTTGGCTTGTAGCGAACCACCAAAAGGTTTTGTAAGGTGGACGGTTAGGCTTCTTGCTAAAAAGTCTGTTGAGCTGAATTTTACAGACAGTCTTTCGCATATGACAGTTGAGCGACTTTTAAAAAAACGAAGTATAAGCCTCACTTAAGAGAAATGTGGTGTATTCCGCCAAAGCAAAACGCAGAATTTGTCGCTTGTATGGAAGATGTTTTGTCAGTGTATGCACGAGAATACGATGCTAATTACCCTGTTGTTTGCATGGACGAAAAACCCTTTCAACTTTTAGATGAACGCTTTAAATCCATACAAATGAGCAAAAATAATCACAAGGAAAAATACGACTGCGAGTATGAGAGAAAGGGTTCTTGTTCGATATTTATATTTACAGAGCCACTCTCCGGTTGGCGAAATGCTTTAGCACTTCCACAACGAACAAGCAAGGATTGGGCGGAGCAAATCAAATGGCTTCTTGACGAACAATACCCAAACGAGAAGAAAGTTGTGCTTGTTATGGACAATTTAAACACACATAGAATATCATCCCTTTACAAAGTGTTCTCGCCCGAGGAAGCGTTTAGATTGGCTGGACGACTTGAAATACATTATACTCCAAAGCACGGTTCTTGGCTTAATATTGCAGAACTTGAACTCTCAGCCTTAACAATCGGGTGCCTTTTGCAAAGACGCATTCCCACAATTGATAGATTAAATGAAGAACTCTCGGCTTGGTATAAAAATCGAAACGCTATGCAAAAAGGCGTAGATTGGCAATTTACAACAACTGATGCTCGTGTTAAACTGAAACATCTCTATCCAGATGTCAAGTTTTAAATGTTACGAGGTAGTAGGGGCGGATGCGGTCGCCCGTTATCTAAGAAAAAACAATAATAATTAAACACAAAGGCACAGAGGCACAAAGAATTTTCCCCTTTGTGTTTTATATATGAATTTATGGGTTGTCAAACCTCCGTCCCCTTGGCAGTAAGGAATAGAAATTTATCCGTCCCCTGTCTTTCTCTTTCTAAAGAACTGTTTTGTAAATTAAATATAAAGACTAAACATATTATTTTTATAATCATCTTCAAACTAATTCTACATAAAGGAGGCAGATATCAATGGATAGCTTTATTGATGAAGTTAAGGGAATGTCTGTTGCAGATATTAATCTAATTCTTAAAGATCAATGTGATTTGTATAGTGAAGATGAAATTAAAATTTTGCAAAATGAATTAAAGCAAAGACCTAAAAGTAACATTCAAGAAGTAATAAATACCAAAGAAGAACTCTTAGAACTTGAACGAAAAGAATGCGAAGAACAAAATGAGTATGAAGCCATATTTGAAAGTTTTACTATGACTACAGGTTTTGATTTTGAAGGGTTCAAAATAATAAAATATCATAAAGTAATATGTGCAGAAACAGTTTTAGGAACAGGATTTTTAAGTGAAATAATGGCAAATGCTTCTGATTTTTTGGGATCAAGAAACAGCTCGTTTTCCAGCAAGTTAGCTAAGGCGAGAAACTACTCAACAAATGATTTGATTAAAAATGCGTTAGCTTTAGGAGCAAATGCTATTATTGGATTGGATTTTGATTATGTTATATTTGGAGCCAACATAATAGGTGTTATTGTCAATGGAACCGCTGTAACTATTAAAAAAATTGAACAGTAAAAAATGGTATAAACAATTCCAATACAATATGTATGTAAATAAATATGAGGAGATATAAGATATGTATAGCATAATGGATAGAATACGCCTTTCATCTGATGAGACACTTTTGGATTCGCTTACAAAAGATTCTGCTGAATACACAGAAGAATATTTAAAGTATGCAAAAATTGAGTTAGAAAAACGAAAAAGTAGCAGTGAAATAATGAAACAACTTTCAGACTTATCTGATGATGCTCTTTTGGATTCACTTACAAAAGATTCTGAACAAAAAACAGAAGAATATTTAAACTGTGTAAAAATTGAAGTAGAAAATAGAAAGCAAAAAGAAGATGAAATCAATAAAGATTATATAGAACTATACGAAATCAAAAATATAGCAATTTGCGTTATACTCGGAATTATTACCTTTGGAATATATACAATGATTTGGCAATACTCAATTGTTAAAAAAATAAAACTGCTAAATAACGATACCTCAAGCTGTGTCGGCGAATTTTTATGTTTGATTTTTGTGCCGTTTTACTCGTTTTATTGGGTATATACAAGAGCAAAAAAACTTTCCGATGGTGCAAAAATATATGGAATTACAACCAAAGATAATGGTGCTGTATATTTGATTTGTGTTTTTCTTGGTTTTGGCATTGTTGCATTTGCTTTGATTCAAAATGATTTAAATACAATCGCTACTCAGTTAAGTACAGGTGCAACGCAGGTGTCTAATAACCAGCCGCCGACAGCTTCACCGCAATCTGATGATAACTTTATCAAATTAAAACAATTATCAGAATTGCATAAACAAGGTATCTTAACTGATGAAGAATACGAAGGAAAAAAGAAAACATTGCTTGATAGGATATAATTTTACAAAGGTTAAATCGCTGGGGTTCTAATGCAAATAATTCGCCCAACTTTAAAAAACTATAAAATTATATCTTAGACACCAATAAATTATGCAACACCAAAAAGCTGATTAATCAATATTACTTTTTTGGCAATGTTTATATGGGGACGGTTCTCTTATATGGGGACGTATATGTATATGTATATGGGGACGGCAGACCAATGTCATAAAGCTAAGCTCCCATAAATTTACATTGACCGTTTTTTATTAGTAGGGAATTTGTTTTTTCTTGAAGGCTCTCTTCTTGGAAAG
>Ga0265595_1000445_pt1 | contig 37741 bp, 33 predicted proteins | sample saktaG_15_FD_190148 | JGI IMG/M metagenome (GOLD analysis project Ga0265595, IMG submission 190148) | Saline water microbial communities from Sakinaw Lake, British Columbia, Canada - sak_2013_06_06_50m | ecosystem: Environmental > Aquatic > Non-marine Saline and Alkaline > Saline ...
ACGAAAGGAGTTGACAAGACGCCAAAACTGCCGGACAATCAGCCGGCCGAAAACAGCTAGGAGGGGGGTCAGATTTCAGTGGCACAAAGGGGTCAGTTTTCAATGGCAAACGACATTGGATATGTCAGAATCATTCGGCTATCACTCCCTGTATCGCCTTCCTGAGTACAGAATTCGCTGAAGCCCATGCCCCTGCCGTTGAACGCGGGTCGCTGCGCCCAGCCGCTGGTGTTCCTCCTCGCTGCCAGCCGTTGGCCGTAAGCCGTCTGCCGTCGGCCGTCAGCCGCCGCCCGTCCCGCCTGCTACTTCTGACATCCAGCTTCTCACGTCTGACTTCGGCCTGGCCCCGCTGCCAACCGTCCCCCCTACGCTGAATCAGCGCCCGCCTTGGCCTTTGCGCTTTGACTTCTGGCTTTTGACTTGAGTCCTCTGACTCGTTTCATCCCTCCACCTTCATCCCTCATCCCTCGTTTCTACCGCCCCCCGTACCCTGAGTCACCGCCCCCCGGTGCGTTGGGGAGACTCTTGGACAGGCTATTGGTCAGGCTCTCTGACCAGCTCTTGGTCAGGTTCTCTGACCCATTCTTGGTCAGGTTCTCTGACCCACTCTTGGTCAGGTTCTCTGACCCATTCTTGGTCAGGTTCTCTGACCCGCTCTTGGTCAGGCTCTCTGACCGGCTCTTGGTGAGGCTCTCTGACCCGCTCTTGGTCAGGCTCTCTGACCGGCTCTTGGTGAGGCTCTCTGACCCGCTCTTGGTGAGGCTCTCTGACCGGCTCTTGGTCAGGCTCTCTGACCGGTTCACAGACCAAGCCGACGAACGGCTACCACGAATCCCGCATGCTCCACGGATTCACCTCCGTCATCACCCGTGCCGCCCGACGAGTTCTGGCGTCGCGAAAGTGCGGCCCGCCGTCGCTTGACTTAGCGCCCCATGGGAATATCCTCAACCTTGATGACAGACGTAGCGCAGGCCAGTCTTCCCGTGAGCCAAACGCTCCTCGCCAGCCGTCCCCCGCTCACGCCGGATGCCCTCATGGACAGGGTCGAGGTTCGTCGGCTGGGGGCGGTGGCTCGGGTCGACCGCGCACTGCGCGCCGAGACAGGACAGTTTTTCACTCCGGCTGCTGTCGCACGAGCCATGGCATCCATGTTCGAACCATCCTGTGAACCCGTTTCGCTGCTGGATGCCGGCGCTGGCATCGGCTCGCTGACGGCAGCGTTTGTTGCCGAAATGTGTCACTGGCGACTGCGTCCCCAGACCGTCACGGTGACGGCGTTCGAACTGGACAAGACTCTCGCCACTCTCCTGCGTGAAACATTGTCTGACTGCGTCGAGGTGTGTGCGCAGGTTGGCGTCAATTTCTCGTTCAGTCTTCGTTCGGGCGACTTCCTGGCCGACAACGCCCGATACTTGAGTCGGGGTGAACTGTTCTCCTACGCCGCCCCTCGATACAGCCATGCGATTCTCAACCCGCCCTACAGAAAAGTCAGGACCGCCTCCGGTACGTGGCGTATGCTCCACGGCATGGGAGTCGAAACGAGCAACCTCTACTCCGCTTTCCTCTGGCTGGTCTCGAAGCGGTTGGACCCATCAGGGCAACTGGTCGCCATCACTCCCAGGAGCTTCTGCAATGGTCCCTACTTCAAACGGTTCCGGCTCGACTTCCTGCGGCTACTGGCCCTACGCAGAATCCACGTCTACGAGTCCAGAAAGCAGGCGTTTCGAGGTGACGACGTCCTTCAAGAGAACGTAATTATCAGCGCCGTCAGCACTGCCGACCGCTCCGGCAGGGTCGTCGTCTCATCAAGCGCTGGCCCGGAAGATGGTGCGGAGACGCTCCGTGAGGTGGACTACGAAGAGATCGTCCGGCCTGACGACCCGGACTCGGTCATTCACATCGTACCCGACGAGATCTCAGCGCAGTTTCGTGAACAGATGCGCGCCATGGAATGCCGGTTGGCCGACCTGGGGCTGGCAGTTTCGACCGGACGCGTCGTGGACTTCCGCGCGACGCAATACCTGCGTTCGCAAGCGGAGGCCGACACCGTACCGCTTATCTACCCATGTCACATCCGCGATGGCAGGATTGTTTGGCCGGGCCCCGAGTGCCACAAACCGGAGCACCTGCTCGTATCGAAGGAAGCACATGAGCTTGCCGTGCCATCTCTCCCGTATGTGCTTGTCAAGCGCTTCTCAGCCAAAGAGGAGATACGCCGAATCACCGCGGCCGTGTTTGACCCCGCGCTCGTTGCGTGCGTGAGCATCGGATTCGAGAACCACCTCAACTACTTCCACAGTGGATCAGAAGGCATGCCTCTTGAACTCGCGCGGGGACTGGCCGGTTACCTGAACTCCACGTTGGTGGATGAGTACTTCCGCCTTTTCAGCGGGCACACGCAAGTAAACGCCGCCGACCTCCGCAGCATCAAGTACCCATCAAGAGCCGAATTGCTGGCCATGGGCCGCCGTTTGGGGGACCGCTGCCCGCAACAGGACGAACTGGACCGAATCGTAATGGAGGAACTGACGAACATGCCAAGAGACACCAGGTCGATTGACCCCGTACAAGGCAAGAAGCGAGTCAACGAAGCCCGGCAGATTCTCAAAGCCCTGGAGATGCCGGGGCAACAGCAGAACCAAAGGTCTGCGCTCGTGCTGCTGGCCCTGCTCGACATGAAAGCCCATACGGCATGGCGCGACGCAACAGCGTCCCTGATTGGAATAACCGAGATGATGGATTACTTCGAGCGGCACTTCGGTGTGAAGTATGCACCCAATACGCGCGAGACAATCAGAAGGCAGACTGTGCATCAGTTCATGCAGGCGGGCCTTGTCGTGCTGAACCCCGATGACCCATCGAGGCCGGTCAACAGCCCCGACAATCGCTACCGGGTGGACCCCGCCTTCCTTGCGTTAGTCAGGACATTCGGCGACGCGTCCTGGTCAACGAAACTGACGGCTTTCGCCCGGACGTGCGGCACGCTGAAGAACCTGCACGCCCGTGAACGCGAGATGAGCCTAATCCCGGTCAGATTGCCTGACGGCAGCGTGGTCAAGCTCACGGGCGGTGGTCAGAACTCGCTCATCAAGGACATCATCGAGAAGTTCTGTTCGCGATACACGCCGGGGGGCACTGTGGTGTATCTGGGTGATGCCGGCGACAAACTCAAAGGGCCTGAAATCGCCTATCTTGCCAAACTGGGCGTGCGAATCGACAAACACGGAAAGATGCCCGACGTCATCGTCCACCACAGAAAGAAGAAGTGGCTGCTGCTCATAGAAGCCGTAACCAGCCATGGCCCGATGAGTCTGAAGCGCCACAACGAACTCAGCGCCATGTTCGATGGCTGCAAATGCGGTCTCGTCTTCGTAACGGCATTCCCGACCAGGAAAGAAATGAAGAAACACCTGACTGACATCGCCTGGGAGACCGAGGTCTGGGTAGCCGAGGCACCGACGCACATGATACACTTCAACGGCGACCGATTCCTCGGGCCCTACTAGCGCACCAGAGTTCGGACGGGACCCCGCTCTTGGTGGATCAGTCGGGACCTCCCCCGCGCACTTGACGTCCCGGACAAGGATACCTAGTACCGGTCGCCTGCCGCGATTGGCTCCCAACCGTCGCCCCGCCGCCTTGACTCCGGCGTCCCAATCGCCATAATGACCTCATGCCCAAGTTGAACCGCTGGCACGCGGTCATGCTGCCTGACGACTACCTGCGGAAGATGAAGCAGGACCTCAGCGAAATCGAGGCTCAGGTCGAGGCTGAGACCCGCTATCAACCCGTTCTGGACGACCCTCCGCCGCCCGACGACGACCAGACGCCTTGACATCCCAGTCTAGGGTAGTAAGATTCGCCTAATGGAGAATCTCGAACCGCGCCCGGCCGTGACGGTTTTGGAGTTTATCAATGAGCCCCGAAGCTACCCAGGAATTACACTCGTGGAATACAGCCTTGTCGAGATGAGGCAGACCCAGCGTGCCCGTCCCTTAGGTAGGGACCACAGATGACTCTTGCCGACTGGGCGGCGATTGCGCAGATCGGAATCTGGTTGGCCACGGTGGTAGGCGTATTTCTTTCCATGTACCTTTCCGTCAAAGCCCTGCGCGAGGTCCAGCGTGATCGCAAGGCCCGACATCGGCCTCACCTCGCCTTCGAGCCAGGCGGATATCAACTCAAGGTGGCTTTTGTCAAGGCCGGGCAGACCATACCTGGAGTCAACCCAGCGTTTGTCAAGGAACGGTTTCCACGCCTGCGTGATGACGCGGAGTCTGTCAGGCTCGCGGACGAAACAGCCGGCGAGGCGGACCACGGGCGCGGCGTGTCGCGCTATGGGAGACTGCGAAACTTCGGCTTGGGGCCTGCGCTTGAAGTCCGGGTGACATGGATTCCTTCGGAGGTCTGGGTGGGCTCCGAGCGCTTTGTGCTTGACGCGGACAAGCTGCGCGAGCCACAGTACATGCGAGTCCTCAATAGCATGCCAGCCGTACCTGCGCACATACAGCCCGGCGAAGCCGCCCAATTGACAAGGCTGCCTACCTTCATAGACAAGGATTGCGAGCACAAAATATCTAGGGTCAGCGGGACAATGGAAATTGCCTGCTTGGACGTCTTCGGCGACGGCCTCATGTGGAATCAGGAGTTCATGCTCTTCACAATGTACGGAGAGACGCCGCCCAAGGTTCACGTGACCTTCGGCGACCTGCGTTCAGGCGGTAGGCCCGCCGACGCTCGCTCTTGCGGGAAATCGTGGATAGGGTAATTCCGGGGACTCTCGGGGACAGTAACCACTTGTGGCTATCGGGGGACGAACGGGACGAACGCGGTCCCACGATTTGACAAGTTGCTCGCCCTGTCTATAATGACCTTGATGGAGCCTGAACCCCGCCGGTCGAGTCGAGTTCGGCGATCGCCCCAAACAACAGAAACTGACGCACGAAGTCCTGTGGCGACGACCTTTGCCCAGCGCCTAGTCGACCTGCTTCAGGTTGTCTCGGCATCGCGATGCGCGGCCTTTGAACTGGCGTACCGAATCGCCGAGAATCGAGACGCGGGCGCAGCCCCGCAACGCATCAGCATTGCCCATGTCCACGTAAGAGTTGCGAAGTCGTGGTGGTGCTTGGCCATTCGCAAACAGCCCCCGAAGTCGGACTGGCATTTCGTGCAAATCCGGGCGGCACGGCTCGTGCGCGCCAAGAAACGGACGGAGTCGCTGGATGCGGCGCTAGACAACGTGCGGTTTCGGTCTCGGAAGCCACTGCACCGCACTGCGCGGTACTATTTCTCGTTCCCGAAGAAAGAGTTCACGAGCTTTGTCGGCACTGCGGCGCAGTTCGCTGAAAAAGCCGGCATCGGGAAGGGCGTATCACTGTGCGGCATGCGGTTGAGGATGAATGGCGTGCCCGAATCAGTCATCGTGGACGAATACCCTGATAAGTCGATAGACGTCTCTGCTTTCTCTAAGGTCCCGGTCGACTGGAATGCAGAACCGGACGTGGAAACCTTCCGCACGATCGAGCAGGTGGTACTATCAATGGTGGTGAAGCAATGACATCCATTTGCTGTGCAACACACGAACTGGAAACCCCAGCACTGGCTGTGCCGCCACTGGACTATGTCTGTGACCTACTATCGTGGAAGAGCTCCGCCGTGTCCAAATCATTGAGTGCAAGGACGGGAGCGGCCACTCGGATAAATGCAAAGCGGCTGGCGAGCGTGCTCAATGACTGCGCAGAGGCTATGTGGCCCAAGGAGTTCGCCAGCGCCCTCACGCCTGACGTGAATGCGACGATGCAGGATGCGCGCATCACACCCTGGGAGCTACTTCAGATAGGCAAGATGGTCGCTCGCGCCACTGGGGCCAAGGGCATCCCGGCGGTATCCGAGGACTACGACCCCGAGTTTCCTGAGGACCGTTATCTAGTACTCACCATCTGCATCAATGGCGACGCGCGCCGTCTAGCAAAGGCAAGGTCGGAGGCGGCGAGGGCAATCGTGCAGTCAGTGCCTGTCGCCAAGCGTCGTCACTACCGGGTCATCCTAGACACGCCAGAGCATTGAAAGCAACTGAGTACCTTGAGCTCGCGGACGAGCTCGTGACGCGCGACCAAGAGGCTGCGCTGCGCACAGCCGTTAGCCGAGCGTATTACGCAGTATTCAACAGCATTGCGGGCTTCTACGAAAGCCAAGGAATAAAGTTCGCCCACAACGACAACAAGCACAGGAAGTACCACGATGTTCTCCAGAACTGCGGGTCTACGGAACTCCAAGTGCTTGCGGAAACGGTCGCGAGTCTCCACGCCGAGAGAAAGAAGGCTGACTACAACTTGAGTGATGCGCGTCTGAGGAAGAAGCAGGTGTGCGAGGCGGCCGTAGTGTCTGCTCATGACTGCATCAAGTGCTTCGACCTGCACAGAGACAAATCCGTGGAGGGAGCCAGGCAGTACTGCGCCAAGGTGTTGCGCTTGCCTCTCGCGAGTCGCGTCAAACAGACCCAATAGTAACTGATAGGTGTACCGCGGCCGAGTCGCTAGCGGTGGATTGTGCAGGAGCACCCGTGACACGGCCAAACCCCTGCCGGGCCGACGCGCGGGCGGCTTCCCTGAACGTCCGGTAGTCGCGGGCCGGGAGAGCAGACCCTGCCGGGCCGGACACAGTCACCTTGGTTTCCCGCCCCAGCCCCGCGAGTCAAAGCAAAGCCGGGAGCGCGCCGGCGGTCATCACGAAGGTGTGTTTCGGCCGCAAGCTGGCAACGCTCCCAGCAGCAGGATTTTACCAGACCCGCCCCGGCGCAGCAAGCCCGCCTCCCCGATGTTCGGCTCACGGCTGACGGCTAACGGCTGACCGCTTCCGGCTTGCGACGCAAGGAGAGATTCCTCGACTCCGCTCGGGATGACATCACTTCTGGCGTTCCTCTCCCCACTTCGCCATTTCCCCTTTCCACTTCGCATCTTGGCGTTCTTGGCGGCCTTATATGTCATACTGGAGTCATGCAGTACAATTGTAGGTTGCTTAATTCCGGGGACGCAATAAGTAATTCCTGACGCGGGCAGCGTCTCCCCTGCCGTCGCGCCAACGGCGCGAGCCCATGTCACGCGGTTCATCATGGTGAACCACGGCCCGTCGGCGGTCAGCCGTCGGCCGTAGGCCGCAAGCCGTCGGCCGTCCCATTCCGCCGTCCAATTCCGCTGCCTTGACATACCGGCACGCAATGTTACCATGTCTGGAGGTTCAAGACCTCGAATTAGATGCATATGAAACAAGCAAGATGGTCCCGAGACTCCGCGCAGCCGGCAACAGACTGCGGGCGCTTCGCGACCATCTCGAAGGAGGAGAGATGAAACAGAAGAAGCAGAGTCCACGTGCCGCCAAGCCGGCGGCGAAACCCGCAGAAGCGCCGAGTAACGACCAAGAGGTCAAGCAGCCTGCGCCGGAATTGCCGGCTGCGCGCTGGGTCAATCAGCTCATCATCCGCGCCATCCGCGAACAGGCGAGTGATATCCATGTCGAGCAGACGCGCGAAGGGCTCTCGGCCCGATATCGGATTGACGGCGTGCTGCACGCGGTGACTACGACGGAGAAAGACATGGGGTCAGCGATAATGTCGCGTATCAAGGCCATGGCCCGGATAAGCGCCGGCGAGTCGGCGCAGGACGGCCGCTACGGGGCCCTCGTTGACGGGCGGGAAATCGACTTCATGGTCTCGATTTTCCCGACGACCTACGGTGAGGCGGCGGTAATGCGGGTTCTCGACCGCGTCCGGCTGCTACCTTTGGACCAACTCGGACTTTCGGCCCCGGTGCTGAAGCGTACGCGCGACCTGATTGCCAGGCCGCACGGCATGGTGCTGGTGACCGGCCCGGGCGGTTCGGGCAAGACCAGCACGCTCTACGCGATTCTGAACGGGCTGAGCAACGAAAAGGTGAACACTATCACGATTGAGGACCCGGTCGAATTCGACCTGGACCACGTCCGGCAGACGCAAGTGAACCCGCGCGCCGGGTACACCTATCCCGTCGCACTGGGGAAGGTTCTACGTCAGGACCCGGACGTCATCATGCTTGGCGGAGTTCGTGATGCGGAAGTGGCAGGGGGAGCATTCCGCGCCGCACTCACCGGCCGCCTGGTGTTCAGCACGATGCACGCCGACGACGCACCGGAAACCGTCACCCGCCTGGTTGATATGGGCGTCGAGCCGTTCCTGGTCGCCAAGGGACTGGAAGGCGTCATCGCGCAGCGGCTGGTCCGCACGATTTGCCCGGCCTGCAAGCACAGTTACGAACCGGGCTTGGGGGAAAAGGCGACCTTGGGGCTGAAACCCGGACAGAAATTGTACAAGGGTCGCGGCTGCACTGAGTGCCACGGAACCGGCTACAAAGGACGAACCGGGATCTTCGAGGTGCTGCCGATAACCGACGATATTCGCGACCTGGTGGCGACGCGCCCGCACGCGAAGGCCGTGCGCGACCTCGCCTACAAACCCGGAGTGGCGAGTATGGTAGAGGATGGCCTTGAGAAGGTCAAGGAAGGGGTCACCACCATTGACGAAGTCGCACGGGTGACCGGGAAACTGAAGAAATAGGACCGGCCGCCGGCCTGAGCTGACATGACCGCCGATGAACGCGGGGAGGCAGGAATGTCTTGTGTGGTTCTCCCGTGGCCGCCCCTGGTGGCCGACATCTTGCAGCTTGCGGCTGACAGCTTCGGCGAACTGATATGAGCAAGATGTGCCCGAAACCGCCACGCAGCCGAGAACCGGCCGCGGGCGCTTGATGACCGCATCCAAGGAGGAGTGATGAAACCGAAGAAGCAGAGTGGGCCGGCCGCCAAACCGGCCGCCAAGCCCGCAGCCGCGCCGCACAAGACCGAAGAGGCCGTGAAGCCGACCCCGGCCATGTCCACAGATACCTGGGTGAACGTAATGATAATCAATGCCGTACGCCAGCGGGCTGACGCGATACACATCGAGCCGGGACGCAAAGGACTGACCTTCCGCTTCCGCATTGACGGCACGCTGCGGCCGTACACGGCACCTAAGGAGAGCCTGCAGGAGAGCGTGATTGCCCGGCTCAAGAAGATGTCGAGGATGAAGCTGGAAGACGACCGCACGCCCAAGGATGGACGGTTTGGGTCAATCGTGGACGGCCGCGAAATCGACTTCCGGGTCTCCAGTTTCCCGACCTCCCATGGTGAGAGCCTGACTGTGCGGGTGCTGGACCGCGCCACGCTCGTCCCGATGGACCGGCTGGGATTCTCGCCCGCAGCCCTAACCAGTGTGCGTGAGATGATGGGCAAGCCGCGCGGCCTGGTTCTGGTCGCAGGCCCGGCCGGCAGCGGCAAGACCACAACCCTGTACGCCTTGCTGAGCGAGATAGGCAAGAGCGACAAGAAGGTCGTCTCTATCGAGTACCCGATAGAGTTCAACCTTGCCAACGTCACCCAGTCGCAGATTGACCCGCGCTCGGGGTACGACTATGCGACCGCCCTGTCCCTGGTCGCGCGCCAGGACCCGGACGTGGTCATGGTCGGAGGGCTGGACGACCTCGACACCGCCCAGGCTGCCCTGCAAACCGTTCTTGGCGGCCACGTGGTACTGAGTTCCATCCACGCGAACGACGCGGCCGAGGCGGTTGCCCGCCTGCTGGGGATGGGAATCGACCCGCTTTTGGTTGCCACCGGTCTTGAAGGCGTGATTGCGCAGCGGCTGGTCCGCCGGGTCTGCCCGGCGTGCAAGCAAAGCGTTGCGCCGACCAAGACGCAGGTCCTGTGGCTGGGACTCAAGCCCGGGCAGAAGCTCGCCGCCAAGGGCCGCGGCTGCAAAGAGTGCAAGGGCACCGGTTACAAAGGGCACGTCGGGGTCTTCGCGGTACTGCCGGTGACCGAGGAGCTTCGCGACCTCGTGCTTACGCGCCCGCAGCCGGGCGCCCTGCGCCCGTTCTATTACAAGGCCGAAAAAGCAGCGCTGTTCCAGGACTGCGCGGACAAACTCAAGGCCGGAATCACCACTGTCGAAGAAGTGATACGGATGGGAAAGGCGTAGCAGCACCCCGGGCAGGCCGTCTGAGCCGACCGGACCGACGAAGAGCCAGCCCTTCTTCCCGCTCTCCTTGACTCTCGCCCCGGTCTGCCCTATCTTAGCAACGTGGACGCGAGCGAGAAGCTGCTGCAGAAGGAAGTGGTCTAGTGGCCCAGTGCTCGAGTGACCAAGTACTCGGATTCCTCGCAACTGAGCTGCGCCGAAGTGGCCTTCGCGTCGAGAAACTGATACTGTTCGGCTCTCACGCCAAGGGCACGGCCCGGGAAGATAGCGACATCGACATCGCCATCGTATCTCCGGACTTCAAGGACAAAGACATCTTCGACCGCTCGAAGCTGATAATGAAGGCCGAGATAGCGACCGTGGACAAGTTCATCGTGCCCCTCGACCTGGTGATGCTGACGCCCGAAGAATACGAATCCCGCAGTTCCCCCATCGCCTCCTTCGCCCACGAAGGCGAGGAAGTCCAACCGCAGTGAAGTGAGCGAAGTATGACACCAAAGTCAGCCCTGGGAGTCTTGACTCTGGCCTTGCTGCTATGCTCGTGCAGCCGCTTCTCTCTGCCTCCGACCGGACAACTCGAACTTGTCGTCGACGGCCGACAGATACAGGTCGAGCCCGGGCTCGGTCGCGACTTCTTCCCCGGCACTGCGCCGCCGGGAGGCACCCCTCTTGGCTTGTACATCCACTTGCGGGCGACGGACTCACTGCCGCTGCCTCAGGGACTCGTCGGCACCCGGGCTTGGGTTGTTTACAACTCGGCTGTTTGGGAGACCGGACTGACTCAGGACACGACGTGGAAGCCGGTCTATGCTGCCGGGTTCTACGCAGGGGGCGGACCGAAGTGGGGACCAAACGTCTATGTCGACGTCACAGTGCACATGGTTCAGACCGGCGGCGGGACATGGGACATACTTGTTCCGGACTGCCTCATCAAGATGTCCATATAGCCTCCGACGATAGAGGCTGTTACCCGTCTAGAATCCTACCGTGAATCCGAGCCGGGCGCGGCGGGGCGGACCGTAGTTGTTTATCCAGTCAATCTTGGCCTGGTGGTACGCGACCACGCGCTCGTACTCCGCGAACTGAGCCTCGTCGGCGGTCACGTACCCGTCGTGGTTCGGATCCCGCGCCGGGTCGTAACCGGAGTCGCCGAACCACTGCGGCGTGATGTTCCTGTTGTCCCGGACGAACTCGAAGTCGTAGTAGTAGAACCGCTGGCCGTCGTCAATCGGGGACCCGGTTCCGGGATACACATACAGCACGTCCCTGATGTCAAGCAGGTTCAGCACTTCGACCACGAGGTCAATCCGCACCCGGCCCAGCTTGACCGGCTTGGTCAGGACCGCGTCGATGTTCGACCGCCACGGCCCGACGATGGTGTTCCACGTTGCCGGGTCGCCCTTGCCGCCGGGCAGCGAGTACGGGAACCCGTTGCCTATATATCCGAGCAGGTGGCACCCGAGGCTGTCGAGCACGGCATCGAGCCACATCGTCCCTGTCGCTTTCTCCGGCATGGTCGCGTCCACCTGAGCGAAGAACCGGTTCCGCTGGTCGAAGTCGAGCGTGTACTCGACTGCCGGAACGGTGATGCCGCGCTGGATGAACTCGTTGTATGCCTCGTTCGCGTAGGAACTCGTGCCGCGGGCGAATGAGAGCGTATAGGAGAGCTTGGCGTCGAACCATTTCCGCCGCAGTTCGACGATGAGGTCCACCCCGGTCAGCTTGGCGTAGTCGATATTGAAGTAGGTCACATACGCCTGCGGCAAGGCCGGCACCTGGCGCGTGCCAACCAGGTCATAAACGTCCTTGCGCCAGAGGTTCCCGGTCAGGAGCAGGTCCTTTGTCACCTCGCCCTGCAGCCCGAGTTCGTAAGCCTGGGTCCGCTCCGGTTTCAGATTCGGGTTGCCGACCACGAGCAGTGAATCACGGTAGCTCGTGCGATAGACTCTCGGGTTCAGTGTGTTGTCGTACAGGGCCGAGAAGAGCGGGAACTGGAGATAGTATCCGTAGTTGGCCCGGGCAAAGAGCCACTCGGTTATCCGGAAGGACGCGCCGAGCCTTGGCGAGACGCCGCTCTTGGGCGTCGCCTGCAGACGCGTCGTGAGCGAGTCCGGCGCAGGCACGCTCTCCTTATAGGTGGCATTGGGCCGAAGCTGGTCGAAGCGCAGCCCCAAGTCCGCGTAGAGGCCTTCGTGCTCGATCTTGTCCTGCACGTAAGCGCTCATCTCGACCGGCCGGAACTCGTAGGTGTCGGTGAACGGGCTGTTCGACTTCAGCCAGCGATAGGAACGGCTCGATACGTCGTACAGGTCTGCCTCGGCGCCGGCAGTGAACTGGTGGTGCGGGGTCACCTGCGCCGTTGCGAGCACCTTCGAGTTCCAGGTCTCGGTCGCGGTGTGGCGGTACTGGTCATAGGTGCCGTCGGTGTAGAAGTACCAGTAGCGGTTCCACTGCATGTTCCACGGGTTGCGCTCGTCAATTACCGGCAGGCCGTACTCGCTGGTGTCGCGGAATTGGAAGTCCTTCCAGATGTTCACCGGCCCCGGCTCCCTGACCCCGATGGTCTTGTCGGTGTAGAACCGCGAGACCTGCACCTTGCCGAGGAACCGGTCTTCGGGCAGCCAGCTCAGGCTCGCGATGCCGAGGTTGCCGTGGCGCATGTCCGAACGATAGTCGTCCAGCAGGAGCTTCCACTGCGACTGGTACCGGTCGAACTCACTGCGGAACGCCGCGGCCGAGCCGGTGAACTTGAGCTTGGGGCCGAGGTCAGCGACCGCCTTGCCGTACAGCGAATAGTCCGCGCGTTCCTTGTGCGGCAGCCGCAGCAGCCGCGCGTCCCAGTCGTCCATGGTCGTGCCGCCCGCGTCCACGAACAGGCGCAGGCCGCGGGTGACCGGGATGTGCGCCTGGAGCGCCTGGTCGGTGTACCCGAAGTCGTAGTAGTAGGGCATCATCTTCTCTGACCGGATTCGATATGCCGCGCTCGGTTCGGACTTCGGGTAGGCGGTTATCAGGTTGACCACGCCCGACATGGCCCGGCCGTATTCGGCCGAGAATCCGCCGGGCATGAATATCACCTCGTCCGCGACGCTGCGCGAAAGCTCGATGCCGAACTCGCCCGTGAGCGGGTCGACCACGCTCACTCCGTCAATCCGGTAGTCGACCTCGGTTGCCCGTCCCCCGCGCACGTGGTAGCTCGACTCGGTTCGCGCCACGCCGGACGAGAACACGGGCATCCCGCCCTGCAGGTACTCGGCGGGCAGGAAGTTCAAGTCCTGCGCCGGCAGCGAGTATCGCGCGCCGACCATGTCCTTTGACACGATGGGCTTCTCGGCGTGCACTGTTATCCCGGGCACGTCGATGGCAGAGGCGCTCAAGCGGAAGTCGACCCTTGCGGTACGGTCCGGCTCGACCCGCACATCGGTCACGCTCACTGCCCGATAGCCTATCATCGAAGCTTCGACCTCGTAGGTACCAACCGGGACGTTGAGAATGACGTAGTACCCGTCTACGTCGCTCGCCGCGCCCAGGGTCTGGCCCGTGACAACGACGTTCGCCGACACCAGCGGCTGCCCGGCCTCATCTAGTACGCGGCCGGCAATCTTACCGGTCTCGCCCGCGAGCGCGACCGCCGCCAGCGCTAAGTGGCTAAGAACTAAGAACCACGAACCACGAACCAACGACCTCACGCCTGCCTAGCGCCTGCAGAGGCTCTCAATCGAGACCGTGAGTGCCGGCGACCACCCCGACATCTTGCCCTGCGCGTCCTCGGCCTGAACTTTGACCGCGTAGGCATCGCGCACGAACCACGCGTGGGCGACGGTACAGGACTCGGCGCTCGCGAGGAGCCCGGTCCAGTCACCGATGTCGTCGCCCCAGTCAACCAGATAGCGGACACTGTCCGATTCCGGGTCGGTGGTCGCGACCAGGAACTTCAGGGACTCGCCGACCATTCCCACGCCGGGTCCGGTCGGTGCACCCGGGGTCGCGGGCGCGGAGTTTGTCTTACACCCGGTCCCGATGAGAATACAGACCGACGCTGCCAAAGCAGTGATGATTGTCTTCATAGTGTGAACACTCTAGCGCAATTCCTCCGGACAGGCAAGCGGCCCGCAGACTCATGTCCGCAGGCCGCTCGGAAGCTCGCTACCGCCGGCTCTGTTTACCAGTGTAACATCAATGCTGCACGTTCATGTTCAGCATCGCGGCCAGGTACTCCCAGAACCGGTTCCCGAATACGCTTTTCGGACCCCAGTCTCCCGGCGCAGCCCTGGCCAGGGCCTCGTCAACCTTGCCGGAACGCTCCATCTCGGCCTGGGTCCGCGAGAACTCCTTGAGTGCATGGAACGCCTTCTCCAGTTCGCCTGAATCCAGCCAGACGCCGTGCCCCAGCGGGCAGGCGTCGGCCAGGAACGTCTTCGCCGCCTCACCGCCATACCAGTAGCTCGTCATGTCACTGGCGCAACGCGGACACAACAAAGGCACTAACCCGAACTCATCGGCCGGCGTGTCTCGAGTCGGGTCCGAGCCCGGACCGGGCTCCCTCAGAGCTTCGGGCACACGCTCCCAGCCGCGCTCGAGGATTTCCCGCAGCTCGTCGCCCCTGGCGTCGAACCAGAGACCATGGCACTGACTGCACTGGTCGACCGTCGTCGGACCGCATTGCACCGACGTCAACTCGGTGTCGCGGCATCGCGGACACTTCGGGTGTGTAAGCATCACGTCCTCAATCACCCTGATTCTAGACGCGGGGTCCGGGTTGTCAATCGGCAGCCGGTCTACCGGCAGTAGCGCTTGACATGCGGACAGGGGGTGTCTATACTTCTCACCGGACGGAGCCAGCCGGAAACCCGGCAGCCCACTTGTTCCTCTGAAGAAGTATCCCAGTCTGTATAGAATCAGGTCTGCCGGTTCCCAACCCCGTTGTTTGAAAGTATAATGGGCAGCCGGGAATGCCGGGCGCGAATTGCGAACCCGGCCAAGTGAAACGAACCCGGCGGTCCTCCGGACAAAGTTGCCGCATTCCGGCCGGAGCACCAGCCCCGACAAGGAGAGACGATGATTCAGGAAGAACTCAAACGCAAGAAGATATCTGAGCTTTTCGACCTCGCTGAAAAGTTCAACATCCCCGACTACCGGGACCGGAACAAGCAGGGCCTGGTCCTGGCCATCCTTGAGGCCGACGCGCGCCAGCACAACACCGGCGCCGAGGGCGTCGAGGTGACGGGCGTGCTCGAAATCCTCAATGAGGGTTTCGGGTTCCTGCGCTCGCCCGACTACAGCTACCTGCCTTCGTCGGACGACGTCTACGTATCGCCGTCCCAGATCAAGCGGTTCGGGCTCCGGACCGGCGATACGATCGTCGGGCATGCGCGTCCGCCCAAGAACAGCGAGCGGTATTTCGCGCTCCTGAAGATTGACACCGAGAACGGAACGCCGCTCGCCGAAGACCGGCGCCGGGTCCCGTTCGACGCCCTGACCCCGCTCTACCCGTTGCAGCGGATTCTGCTCGAGGTACCGGAGAAGAACGACTTTTCGATGCGGGTTGAGGACTTGTTCGTGCCCATCGGCAAGGGGCAGCGCGGCCTGATCGTCTCTCCGCCGCGCGCGGGCAAGACCATCCTGCTCCAGAAGATCGCGAACTGCATCACCGCCAACCATCCGGAAATCAAGCTCATCATCCTGCTGATTGACGAGCGGCCCGAGGAAGTGACCGACATGGAACGGTCGGTCAAAGCCGAAGTCATCAGTTCGACCTTCGACGAGGTGCCCGAACGCCACGTCCAGGTCGCCGACATGGTACTGGAGAAATCCAAGCGGCTGGTCGAGCACGGATACGACGTCGTTATCCTGCTCGACTCGATTACCCGCCTCGCCCGCGCCCACAACCTCGTAGTCCCGCACTCCGGCCGCACCCTTTCCGGCGGACTCGATTCCAACGCCCTCCAGAAGCCCAAGAAGTTCTTCGGCGCGGCCCGCAACATCGAGGAAGGCGGCTCGTTGACCATCATCGCGTCGGCACTGATCGAGACCGGCTCGCGGATGGATGAGGTCATCTTCGAAGAGTTCAAGGGCACCGGCAACATGGAGCTCATCCTCGACCGGAAACTGGCCGACCGCCGCATCTTCCCGGCCATTGACCTGCAACGCTCCGGCACGCGCAAGGAGGAGTTGCTCCTCTCCGAGTTCGAACTCAACCGTATCTGGCTCATGCGCAAGCTGCTCGCCGAACTGAGCCCGGTCGAAATGATGGAGTTCGTGCTTGACAAGATGCGTCTGACCCGTAACAATAAGGAATTCCTCGAATCGATGAGCGAAAGTTGATGTGAAATGAAACCGAAGATCCATCCCAAGTACGTTGAGTCGACCATCACCTGCGCCTGCGGCAACGTGGTCAAGACTCGTTCGACCAGACCGAAGATGAACGTTGACCTCTGCTCGGCATGTCACCCGTTCTTCACCGGCAAGCAGAAGCTCGTGGACACCGCCGGCCGGGTCGAGAAGTTCCGCAGAAAGTACGGCGACGTGGTCCCGACCAGGGCCGCCAAGCCGGTCAAGCCGCCGGAACCGCCCAAGCCGCCCAAGGCCGCCAAGCCACCAAAACCGCGCAAGCCCAAGCCGCCGAAGGCCGAGGCTGAACCCGCTCAGCCCGCGGCGGAACCCGAGCAGAAGTAGCTTCGCCCGTGCCCGGCGATACCCGAAGCGCGGCGCCCGAGCTTGCGTACCTGACCGAGCGCCTGCACAAGCTACAGGAGTTTCTTTGACCTGCCCGCACGTCGAGCCGAACTAGCCGAGCTTACCAAGGCCAGCTCCCAGCCCGATTTCTGGAACGTCGCCGAACGCGCCCAGACGGCGATGCGACGCATCGCGGCCCTGGACGACATGCTCGCGCGCGTGGATCGGCTCGCCGGCGAAATCAATGACACAACCGAGATGCTCGGGCTCTTCGACGAGTCTGACGAATCGGCCCGCAAAGAGCTGGACGGACAGGTCGAAGCCATGGGCCACGATCTCGAAGCGCTCGAGGAACGGGCGATGTTCCGGTCCCATGAAGACTCCCGCGCCGCCATCGTCTCGATTCATCCGGGCGCGGGCGGTACAGAATCCTGCGACTGGGCCGAGATGCTCTACCGGATGTACGGCCGCTACATCGAACTCCAGGGGCTCAAGTATGAAGTGCTGGACCTCCAACCCAACGACGAAGCCGGCATCAAAGGCGCTACGCTGGAAGTCAGCGGCACCTACGCTTACGGCCTCATGAAGTCCGAAATCGGGGTCCACCGCCTGGTCCGGGTTTCGCCCTTCGACGCCAACAAACGCCGCCACACCAGCTTCGCTGCGGTCTCGGTCTTTCCTGAGGTCGACGACATCGAGGTCGACATCAACCCCAGCGACCTGAAGCTCGACACCTTCCGCGCCGGCGGCCACGGTGGCCAGAACGTCAACAAGGTCAGCTCGGCCGTGCGCATCACCCACATCCCGTCCGGCATCGTGGTCGTCTGCCAGAACGAACGGTCTCAGTTCCAGAACAAAACGAACGCCCTGAAGATTCTGCGCTCCAGGCTGTACGACTTCCGCAAGCGCGAACAGGACGAGAAGCGCGAGAAGCTTGAGGCGTCCAAGACCGAAATCGCCTGGGGCCACCAGATTCGTTCCTACGTCTTCTTCCCTTACCAGCAGGTGAAGGACCACCGAACCGAGCACACGAGCCATGACCTCGTCGGCGTGATGGACGGGCACATCGACGGATTTGTCCACGCCTTCCTCACTCGTCCCGAGGCCGCCCAAGCCGAGGACAAGAAATGAACCGCAAAGGCACAGAGACGCAGCGAAATAGTGAGTTAGGAATGGTGAATAGTGAAAGGCGGATTTGGGTTTCACAATTCTCAATTCTCTATTCACTATTGTCCTACTTGGTGTCTTTGTGGCAATCATCCAGTCCGGCCTAAAACCGGTCTTGACAAACCGATTTCGCGATATTACAGTTCAGCCTTGAAGCGAACAAACTGCGCCGGCGGGATCGTACAAGCCGGCCTTGAATGGAGGTCCAAATGAAAGCATCAGTCGACAAAGAACTCTGTACCGGCTGCGAGCTGTGTATCAGCAGTTGTCCGGACATCTTCGAACTGGACGGTGATACGGCCAAGGCAAAGGTGGACGTAGTTCCTGAAGGGGCCGAGGAATGCGTCCAGCAGGCAGCCGAAGACTGCCCGTCCAGCGCCATCAAAGTCGAGGAGTAGTTCTAGAGCATCGTCGCCCGCCGGCACAACCTGTCGGCGGGCGACTGCTTTCGTTTCCATCACGACCCGGACGGATCTTGCCACCAGGCCTCCAACTCGCACGGAAGTCCGGAAGCTCGCGCCCGGTCCGCCAACCGCCAATCGGGAATCAACAATCGAGGTTGCTGTCAGGATTCGAGCAGCAGCCGTTACGGACATCGACGTGATTTCCCACGTGGAACCCGGCCATGCCGCCACAAGCGGTGACGTGTGGAAACTATCCCCTCCCCAATACGTCGTGGCATCAATGCATTAGTCACGCCTCCAAGCAGTCGAGACCGTCGTTATTGACATGCGGGACATGGAAGGTACACTGATGTGGGTGTGAGTACCTGAGTGTCGTGAAGATGACGTTCGCGTGGTCATTGTTACGACGACGCTCAGCCGATAAGGCTTAGTCAGTTCACGACAACACAATCGTACTCAAGACCTGTGCGCAGAAGTGCTGCGCCTTGTTGGCCGGCGCAGGAGCTTGGGAACGGTTCCTTCGCAGCACCGGCAAGTCCGGAGAGAGATGAGCCCGTTGAGAGTCGGGTACCCGTAGGAAGCGTGACAGGTGCCCGATAACAGAAACCGCGCTTCGGGTCCACTTTCTTTGGGTGGGAAGTGAACCCTTGGAGAACACCTCAGAGCAAAGTGGCTGCCTGCCGAAAAGGAGCAGCGTTGCGAAACCTGCTGGGCTAGCGGGCAGCACTGGGGAGAAAACGGCATGCGTAACATCGCGAAGTGGCTGCTACTCGGAGTTGGGTGCTTGGTCGTAGGTGCCCTGGCGGTAGCACTCGGAGGCTGAAAAGGAGGCTGGACGACGACGCGGGTTTCACAGAGGCTGAATCGAATCCGCGGATAGAACCAGTCTAGGCAAACCAAGATGAAGTGGGCTAAATGTTCGTGAGGAGGAGGTCGGGACAGTTCTTCGAAGAGTCCCCGGAGTCATGAGATTCCGGGGACATGGAGCTTATCAAGTAATCTAGTCCGGCGTTCCTGAATGACCCATCCAACCCGTGGGTCCATGGTTCGTCGCGAACTGTGGACGGTTTCAGCCGTGAACTGGTTGTGAAACAAAGTCCATAGTGACAGTTTCTGATACGGCACGCTGCCCGTCACGCCCGCCATTGCCAAATGCAAACTTCCCGATCGACGGAGGCGGCAAGGGATGTCCCGCTGCTTCCGCCCTCGCTCTGAAGAGTATTCGCCGGGCACGATCCGGAACCGACGAGGACCGACGCGGGTCTAATTTCATGATTGCGAGTCACAAAGGAAACACCCATGGCAGATGAACCCAGGCATGAGTTGGGATCTGAGTATGGGGAGCGGCGCCGGGACAAGGCAGAGACATCACCAACATATGCGCCACAAGCACTGGCACGGCGGACCAACGATGTGTTCCGCGCGGTTCATCGCCTGATTATCCAGCGTCGGCTACCTGCAGATACCGTTCTTCTGGAAGGGCGTACTTGCCCTCATCATCTGGCCTTACTTTCTGGGAAGAACCATGGTGCACTGAACCCGCGGACCGCGCAGATATCACAAGTGTCATAGGAGCTGATCATGCTTACTGCTATCATCGAGACAAGGCCAGGAATATGATCTGGCATTACCATTGCCCGCATTGCCGTCGGGCACGTGAGGTGCTGTGGGACGACCTCAGTCAGGAATTGGTGTGCCCGGACTGCAACGCCGCCCACTACGCGCCGACACCGGGCGAGGACCATACCGCTTATGTTAGCGGGGAACGCTGGCCGCAGGAGATGGAGGACGAGGTTGTCGCCTTGCACGGCAGCGCCTGCGCAGTACCCGGATGCTATCGCGAGCACACAACCCTCGTCCCGCGACTACCGTTCGCCAAGGGCGGCAGGATATCGGTAGAGAACCTGGCGCCAGCCTGCGCGCAGCACGCCTCCGACAGAGGCGAAACGGACTACGACGAATGGTTAGCCCGGTTCGCGAAGAAAGAACCCGTAATCCCTGCATCAAACATAACTATCACCACGACCGCTCAGGACGCGATGCCGGTTCAGACGTTCGGCCAGGTGCGTGGTGTACAATCGATTGCCGGGCGGGTTTCGTTGCCCGGACCATTCCCGACCGGGATGCGGCTGTTGTTCAACGCGCCGTTTGTTCCCGGCCCGGCCACTCGGCTGGTTCTGTACTACGAGTGGAAACTAGGGCCGGGCGAATCGTGCCGTGTGATCCTTGGTGCCTGGCCCAGAACCGACCAACCGGATTTCTCAAAGGGCATCGGTGACTCAAAGGGCTCCGTGGCCAACGAGCACCGGGTCGCAGCGGATCGGGAGAGTTCGGCCCTGCTTGAGATTGTCATGTCGGGATCCAAGGAGGAACTATGGGTTGCGGCCGTCTGGGTGGAATCCGAGCACGAACGCCAGGTCATCACGAACTATCATCTAGCGGCCATAACTGACGAACCGGAGACCGACGCAATCTAGTTCGCAAACCGTAGACCGCCAGCCGGCCCTGCGGGTATCTCTCGTCCGATTCGAACGGCCGGAGTATGAGTCTAATAAACTAGAGGTGTATCAATGCCAAAGATGAGCGAACCCGTAAGAGCAAAGACCGTAGAGATGCTGGCCAAGGTGCCGAACCCGGTCCGGCTTATTGTGTTCACAGAAGAAAACGAAAACCAGTTCTGTCGCCAGGCGAGGGAAATGGCGCAGGAGGTCGCCGGGCTATCGGACAGGCTGTCCGTCGAGGTCTACGACCTGACGAAAGACAGCGCGAAAGCGGCTGAGTATCGGGTGGACAAGGTGCCGGCCATCTGCGTCGCCGGGGACAAGGATTATGGCATCCGGTACTACGGAGTGCCGGCCGGGTATGAGTTCAGCACGCTGCTCGCCTTGGTCGAGCTGGTCGGACGCCGTGACAGCGGGCTCAAGCCGGAGGCGAGAACGAAGCTGGCCGGTCTTACGTCCCCGGTTGACCTGCAGATGTTCGTCACGCTGACCTGCCCGGTCTGCCCGCTGGCCGCAGGCGTGGCGGCGAGCCTGGCGATCGAAAGAGACAACATCTCCTTGAGCATCATCGATGCGAGCGAGTTCCCGCAACTTGCCGGGCTCTACAACGTGATGGCCGTACCGAGGACCGTGGTCAATCGCGGCCATGCGTTCGAAGGCGCACTGCCCGAAGACAGATTCATTGACGAAGTAATGCAGGGCGCGGCGGGCCTGGTCGTGCCATCATGAGATCTTCGCTGCGGCTGGGCCGGATCTTCGGCATCCCGATAAGCGTCCACCTGACGTTCCTTTTGTTCATCGTTTTCCTCGGAATGGTCTACGCATTTCACGGCGGACCGAAGGCCGCGCTTGCCGGCGTGAGCTTCATCCTCGCACTCTTCGTATCGGTTACTATCCACGAACTCGGGCACAGCCTTGTGGCACGCAGGTTCGGCGTGAAGGTAAATGGAATCATCCTACTGCCAATCGGCGGTGTATCCCAGATGGACGACATGCCTGAGCAGCCGGGCCGGGAGTTCCTTATAGCCGTGGCCGGCCCGGCCACAAGCGTCGTGCTCGGGCTGGTTCTTGGGATAGCAAGCCTGCTGCTCTATGGCCCGGCTGCCACGTTCAAGACCACGGTCACGGCCGGCCTGTTCCTACCCAACCTTGCCCGCGTGAACCTGCTGCTTGCCATCTTCAACCTGCTGCCCGGTTTTCCCATGGACGGAGGGCGGATATTCCGGGCCGCGCTGGCTCATGCCATGCCCTTTGACCGGGCCACGGCTATTGCCGCCTCGGTTGGCCGCGTCTTCGCCATCGGGCTCGGCATGGTCGGCCTGTTCTTCAACATCTGGCTCACCTTCATCGCAGTCTTCATCTACTTCGGCGCGAGCTCTGAAGCCAACCGGGTGAAAATCAAGACCACGCTCCACGACGTGCCGGTGAGCCGCGTCATGGCCGCGACGTTCCAAACGTTGAGCCCTGACGACCGGGTAAGCCTGGCCGTGGAACATGCCTATCATGGATTCCAGGAGGATTTTCCGGTCGTGGCGGATGACAAGGTGGTCGGCGTCCTGATGAAGCCGGACATCCTGGCCGCGCTTCACGAACACGGCACTGGTGCCCTGGTTAGCCGGGTAATGCGGACCGAGTTCACGACCGTGACTGCGGACCAGACCCTCGAGCAGGTCTACGCCGCAATCCAGACCTGTGGCTGCACGTCGTTGCCCGTGCTTGACTCGGGCCGGATTGTGGGACTTGTGACGCTTGAGGCCCTGGGCCGATACCTCGTATACGCTGGGGCCGGGTCGGGCGCGAACCGGACATAGCCGCCCAAGCCTAGTCAGAAGTCAGATGCTGTGTACTAGATGCCAGGAGTACCGACATCCGACCGCGACGCAGCGACGGAACGGTTCACGGTGTACGGTGTACACCCTCGCAGTTTAGCTGCGGAGCGCGGCGTCGACTTTGGCACGGGCGCGGGCGAGAGAGGACTTGAACCCGGTGACCTTGAGCCTGCGCCTGCCCTTGAGTTGCTCTTCATGGATGACCCGGCCGGCGTCGTGTAGCAGGCTGACCAGGTCCAGTCGATGGTCGGGCACGGTGAACGTCCGTGTCACCATTCCCCGTCCAACCCGACCCATCAATTCGGTCTTGAGTTCGTCGATTCCGTCACCCGTCGCCCCGGAAACGAAGGCCGACCGGGCATAGCTGCGGTTAAGCCGCTTGAGCACCGCCTCGTCGAACACCCGGTCGGTCTTGGTGAAGACCATCAGCACCGGTTTGTCTCCGGCCCCGATGGCGGCCAGGGTCTCGTTCACTGCGTCGATCTTCCGGTCAACCTGCTCGTCGCTGGCGTCAACCACGTGCAGGACCAGGCTCGCGTCGAGCACCTCGGACAGGGTCGAGCGGAAACTGGCGACCAGTTGCGTCGGCAGGTTGCGGATGAACCCGACCGTGTCCGTAACCAGCACGTTCACGTTACGCGCCAGTTGCCATGGCTTGGTGTTTGGGTCGAGTGTGGCGAACAACTGGTCCGACACTCGAACGTCGGCATCGGTCATTCGGTTGAGCAGGGTCGACTTGCCCGCGTTTGTGTAGCCGGCAAGTACAAGCCGGAACATCTCACTCCGGCGATCCCGCTGCACTGCCCGTTCCCGGTCAATCCCCTTCAGGTCCTTGCGCAAGGCCGTGATCCGCTGCTCGAGGCGCCGCCGGTCAACTTCAAGCCGCGTCTCCCCCGGCCCGCGCGTACCGATGCCGCCGCCCAGCCGGGACATCTCGACCCCGAACCCGGTCAGCCTGGTCCGGCGGTACTCCAACTGGGCCAGTTCCACCTGGATCTTGGCCTCGGCGGTACGGGCATGCAGGGCAAATATGTCGAGAATCAGGGCGGCCCGGTCGATCACCCGGACCTGGATTGCGTCTTCAAGGTTGCGCTGTTGGGTCGGGGTCAGCACTTCATCTAATATCAGCAGGTCAATGCGGTACTCCTTGCAGGTCTGATGCAGGCTCTCGACCATCCCTTTACCAACGAGCGTCGCCGGGTCGAGTTTCGGCCTTACCTGGATCAACCGCTCGACCACAACGCCCCCGGCAGTTGACGTCAGGGCGGCCAGTTCTTCGAGCGAGTCGGCCTTGGCCCAGCGCATCCGGCTCGAACCGGCCACACCGACCAGCAGAATCCGCCAGCTCATGAAGCAGGACTCCGCTGTGCGAGCACGTGCACGATACGGTGGACCACGGTGATGAAGCTGCCCAAGGCGATCATTCCCAGGGCAACCGGCATCCACGTACGCCCGAGGATGAAAGCTCCGGCCAATAGCACGAGCACCCGTACCGGCCGCTCAAACCACCCGACCTTGCACTCCCGGCCCAGGCCTTCAGCCCTGGCCCGGACATAGCTGACCATCAGCGAGAATACAAGCGCGACGATTGCCAGCAGCCCGAACCATGAATCGCGGTAGTACCAGTACAGCCCGACCAGGACGAACGATTCACTCAGTCGGTCGACTATCGAATCGAGGAACGCGCCACGGGCGCTCGCGGTGCCGGTCCGGCGAGAGAGTTCGCCGTCCAGCGTGTCGCATAGCCCGACGAGCGCCGCCAGAACGCCGCCAGGTATGAACCACCCGGCAGCGAAACAGAACCCGGCCCCAATGCTGAGCGGCAGCCCGACAATCGTCACCGCCGTCGGCGACACGCGCAATGCCACCAGCACACTCACAAGCGGCCTGAGGAGCTTACGTCCCTGTTGCTTCACCGTTTCCTTCATCTTCCTCTTCTTCGTCTCCGGCGCCCGCCACCACGACTACCGTCTCGCCCTTCAGTTCGTGGTCGCCGATTTGCGCCAGCACGTCGGTTATCTTGCCTCGCAGGACCGTTTCGAAACGCTTGGTCAGTTCGCGGCAGACCACAACATCCCGGTCTCCCCACAGGTCGAGCATCTCTTCCAGCAGGCGCTTGACGCGCCGGGCCGCCTCGCAGTAGACCGTGGTACGCTCTTCGCTCTTGAGCGCGGCGAGGCGCTTGCGCCGCCGGCCGTCACGCTTGGGCAGAAATCCCTCGAACGCGAACCGGTCCGAAGGCAGGCCCGAGATGACCAGGCCGGCGAGTAACGCCGATGCTCCCGGCACCGGCATGACCGGAATCCCGGCCCGCACCGCCGCCCGAATCAAATAGAAGCCCGGGTCGGAGATGCCGGGGGTCCCGGCATCGGTGATGAGTGCAATGCGTCCGCCCCGCTGCAACTGCTCGAGCAACTCCGGGGTCCGACTCACCTTGTTGTACTCGTGATACGAGGTCAGTCGATTCCGAATGTGGAAATGCTGTAGCAACAGACCGCTGTGTCGGGTATCCTCGCAGGCAATCAGGTCAACCGCTTTCAGCACCTCGACCGCGCGCTGCGTCATGTCCCCGAGATTCCCAATCGGTGTCGAGACCACGTACAACCCGGGGATCAGCACTTCGCTCCGGGCCTCGCGTTCAGGAACCGTCTTGCTCAACTGATCCTCCTACAGGTCAAGGAACTCAACCTCGGCCGTGTCGGTATCGAGCATCGCGACCGTGGCCCGGCCCGACAGCCAGCCGCACGCCTCACCCGGATTGACGACTACCGGCCGCCTGCCTTCACGCCGCAACTTGTGGGTGTGGCCGTGCAGATAGAAGTCGCAGTCCGGCGCCGGACTCAATGGCTGGTGGGATACAACTATGCGCTTCCCGCCGAGGGCAAAACCATGGGGGCCGTCGTGCAGCACGAACCCAAGTTCCTCTGCCCGCTCCCGCAGCGCCGCCCGGTCGCCGTCGCAGTTGCCGTACACGACACTGACCGGCATGTGTAGCCCGCCCATCTCCTTAAGCACAAACTGGGCGACGACGTCACCGCAGTGCACAACAAGGTCAGGCTTGAGCCGGTTGAACAGCGCCACCGCCTTCCGCACGTTGTCCAGGTGGTCGTGCGTATCCGATATGACGCCGATTCGACTCATTGCAGGAGGTCGCGCAGCGGCTCAAACCTCCTCAGACGTACCGGGTGGCGCAGCTTTTTGAGCGCCTTGGCCTCTATCTGCCGGACTCGCTCGCGGGTAATGTTAAATATCTGACCGACCTCTTCCAGTGTTCTCGGGCAGCCGTCCCCGAGCCCGAACCTGAGCCGCAGCACCTTCTCCTCACGCTTGGTCAGCACCGCCAGCGCCTCCTCGAGCTTTTCGCCCAGGAGCGACACACCGGCGGCATGGGACGGCGAGGCGGTCTTTTCGTCGTAGATGAAATCGCCGATGAAGCTTGTTTCGTCGTCGTCCACCGGCTTGTCGAGCGACACACCGAACTGCGATATCTTCGTCAGCCCCTCGATTTTCTCCTTCGGGGTCGATAGCCGCTGTGCCAGTTCCGCGACGGTTGCCTCCCGACCGTATTTCTGCATGAACTGGCGCTGTATCTTCGCCACCTTGTTGATGGCGTCAATGATGTGCGCCGGCACACGCACGGTCCGCGACTGGTCGGCGATGGCCCGTGTAATTGCCTGCTTGATCCACCACGTCGCATAAGTCGAGAACTTGAACCCCTTGCGGTAGTTGAACTTCTCAACCGCCTTTATCAACCCGACGTTGCCCTCTTCCAGCAGGTCGGCGAACTCGAGACCCCGATTGGCATACCGCTTGGCAATGGAGATGACCAGCCGCACGTTGCCCTCGATCATCTTGTCGCGGGCCGCGAGAATCCGGTTTTCGCACAGCGCCATCTCGGTGAGCACCTTCCTGACGTCGGCTGTGTTCCGGTCCAGGAAATCGTGGCACTCGCGCAGCTTGCGCCGAGTCTCGGCAACCTCGGGCGTGCCCTCCCGGCCCTCCGCCTTTGCCACAAGCAACTCGCGCGCCAGGCCGAGCGCCTCAGTGCCCTTGTCCTTGAATTCGGTAATCAGGTTGTTAATCAAGTGGTGCTGAAGCGACAACGTCTGTACCCGGCTGAACACGCGCTTCTTCGCATCCGTAATCTGCCGGCGCACCGGCACCGACGACTTCCGTTTCTTCAGCTTCTCAATCCGGTCCGCCTCGCGCCGAATGTCGCGCAGGCAACGGATGAACCGCTGCCGGTCCCGCCAGAGCGCCTTCTTGTCAAAGAGGCACTCGAATTCGACCCGGGCAATCTGGTCCAGCGACTTGGTCCCTTCCTCGATCGACCAGCACTCTTCGACCAGCCGGCGCATCATCGATATCGGGTCGAACAGGTACTTGATGATGCTCTTGTAGCCTTCCTCCATCTCCTTGGAGTAGCGTATCTCCTCGTCACGTGTCAGTAGCGGGAGTTTGGAGAGCTCACGGAAGTACGATTTGGTCGGATCTTCGGTGCGCTGGATTATCGGTTTTGGCCCCTTGTGCATGACCGTTTCCGGCTCTTCCACACGGACCTCGGTCATCAAGATGCCGCTGCGGGCGAGACCGGCTACGACCTCCTCGAGCCGGTCGGTTGACATTAGGACGTCATCCGGCACCAGGTCTTCCAGCTCCTCGTAGGTAATCCGCTTGTCGTTCGCCGCCTTCTCATACACGGTATCGAGCCACGGCTCACGCTCGGCCAGCTCCCGCGCCTTGCGACCCCGCCCGGGCGGGCGACCCGGCCCGCGCTTCCCGGCAATCGGTCTCTTGACCCCGTCCTTCAAACCAGCCGGAGGCCGGCCCCGCCGCTTCTGCTCTTTGTCATTCTTCATGGCGGCTACTCCTTTCTCTCGTAACTTCCTGAAGCAATTCACTTCTTTCCTTCTGCAATTCCTCGACCGACGAATCTTCGCCCCGGGCGTGCGCTTCCTTGAGCCGGCGGTCCAGCCACTTGGCCCGGAACCTCCTCAGCGCCTCCCGAAACTCAACCGGGGTCGGTACGTCATCGAAAGTCCAGGCCGACACCAGTTTGCGTGTTTCCTCGTCGTCAATCAGGCCAAGCACAAGTCCGGCGTTGAAACCCGCATCGTCACAATGGTCCACGGCCAGCCGGGCAATCGGCCGCAGCTTCTCATCCAGCAAGACTTCTGCCAGCCCCAGGTCACGAGCGATTCGCGCCAGTTCCTGACTCTGAATCGCCGAGCCCAGCAGCTTCTCCTCGATCCCGCGGGTCGCGCCGGTCCTGGGTGCGCTTGGCTTCTGCTGGCCCGCGCTGCGGAGCAAGGTCGTCTTGTCGACCCGGAACCGGTCGGCAATTCGGTTCGCGTAAAGCTCGCGCGTCGTATCATCGCCAATCAGCCGCAGCAATCCAACCAGTTCAGTGAGGGCGGCCCGCTGCTCCGCGACCCTGGCGAGGTCCCGGCCGGCAAGCACGAACTCGACCCAGTCCTGCCACCTTGCCAGCAGTTCCAGCAACTTCTCCTTGCCGAACTGACGGACGTAGGAATCCGGGTCGCTCCCGTCCGGCAACAGGGCAATCTGCGGCTCCAACCCGGCCCCGAGCAGGAGCTCGATCCCACGGCGGCAGGCCTTTCTGCCGGCGTTGTCGCCGTCGAAACAGACCGTGATACGGGTGTTGTACCGGCGCAGCAGTTGCGCCTGGACGGGCGTGAGCGCGGTCCCAAGCGGCGCCACGACGTTGTTGATGCCCGCGTCCACCAGCGAGAGCATGTCGAGGTTGCCCTCGACCAGTATCGGTATCTGCTCCCGGATGTAGCCCTTGGCCTGAAACACGCCGTACAGGTTGTCGCCCTTGCGGAACAGCGCGGTCTCCGGCGAGTTCAGGTACTTCGGCTCGCTGTCGTCCAGTACCCTTCCGCTGAACGCAATGACCTTGCCGGACAGCGAAAATATCGGGAACATCAGCCGGCCGTGGAACCAGTCAATCAGCCCGTCGTCGCGCTTGTTGAGCAGCCCGGCCCGGACCAGTAGTTCTTCCGACCAGTTCCGGCGTTTCGCCTGCCCGCGCAGCATGTTGCCGGCAGGAGCGAATCCCAGCCTGAACCTGCGGACGGTCTCGGCACCGAGCCCCCGCTTCTTGACGTAGGCCATGGCTGCCGGCGTCTTCGGGAGTTGCTGCTCAAAGAACAGGCAGACCTGGTCGCAGATGTCGTACAGCCCCTGGTTCCGCCCCGACACCTGCTCGGTCTCGACCGTGATGCCCAGCTTCTTCGCGAGGAACTTCACGGCCTCGGGGAATTCGAGCTTCTCCGTCACCATTACGAAGTTGATTGCCGTCCCGCCGGTGCCGCACCCGAAACAATGGTAGGTCTGCCGCTCCTGGTTGACATGGAACGACGGCGTCCGCTCGGAATGGAACGGACACAGCCCTTTGTAGTACCGGCCCGCCTTCTTCAGCGGCACGTACCCGCCGATCAGTTGCACGATGTCGGTCTGCATCCGCACCTGCTCGATGACTTCCTGCTTTATCATGCGCAACTCTTCAGCTTCACCACGGTCACGCCGCTGCCGCCTGCGGCTGCCTCAGCCAGGTTGACCGTCTCCACCCGGGAATCCCGTCGCAACCGGTCCCACAGCGCGCGGCGCAGCACTCCCCCGCCCTTACCATGGACGATGGTGAGTTCAATGGAACCGGTCATCACCGCCTCATCAAGGAACTTCGTCACTACGTCGTCTGCTTCCTCTCGGGTCATTCCCCGCACGTTCAGCCTTGTATCAAAGTTGTATGGCTCTGCTGAAACCGGCTGCGGCTCCGGCTTCAGGTTGGCCGGCTTGACCAATCTCAGGTCGGCAAGCTCAAGCTCCACTCTTATCTGACCGAATGCGACGGTCGCGCGGTTCGCGCTCGTTTCGACGACCACGCCCTGCCTGCGAAACGTATGTGACTCCACGTTGTCCCCGGGCTTCAGTTCGAGCACCTCGCCTCTCGCCTCTCGCCTCTCGCTTCTCGCCTCTTCCTCGACCTCCACCTCGGCCAGCGCCTGCTCGACGTGCTGCTTGGCCGCGACCACGCTATCATGACTTGCCTTCTGCTCCTTTATCTGCCTGACCAGGTTCTCGATCTCCCGCCGCTTCTCTCTCAGGAATCGCTCTTCCTCAGCCCGCAGCCGCTCCTTTGCGGTCCGCGCCTCCTCGCGCGCCTCCCGCAGCCGGTCATCGTAGTCCAGACGCAGTCGCGCGACCCGCTGTTGCTCCAGTTCTGCTGCCGAACGTGCTACCTGCGCCTTGTGCAACTCCTCATCGAGCGACCTGAGTTTCGCGCCCATGTCCAGCCACTCCCGCCCGATTCGAGTCCTTGCCCGCTCGATGACCTTTGCCGGCATTCCGGCCCCGGCGGCAATCTCGAACGCGCTCGACTCCCCGGGAAACCCCATCTTCAACCGATAGGTCGGTCCGGCCTTCTGCCCGTCCGCCACTTCTGCATTCTGCATTCTGCATTCTGACTTCTGACTTCGGCCGTCCTCTCTCTGCCCCCACTCCATCGCGGCGTTGGCCATGCCCGGCTCATCCTGCGCGAACATCTTCAGCGCCCCGAAGTGAGTCGTCACCACGCTCTTCACCCCACGGTCGCGCAGCGCCTCAAGCACCGCCACCGCCAGCGCCGCGCCCTCCTCCGGAGCGGTTGACGAGCCAATCTCGTCGATCAATACGAGGCTCTCGGCATCAGCTCGGTCCAGTATCTCCTTCAGCCTCCCGACGTGCGCGGTAAACGAGGACAGGTCCGAGTCGAGCGACTGCTCGTCGCCGATGTCGGCAAAGACCTGCTTGAACACCGGCAGCCGGGTCCCGCTCGCGGCCGGCACGTACATGCCGGCATTGAACATCAGGGCCAGCAGCCCCAACGTCTTCAGCACGACTGTCTTGCCGCCGGCATTCGGCCCGGATATCAGCACGACGAGCGCCGTATCCGGGAAGCGCATGTCCAGCGGCACCACGTTCACCTTGCGATGCAGCAGCAAAGGGTGCCTGGCCTTTGCCAGTTCCAGCATGCCGCCTTCTGCCGGCTCCGGCCGCCGGCAGTCAAACCGGGCGGCAAACCTGCGCTTGGCAACCAGCAAATCGAACATCCCGGCCGCGTCCATCGCCATGGACAGCTCCGGCACGTGCTCGGCAACCAGTCGCGACAACGCTCGCAGGATTCGCGCCACCTCCTCGGCCTCGGCGTCCTGCAACTCCTGCAACTCATTCCCGTCCGAGACCGTCGCCAGCGGTTCGACGAACAGGGTTGAGCCGCTGCCCGAACTGCCGTGAATCACGCCCGGCACCCCGGCCCGGTGCTCGAGCAACAGGGGCAGTACAAACCGACCGCCCCTTACCGTTGCCGCGCCCCCGAACCAACCCGGGTTGTCAGCCGCCATCCGCTCCAGCCTTTTGACGAGCGCGTTGCGCATACTCCTGAATCGGCGCCTGATGCCGGCCAGTTCCGGCGTCGCCGAATCGCGCACCGCGCCGGCCTCGTCAATCGCGTCGTCAATCCCGCGCTCGAGTCCCGGCTGCGGGACCAGGTCGTGTATCAGCGACCGCACCCGCACCACGTCCTGCCGCTCGTTCCGGAAGAACTCGCGGCACTTCCTGATACCGGTACACGCCAGGCGCACGCGCAGCAACTCCTCGCCGGTCAAGAGCCCGGACGCCCGCAGTTGCAGAAGCAGCGGCCGGACGTCTTTCACATCGCTGAGCGGCGGCTCTTCGGCAAGACCGACGACCTCATCCAGCCGGTCCAACTCGGCTGCGATGTGTTGCGCGTCCGACACCGGCTGGAGCACGAGGGCGCGCTCCCGACCCATGTCGGTTGAACAGAGCCCGGCCAGGATTTCCCGCACGCGCGGGAAACCCAACACCTCAAGCGTATGACTGTCCAACTACGGCTCCGTAGGGACTTCCCGGCGGAAAGTGAAAAGTCCGAAGTCCGACTTCTTCATTTCCCCTTTCCCGCGGGGTCTACCTAGAACTCGTCCTGCTGTTTGCGGCGGAACGCCCGACGCCTTGACTCAGCCTGCTTCCGCTTCTTCTTATCGCTCGGCTTCTCGAAGAACTCGCGGCGCTTCACTTCCCGCAGGATCCCGGCATTCTCGCATGCCCGGCGGAAACGACGGATGAAGCTCTCGTAGGATTCGCCTTCCTTAACAGTAATACCTACCATGACTCTATAGCACCTCCTCTCAAGTCGTTCAAGTACACTCGGAACAAACAACGTACCAGTCTAGATGCCCAATTCTCAATACCCGATTCCCAACGAACGCGGAGACGATGAGTGCCGAGAGTCGGAGTCTGGCATTCGTACCTGGGCATTCGTTGGTAATTAGTCATTAGGAATTAGCAATTGCGCTCTCGCCAAGGTCGCCCAGCAGACCAAGGGTCATCGCCGCGACTGCGACTGCCGCAGTCTCAGCCCGCAGCCTTCTTGGGCCCAAGGAAAATGATACCGCCCCGGCGGCCTTCAGAGCGTCAATCTCAGTCGGCTCGAACCCGCCTTCCGGCCCGACCACGAGCAGTACGGACCCTGCCTTGAGGTCGAGCACTTCGCCCAGTCCTGGCCCGCGCTCCTCTTCGTACGCGACCAGGGCCTGGCCAAACTCGTTGATGGTCGGGAGCAGTTCGCCAAGCCCGGTTACGGCGTCAATCTTCGGTAACACGGTCCGGGTCGATGATTTCAGAGCCGCCAGCGACACTGTCCGGAGTCGTTCGAGCCTGACCGCGCTCAGCCGCCCGACAGTGCGCGCGGTCTGAATCGGTATGACCCGGCTCACTCCCAGTTCGGTCACCTGCTCGCAGACCTGTGCCAGCCGGTCGCCTTTCAGCACAGCCTGGGCAATCGTCACTCGGTGTTTCGGCTCGCGCGCACCGGACCTGGTGCCCAGCACCCGACCCGCAACCCGGTCAGCCCTCACCTCGGTCAACTCGACTTCATACTCGGTCCCGACTCCGTCAACCACGCCGATCACGTTCCCGACCTTGTGCCGCATGACCCGGGCAATGTGACGGGCCTCCGAACCGGTGATGACAAGCTGCCCGTCGGTTGGCGGCTGCGGCCAGAAGTACGACTCGTGGTGCCCGCTTGCAGGCTCACTTCTGCATTCTGATTTCTGCATTCTGACTTCTGACTTCGTCTTCATCCGGGTTTGCGAGGTCCCGGCATCTCCTCGGTCCTCGACTCGTCCAGCTTCTTCAACAGGGCCTTCTCGTCGCGTGAAAGGTGCTTCGGCACGTGAATCACGATCCGCACCAGTTCGTCGCCGACCCCGCCGTCCAGGTGCTTGATGCCTGCCCCGCGAATCCGCAGCACGGTGCCGGACAGTGTACCGGCCTGTACCTCGACCTCTTTTCCACCGGTCAGCGTCGGCACCTTCACCTTGCCGCCCAGCACCGCGGTCGCAATCGTGACCGGCAACTCGACCGCGATGTCGTCGCCCTGTCTTAAGTAAAGCGGATGCTCCCGCTCCTCGAACTGCACGAGCACGTCGCCGCTGCCGCCCGGGCCGAAGTGACCCTCGCCGTGCAGCGGCAGGTAGGTGCCGGCCGAGACCCCGGCCGGTATTCGCACCTTCAATGTTCGTGGCTTACGCACCCGGCCCGCGCCGGCGCATGCTTTGCAGGTCTCTTTAACGCGTTCACCCGCACCGCCGCAATCCGGGCACGACTGAACCTGTACGAACTGGCCGAGGAAGGAACTGGTCCGGTGCTGCACCTGGCCCCGGCCATGGCACGACGGGCAGGTCTCCTTGCCTTTGCCGCCCGCGCCCGCGCATTCCGGGCACCGCTCGAACCGGCTGAAGCTGAGTTCCTTGGTCACTGACGCGGCAATCTCCTCGAGGTCCAGCCGCAGGGAAATTCTGATGTCCCCGCCGCGCGCGTGCCTTCGCGACTGAGACCGGCCGCCGCTGAGCAGATCGAACAGTCCGCCGCCCGAGCCCATACCGAATCCCTGGAGCAGGTCGCCGAGTATGTCGGTAATGTCCTCGCCGTGCGTGAAGTCCCGGCGGAAGTCGAACCCGCCCGGTCCGAACTGCCGCGACACGCCTTCGAACCCGTACGAATCGTACATCCGCCGCTTGTTGGCGTCGGCCAGGACCTCATACGCCTCGGAAAGCTCCTTGAACTTCTCCTCGGCCTCGGCCCGATTGTCCGGGTTGCGGTCCGGGTGGTGTTCCTTTGCCAGCTTGCGGTATGCCGACTTGACCTCGTCCTGAGTAGCGCCGCGGGCGACGCCCAGTACTTCGTAATAGTCGCGTCTGGTCGTAGCCATGTTCTGTGCTAGCAGCCCGAGAACCGAAGGAGGACTTTACCACCAAGACACAAAGACACAAAGGTGAATCCGGACGGAGATGCTCTGCGTCCGCTTGGCGGTCTTGGCGTCCTTGGCGGTTTCACTCCGGTGTCCGGGTTGCTGAAAGGATGAGGCACCAAAGCCAAACGCCTGCCGCTTTGCGGCTCCGGCGTCCGGCCCGGCGCGTGCAGCTTTCGGCTCGCTCCGCTACTTCTTGTCCTCGTCGATAACCGTATAGTCTGCGTCGACCTTCTTCCCCGAGTCCTTCTCCGGCTGGGCGTCCGAAGGCCCGGGCTCTGGCCCGGCTTCCTTCTGACGGTACATCTCTTCGGCCAGCTTGTAACTCACCTTCTGCAGTCTCTCTATCGCCGTGTCTATCGCCGCCTTATCGTCTGTTTTCATTGTCTGGCGCAGGCCCGTGGTCGCCTCTTCAATCGCCTGTTTGTCGGCGGCCGGGACCTTTTCGCCAAACTCTTTAAGGGTCTTCTCCGTCTGGTAGATAAGCGTATCGGCGCGGTTGCGACTGTCAACAAGTTCACGTCGCTTCCTGTCGTCGGCCGCGTGCGACTGCGCGTCGCCCACCATCCGGTCGACCTCGTCTTTCGCCAGTCCGGACGAAGCGGTTATCCGAATTGACTGCTCCTTGCCGGTCGCCTTATCCTTGGCCGTCACGTGGAGGATGCCATCCGCGTCAATGTCGAACGTCACCTCAATCTGCGGCGTGCCCCTCGGCGCCGGTGGAATTCCGGACAGCTCGAAACGTCCCAGGGTCCTGTTGTCGGAAGACAACTCGCGCTCGCCCTGCAGCACGTGGACCGTTACCGCGGGCTGGCCATCCTCGGCCGTGGTGAATATCTGGCTCTTCCGCGTCGGAATCGTCGTGTTCCGGTCGATTACCTTGGTCATCACGCCGCCCAGGGTCTCGATGCCGAGCGACAATGGCGTCACGTCAAGCAGCACCACGTCCTTTACCTCGCCGGCCAGCACTGCGCCCTGGATCGCCGCGCCGATGGCGACGACCTCGTCCGGGTTGATGCCCTTGTGCGGCTCCTTGCCGAAGAACTCGCGGACCAGAAACTGGACGCGCGGCATACGGGTCTGCCCGCCCACAAGAATCACCTCGTCGATGTCCCGGGGCGTGGCTTTCGCGTCGGTCAGCGCCTGCTTCACCGGCCCGAAGCTCCGCTGCACCAGGTCCTCGACCAGCGCCTCAAGCTTCGACCGGGTAAGGCGCAGGTCAATGTGCATCGGCCCCTTCTTCTCGTCGGACCAGATAAAGGGCAGGTTGATGGAGGTCTCCATCGAGGTCGACAGCTCGCACTTCGCCTTCTCTGCCGCCTCCTTCACCCGCTGCAGCGCGGTCTTGTCCTTCGCCAGGTCCACACCGTGCTCGCGCTTGAACTCGTCGATTACCCAGTCCATTATCTTCTGGTCGAAGTCGTCGCCGCCAAGGTGCGTGTCCCCGTTCGTGGACTTCACCTCGAAGACGCCCTCGCCGATTTCCAGAACCGAGATGTCAAAAGTACCGCCGCCCAGGTCGTATATCGCAATCCGCTCCGACTTCTTCTTATCCAGGCCATACGCCAGAGCGGCCGCGGTCGGCTCGTTGATGATGCGCAGCACGTCCAGGCCCGCGATCTTGCCAGCGTCTTTGGTCGCCTGCCGCTGCGAGTCGTTGAAATACGCCGGGACAGTAATGACCGCCTTGGTCACCGCCTCGCCCAGGTAAGCCTCGGCCGACTTCTTCAGGTACTGCAGAATCATCGCCGAAACCTCGGGCGGGGACAGACGCTTGCCGTCCACGTCAACCCAGGCATCGCCGTTCGCCGCCTCGACCACGTGGAACGGAACGCGCTTCTGCTCCTCAAGTGTCTCAGAGTACCGGCGGCCCATGAAGCGCTTGATTGAATAGACCGTCGACTCGGGATTGATGACCGACTGCCGCTTGGCAAGCGTACCGACCAGTCGCTCCTTGCCCATAGCCACGACCGACGGCGTTGTCCTGCCGCCTTCCGGGTTCGGAATCACGACCGGCTGTCCGCGCTCCATCACCGCCACGCACGAAAACGTTGTCCCGAGGTCTATACCGATAACCTTCGCCATCACTGTCCTCCTGTATCTAAACCTGATGCTCTGCGCAGGCTGCCGCCCGCAGGCGGCTCCAAGCGCAAGGCAAAGTGCTTCAAATCTCTATTCATTAGACTCACCGCCCGCCTCCGCGATTTCCCCCGGTTCTGGTTCCGTCAGCTCTGCATTCTGGCTTCTAGCTTCTGACTTCTGACTTCGACCAAGCTCCTTGGCGACGACGACCTTCGCCGGTCGTAGCACTCGCTCACCGCACGAATACCCTTTGCAGGTTTCAGTCACCACCGTGCCGGGTTTGTGCTCGTCAGTGTGAACGAAACTGATAGCTTCTGCCTTCCGCGGGTCGAACTCAGTACCGACGCAACTGTACTCCTCCAACCCGTGCTTGCAGAGCGCCTCGCGTAACTGACGGTGGATCAACTGCATACCAGTATGGACGCTATCTGTCTCCGGCGCACCGCCAACCGCAAGCACCGCCCTGTCGAAGTTGTCGAGCACCGGCAGGAGGTCCATTATCAGCCGCTCCAAAGCCAGTCTACGAGACTGCTCAGAATCCCGCTCAGTCCGCTTCCGGTAATTGTCGAAGTCTGCTACTGCGCGTAAGTACTCATCTTGATAGTTCTTACACGCCTTGTTCGATTCCTCAAGCTTCTCCTTGAGGGCGGTTACCGGACCTTTCTTATCGTGGCTCATCTAGCGTCATAACATTAGACATTATAATGCTATACAGAGATTCGGCCTCAACCATAGAACTGGACTGTGCTCGCAGGTATGCAGAATTGTGCCGCGCGCTGTGTCGTTACCTGCGACTTCGCCTGAATCTCGCGCTTTTCCTCAACCTTGGACCTTGACCTGAACCTCAGCCTCTACCTCAACCTTAACCTCTTCCTGTTCCAGCCGTCATTCGAGAAGCCGTTCGCGTCATCGTCCGCGGCCTTTACTCTTGGCTTTTGGCTTTTGACCTTTGACTTTGTGCGTCCGCCAATGCTACCCTCCAGGCAGTAGGTGGGCCGCCCACTCCCCGGCAGAATTGTGGTCCGGCACCGTCGCACCACTACATATGGGTGGCGGTCAGCACCTTGGACTGCGGCAGCGGAGCTGCCGCTCTTCCGTAAGAATACGGTTCTCCAATCGGCACAATGCGGTACTGATAGAGCCTGCGCACGAGACCGGCCGCGGGTCATAGCACTCGCACCAGAACGGCGGCGTTCACTTCGGCTCTCGCTTCGATACTTGGCCGCGAATTCGGCCCGCAACTGACTGCGCTGCTCATCTCGCGACTGAAAGCGTAAGTGAGAGTGCGAGTCACGACGCGACTCGTGACGCAACTGACCGCCGAACTCGAATCCGAACTCGCTGCGGTGCTGAAGGTCTAAGTCACGGCGTTGTTGACTGTTGCATTGACTGGAACCGTCGCCGCGCAAATGAAACCCAAGCTAAATCGTTGATTCAGAAGCACATTCATCGCCGCGTTCGTCGCGGAACTGTATCGCGGATTGACTCCGGGAATGACTCCCCCCTTGCCAGTCCGCGTGCCGGGTGGAACTCGTGGCTTCGCGCCTTGGGCGGCGACGATTCGCGTCGCGAACCGCAAGATTTCCATGACGGTTTTGCACTTGGTGAGCGTATCTATATATGAGAAAAGTGGTGGAGCGCCAGCCGGCTCCCTCTCCCCTGAAGTCCGAGAAGTAAGAACCCCGGCCGGATGGCCGGAAAGGAGT